>JAEEGF012425974.1_pt1 | contig 15950 bp, 13 predicted proteins | sample 9134171 | NCBI WGS metagenome assembly JAEEGF01 (sample SAMN16246542, study PRJNA631951) | gut metagenome | biome: gut microbiome; feature: rumen; material: AP-attached | host: Bos | place: Iran: Karaj | collected 2018-10
AGCTACAGGTATTTTATCAGGTATATCCTGGATAATACCGATATGAAGATTCTTCTGGTGCCCCATGTGGTGTGGGCAAGCAACGATGACAGAAAGCCGCTTAGGGAGTTTTACGAGGGATTTAAGGATACCGGAAGGGTTTATCTTGTGGAAGACAGCCCGGCGGAAGTCTTAAAGGGATATATTTCAAAGTGCTCGTTCTTTGTGGGGGCAAGGACGCACAGCACTATAGCAGCATACAGCAGCTCTGTGCCGACGCTGGTTATTGGATATTCGGTAAAGAGCAGAGGTATAGCAACAGATCTTTTCGGACAGACGGAAAACTATGTTCTGCCGGTTCAGGAGATCAGGGAGACGGATTCGCTCATTAGGGCCTACGAGTGGATAATGAAAAACAATAAAAGCATCGGGGGATAAAATATGCTTATAGTTCAGATTGCAGGTGGTCTGGGGAACCAAATGCAGCAGTACGCAGTCTATTACAAGCTAAAGAAGATGGGCAAGGATGTTAAGCTTGATCTGTCCTGGTTTTCACCGGAGGTTCAGAAGAACATGCTGGCGCCCAGGGAGTTTGAGCTTCCCATATTCAAGGGTCTGGAGCTGACGGAGTGCACTGCAGAGGAAAGAGATCTTTTCCTGAAGCGCAGCAGCGTCCAGAAACTTTCCGGGAAGATTGCAAAGAAGCTCCACATCAGAAACAGCGAGAATCCAAATGTTTTCACGGAAACAGAGATGTATCATCCGGAGATCTTTTCACTGGAGGATAAATATATATCAGGATATTTTGCGTGTCAGAAGTATTATGGTGACGTGCTTGAAGAGCTGGCGGAAAAGTTCGTTTTTCCCGATCACCCCGACGAGATCCTGCATCAGAGGAATATGGCTCTGGCTGCGAGGATGGACGCGGAGTCCAGTGTCAGCGTCCACATAAGAAGAGGGGATTATCTGGATCCGCCGAATTTTGCTATTCTCGGAAACATTGCAACTGAGGAATACTATGACAGCGCGATGAAGTATTTTCTGGCAAAAGATCCAAATACTCATTTCTATATTTTCACCAGCGATCACGAGTATGCGAGGGAGAAGTTTACTGACGAGTCACTCTATACTATCGTGGACTGGAACACCGGCAAAAACAGCGTTCAGGATCTGATGCTGATGAGTCACTGCCGGGGCAACATATGTGCTAATTCCACCTTCAGTTTCTGGGGAGCAAGGCTGAACCGCCGCCCGGACAGGATGGTGATAAGGACTTATAAAATGAGGAACAACCAGCCCGTGAACCCTGAGATCATGCACGATTACTGGGGCGACTGGATACTCATGGATGAGAAAGGCAGCATCGTCTGAAGAAGAGACGGGTGAGCCGGGATTTCTTTTTACGACAAGGTAACTGTTGACATGGGCAGAGTAAAATCCGCAACAAGGAATATCGCCTTCGGGTATGTGGGACAGGTGGCAACCGCGATTATGTCGTTCGTGTTGCGAACTGTTTTTATCATGCGCCTGAATGAGAAACTCCTTGGTATCAACAGCACCTATACCAATGTGCTCTCGATCCTGAACATGGCGGAGCTTGGTATAGGAACAGCGCTGAACTTCAGCCTGTACGGCCCGGTGGCAAGAGGTGAGACCGAGAAGATCAAGTCCTATATGCAGATGTACAGGAAGGCCTATCACTACATTGCATTGGTGGTGACTGTCATCGGCCTGGCACTCTCTCCTTTTCTGAAATATCTGGTGAAGAATCCCGGGGATTGCACAGTAAGGGATCTTACCAATTTCTACTTTATCTTCCTGTTTAACACGGTCAGCAGCTATTTTGTGGCATATAAGTATTCCCTTATAAATGCTGAGCAAAAGAACTATGTGCAGACCAATATCAATACCATAACGAAGGTCATCACAGTCTTTTTCCAGATAATCGTTGTACTTACCACTTCAAACTTCTATCTGTTCCTGCTGACTGATGCGGCAGTGCAACTGATCCAGAAGATCGTGGTTTCCAGATATCTTGATAATATGTACCCGTTTCTTCGGGATAAGAATATTCAGCCCCTTACGAAGGAAGAGAGCGATAATGTCTGGACCAAGACCAAGGCTCTTGTGTTCCACAAAGTGGGGGATGTGGCCCGTCTGCAGACAGATGCCATTATCATATCCAGCCTTATTGAGGTTGCTGTTGCCGGCGTTGTAGACAACTACAATCTTGTGATCGGAACAGTTTCCAACTTTGTGAATATCATCTTCAACTCGGTTATATCCAGCTTTGGAAATCTTATTGCGACGGAGAGCAAAGAGAAGCAGTTTTCCATGTTTAAGGTTTACAGGTTCTTTGCATCCTGGGTTTATGGATTCTCCTGCGTGGGGTTCATGGTTCTTTTGACACCTCTTATTAAGATCTGGCTTGGAGATGCGTGGATCCTGGCTCCGGCAGCGGTTTACTGTATCCTGATCGATTATTATTTCAAAGGGGACAGGATTGTCCTTAGTAATTACAAGACAGCGGCGGGAGTATTTGAGCCAGACAAGTATCTTGCTCTGATTCAGGGAGCTGTGAATCTTGTTCTGTCCATCTGGCTGGTTCAGACGCCTCTTGGGCTCACCGGCGTGTATATCGGAACCATTGTCTCGGGGCTTATTGCAAATATTACAAAGCCCATCATTATCTACGGCACATGCTTTGACAGGAAGGCATGGGAGTACTTTGCTGATACGGCAAAGTACCTGCTGAGTCTGGTTGCTGTGCTTGTGGTATGCAAGCTTATAAGCGACAGGGTTCTGGTTAACCTTAATATCGGAACATTCCTTGTGATGGCAGTGATCATCACGGTTATCTTCAACGGAGTTTATCTGCTTCTGTACGGAAGAAGCGAGGAGTTTAAGTATGTCTACGGAAAGGTCAGGGAGAAACTTGGAAGATAAGCTGTATATTGAGTTGGTGAAGGAGACCGCCCGGGAGCTTTCGGACATCATGAAGGTGTCCATGAAGGACCGGGCTAAGGATATTGCCAAGAGCGTCCTGGGAAGGTCTGTGAGGACCAAGGATCCAATGTTCTGGCCGGCGGGAATGCTGATGCTGGGGCTTGTGGAGGCCAGAGAAGTGCTGGCGGCTGGTGGTTCTGATGCGAATGCTGGGAATGATTCGGGCATTGATGGCGGATCCAGGGCGGATTCTGGTTGTGTTGCAGATGAAGAAACTGGAACTGGAACTGGTACTGGTTTTGGGGTAAATGATCCGGAGACGAAGAAACTGGTTTCTGAAATTGATAATTGTATCAGGGCACATGTCAGTCTCTGGGGAGATAAGTATAGCTCTAAGATTGATTATATAGATGATGCGCTTGCCGGGGCTGCACTTGTCAGATTCTGGCAGCAGACAGGCGATGAGGAATGTAGGAAAGCTGCGGATGTGATATTTAAGTATTTGATGGATTCACCTAAAGATTCAGATGGGGTGATCGTTTACAATGCTTCCAGGAGCAGCAATATATTTGCTGACGGCATCGGACAGACAGCCATGTTCTTAAGCTTGTATGGGAAGGCTTTTGGAGTTCCTGAGGCTCTTGATATGGCAGAGAAGCAGCTCCTTGGATTTATGAAGAACGGAATGGATGAGAAGAGCCATCTTCCTTATCATGGCTATGGCAGGCTTGAAGACGGCAGTATTGAGAAGAAAGGTGTCCTGTCCTGGGGACGGGCTGCCGGCTGGCTTATCATGGGGATTTCGGAGTATGTGAAGGCAGCGGGGGCTGCAGCAACAACTGGTGATGCGGCTGATATGAAGGCTGATGATGCTGGTGAAGAGAAACTTGAATTAAAGAAATCCGATATTAAGTCGCTTGAAAAGGAGAACTCAGAATTGCTCAGCCGCTGGTATTCTGAGCTTTCGACAGCTCTTTTACATTATATGCGACCTGATGAAGGGTATTCCTGGCAGGTTCAGGCTATAGACGGGCATCTGGATACATCCGCTACGGGAATGATCTTGTATGGGCTCCTGAATGCCGATGGAATTCTGCACAATCTGTCTGATGGTGAGAAAACTGCGACATGTGATGAGGCAGCATTTGTCGATAAATGTAGAGATATTCTGAGAAAATCAGTAACTGATGGCAAAGTGGGCAGTGCGCTCAGTTCTTGTGATGATTTCGGTGTTCATTATCAGACCTACGGAAATTATCCGTGGGGGCAGGGAGCAGTGCTTGCGGCGTTGTCACTGATTGCTGAAAGTGAAAAGTAGGTTTTTGAAGTGGATTTTCGTGTTGATGCACGAGTTCTGAGTGGTTTTGTGTCGTATATGAAAAAGATGTCGATTGACACCCAAAATAAAAAATTAACAATAGGGCCACTTTTGCTGAATAATTGCTATTTATCACAAAACAGATGCTGTATCGATATTGCGATAATGGGTTACTGATATAATGAACCAAAACTGTGCTTGATGCTACTAGTCCGGTTATTATGTAGGTGGTTTTTGGGTGTCAATCGCTCGATTTAGTAATATGGGACACAAAAAGGCTTGCATGCAATCTGGTTTAAGTGCACAAAAACATTGCCGTTTGTACTATTTGTGACATATAAGCGGTGAAACTAAAAAAGTACCCAAAACCATTATTTTTTGGATTGAGATTCATGGAGCCATAGGGAGCTTTCCGTGGCTCTCAGACAAATTTAACAAAAAACGACTTGCAAAATATAAGATTTTGAACAATTGACATTACCTTGTTCGGAATCTTATAATTTTGCTATCACAGTTAAGCGATTAACTAATTGTAAACGTGATCGTAAAATGAATAGGAACTATTGACAACCGTGATGTCAGAGGGGGCGTCACACCAGTACCACACAGGATTTGGAGGAGACGGAGGCTTTATGAGAAAAGTGAAGTTATGGTCCAGAGCATTGGCGACGGCAGGCTTAAGCATGTCTATTTTTATGGGTTCTTTCGGTAACGTTACCGGAGCTATGGCAGCAGACAGTGCAGTCAGCGCAGAGGTTGAGGCTGTAGACGAGACGGAGTCTGAGTCGGAATTGTTCGGCGCAAAGAATGAAGACAAGGCTAAGGACAAAGAAAAGGACAAAGAAAAGGACAAAGAGAAAGACAAGGATAAAGAAAAAGACAAAGATAAAGATAAGGATAAGGACAAAGATAAGGAAAACGGCGAGGAAGATTCTGAGGAGCAGGAGATTCCAGAAGAGCCTTCAGAAGAAGATGACCTTGAAGACGATGAAATAGAAGAGGAAGATCTTGTAGGCGCCGAAGGCGAAGAACTTGAGGATGAGGAACTGACAGAAGATGAGACCTTAACAGACGGTACAACCGGCTCTGAGTACACCGTTACTCCTGATGAATCCAGGGTTACATCAAACTATGCACCCAGGGATCCGAAGGAAGCTGACAACAGCCTTATCACAAGAGAGAATATCCAGGAAGGTGCGATCCTTCAGGCATTCTGCTGGAGCTTCAATACAATAGCTGAGAAAATGGCTGACATTGCAGATGCAGGATACACAGCAGTTCAGACATCTCCAATAAATGAGTGCCTTGACACCAATCCCGGCATGAATCTCCACGGCCCCGACGGAATGTGGTATTACCACTATCAGCCCACCGACTGGGTAATCGGTAACTATCAGCTGGGAACCAGAGATGAATTCAAGAACATGTGTGATGTGGCTGACGAGTATGGCATCGCAGTAATTGTGGACATCCTTCCCAACCACACAACGACATCTCTTTCAAATGTCTCAGATGATCTTTTTGAGGCAGCAGGCGGAAGAGACAGTCTCTACCACACAACAGGTATGACTGCAGGCGGTTACTCAGACAGACTTGAGCTCACCTACTATCAGATGGGTGGACTTCCTGATGTTGACACAGAGAACATCAGCTTCCAGGAGTATTTCTACGAGTTCCTTAAGGACTGCGTATACCTTGGAGCAGACGGTTTCAGAATTGATACTGCAAAGCATATCGCACTTCCCGATGATCCGGTTCCTTCTTCTTACGCAGGGGATGAGGACAGAAACACCTTCTATCCCAACATGAGAGAAGCTATCAACGACTACTCGGATGAAGTTGGAACAAAGAGCTATGACGAGCTGTTTGTATACGGCGAGGTCCTTCAGGGATCAAGCGACAGACTTCCTGCTTATCAGGAGTACATCGGCGGCACAACAGCCAGCAACTACGGCGCAAGCCTCCGTTCAGCCCTTGCAAGCGGAGACCTCTCTACAGGAAAGATCACTGACTATCAGATCTATGACGAGACAGTAAACGGCAGAACATATACTGCAGATCCCGAGAGACTTATTACATGGGTTGAATCACATGACAACTATATGAACGACAGCGAGAGCTGCTGGAAGTCCATTAACGACGAGCAGGTTATCCTGGGCTGGTCCTTCATCGGAGCAAGAAAGGCCGGAACACCTCTGTTCTTCTCAAGACCTGCAAACAGCTCTTATGACAATCCTTATGGCGACAATCAGATCGGCGCAACAGGAAGTGACATCTACAAAGCACCTGAAGTAAAGGCAGTAAATCTCTTCCGCAGACAGAGGCAGGATGCTGATGAGTATATCTCAAACCCCGGTGGAAATATCCAGACTGTAATGGTTGAGAGACAAAGCGATGACCTTCAGGGTGCGGTTATTCTCAACAGTGGACTTACAAGAACAACCATCAACGCTGAGACAGTCCTTGAGGATGGAACCTATGCCAACATGGTAGAGGGAAGTGACGAAATCTTCCTGGTTAAAGACGGCGTTTTATTTGGAAGCATAGCAGCGAGATCAGTAGTTGTTCTTTCAGAAAGAGAAGAAGGAACAGGCACAGTAGTATCTTTCTACAATTCAGGCAACTGGAGCAGCGTTGTTGCAAGAGTTGACGGCGCAGAAGAAACACTTTCCACAGTAAACGACAACGACGGATGGTTCTGGGCAACAGTACTTGACGACGAGTTTACCATAACATTTGAAAACGCTGATGGAAGCGAAGTTTCACCTGAGTACAATGTAACATCCACAAGCGGAACATTCGCAACACTCGACAGCAGCACACTTTATTCTTCCAAGAAAGAGGCTGAAGAGGCCATCGGAATTCATACCTATCCCGTATACTTCTTCGGAACTGAAGGATGGCAGAGCGTAAATGTTTACGGCTGGCTCTCAGACGGAACACAGCTCTTTGGCGGATGGCCGGGAACAGCAGCAGTAAACGAGGGCGAAGGCTGGTACAGAGCCGATGTAAAAGTCCTTGGCGACATAGATTCCTTCAACCTTATATTTAATAATGGCGGAGACAAGCAGACTGTAAACATCGAGGGAATCACTCCTGAGAGTACAGATATTTACATTGCGGTTGACGCAGAGAGATCATCAGGACAGCTGGTGGTTGACAGATACACAAGCAAAGAGGCTGCAGAGGAAGCTCTTGGAGTTTCCGGAAACCTCACAACCGTTTACTTCTATAACACTCAGGGTTGGGAGACGGTATGTGTATACACCTGGGGCGCTGTAAGCTGCGGCGAGTGGCCCGGAAAAGAGATGACTCAGGAAGAGGACGGCTGGTACAAGGCAGTTCTTTCTGCAGGTGCCTGTGAGGACTTCAACATCATCTTCAACAACGGAAACAACGGCAAGCAGACCAGTGACATGAAGGTCACTGACATGAAGTACAGATTCTTCCTGCACAACGGTATTTCTTTCCAGAAGTACGGTTCCAAGAAGGATGCGCTTGCAGCCATCGCAACAGGCGATGATGTGAGCTACACAACAGTTTACTTCTACAATGAGAACGCTGAGGAAGAGAACTGGGCAAACGTTGCACTGTACATCTACGGCGGTGACAATGGCGAGTACAACAACCTCATCGGCGGATGGCCCGGAAAAGGCATGGACAGAGAAGAGGGAACAAGCTGGTACAGCGTGGAAGTTCCCACAAAGGCAATCGAGACCGGCACACTTACTTACATCTTCAACAACAACGGCGGCGGCAGTCAGCTCAGCGACAATAAGAATATTACTGTGGAAAAGAGCTATTTCACCTCCAGCAGTACTGGCAGCTATGCAAGCAGACAGGAAGTGTATGAGTTCCTTGGTATCACGGTGGATGATCCCGGCACAGATGATCCTGACCAGCCCGGAGAGGAACCGATAGATAATCCTGACCAGCCCGGAGACGAGCCGATAGATGACCCTGACCAGCCTGGAGACGAGCCGATAGTAGATCCCGGCCAGCCTGGAGATGAGCCGGGTTCAGAGCCTGAGACACCCGATGAGCCGGAGGTTCCTGCAAAGGGAGAATTCGTTACAAAGTGGGGCACAACCTACTATGTTCTTCCTGACGGAACAAAAGCAACAGGCCTTCAGTCAATCGACGGAGCTACATACTACTTTAAGAGCAGTGGTGCAATGGTTAAGAATGCATCTACCACAGTTAACGGAAACACTTATTACTTTGGCAAGGATGGAAAGGCAATCACCGGTTTTGCAACAATTCTGCTCCTGTCCTACTACTTTGACGAGAACGGAGTAATGCTGAAGAACACCCTCTTTGAGGACGGCGGATACACCTATTACGCAACAAAGAGCGGACTTATCGCAAAGGCAACCTTTGTTGACTTCAAGGATGGAACAAGATACTTCGATCTCAACGGAAGAATGGTTAAGTCAAAGACAATAAGACTTCTGATCTTCTTCAAATACACATTTGATGCAAATGGAATTCTTGTGAAGTGATAGAATACAGATCGGATCAGACAAGACAGAATTGAACGGATGAAGAGAAACGAAAAGGGCTGTCCCCGGACGGGAACAGCCCTTTTGCTGTGTGTGTTAATATTCATAGGAGGTGTAATAGCAGGTGGTACACCTCGTTAAGTCATATTGAAAAAATCATCTTGCGGCAACCCATGTCACGCCATAGAGCTGCTCCATTAACTTCCTGAGCTCATCCTTCATGCGGTTGCAGGCTGAAGCCTCATCCACAAAATTAAGAACTCCGATCTTTTCCTTCTTGTCCTGGAAATATACAGCCCATCCATTCTCGGTCTTATCAAGACAGATCCTGTTTTTGTGAGATCCGCCGATCTTATACAGCTTGGAAGGCACCAGGTGCTCCTTGAAATATTTCTTAAGTTCTTTTGTATTCATCTTTGTTCTCTCCAATAATCTGTCACGTAGTATTGATTACTACATATAATATATCACAGTACTACTTGTGTTTCAAGTTTATATTTTTTTTAGAAATTAGTGTGTTGACAAATTGTTCTACGTGTTCTATAACATACTTAAAGAATTGTTAGCAGCCGAATAAGTCGAGTGCTAATACAAACAACCACAAACCACTACACCACAAAAAATAAAACAGAAAAGGAGTGATATATATGTTGATGCCTATGTTATGGAGTAACAATGATTTTTTTGATGAGATGGATAATTTATTCAACACCGGGTTCTTTGGTGGAAGCTGCACGATGCCCAGGGAGTCAAAACAGTTCGAATCCTCAACAGGACTCATGAGAACAGATGTCATCGAGAAGGACAACGCTTATCAGCTGGAGGCTGAGCTGCCCGGATTCAACAAGGAAGACATCAAGATCGACCTCAAGGATGACACCCTGACGATCAGCGCATCCCACAACGAGGATAAGGATGAGAAGGATAAGGACGGCAGGTACATCCGCCGCGAGAGAAGAAGCACTTCTTACCAGAGATCCTTCCACGTAGAAGGCTTAAAGCCCGAGGACATCATCGCTCAGTACAGAAATGGCGTTCTCACTGTTAACCTTCCCAAGAAGGAAGCTGTTGAGCAGAAAGAAGAGCCCATCCGCATTGAAGTTAAAGACTGATCGATTTACAGGCTGACAGAAAGAAAGCCAAAATGACAACTGAATAAAGCATAAAACAGGGGCTGTGAAAAAGAATCCTAAATCCTCTTTCACAGCCCCTTTACTGTATAGATTTAAATTAGTAGTTCTGAGCCTTCTTCATGAAGTATGCCTGAGGATGGTTGCACACAGGGCAAACCTCAGGAGCCTTGGGTCCCACAACAACGTGTCCGCAGTTAGAGCACTCCCAGATTGTGTCGCCGTCTGCTGAGAATACGATGCCATCCTCGATGTTCTTAAGGAGCTTCCTGTATCTCTCTTCGTGCTCTTTCTCGATGGCAGCAACCTGCTCAAAGAGTTCTGCTATATCATCAAAGCCCTCCTCGCGGGCCTTCTTTGCGAAAGAAGGATACATCTCTTTCCACTCATAAGCCTCTCCGTCAGCAGCTGCATTCAGATTGTCAACAGTTGTTCCGATGCCTGACAGGATCTTGTACCAGAGTTTTGCGTGCTCTTTCTCGTTGGCAGCAGTCTCTTCAAATATCTTTCCAATCTGCACATAGCCGTCCTTCTTGGCCTTTGAGGCAAAGTATGTATACTTGTTTCTTGCCTCTGACTCTCCTGCGAATGCAGCAAGAAGGTTCTTCTCGGTCTCAGTTCCCTTGAGTTCTGCGGTTCTTGGATCTAAATTAGCCATTTTGAAATCCCCTTTCCTTATGTCTTATATGTTGTTTTCGGCGCAATTTCCGCGCTTACAGTAGTAATGATATTGTAACATAGCACGGAAACTTATTCTACACGAATAAATTGTGCAATTTATTTTTCTTTTATAAATTAAACTGATTCCTAAAGGATTCTTTTAGGATGATTTTAGGTTGCGCTAATAAAATGAACATCGTAAACCAAAACACTAACCTGTCAAAGTGCATATGCAGTGAGACGGGAAAAGAATATGAGGAGAGAATAAAATGATCAACAGAAATATGAGGAAAAAGATAAATCTTACCTGTGCACTGGCAATGGCTTTTGCCCTGGTGCTCTCAGGATGTTCACAGAGTGCTTCCACAGCGGTAAAAGACCTTTCGGATTCGGCCATAGTTGCCAGCGCAGCTACTACAGAGTCAACAGAAGATATAGAGATCGGAGATGCTACCGCTGAAGTAATCCTTTCAGACAGCGGCTCGGAGGTGAGCGGAACCGGAGTAGAGATTGACGGCAGTGATATTGTTATCAAATCCGGTGGAACCTATTCTTTTACAGGAAGCTTAAGTGAAGGCCGGATCAAGGTTGAGGCTGAGGGAAAAGAGGTACAGATAATCTTAAACGGCGTAACAATTACTAACAGTGAAAAAGACGCCATTTATATAGAAGAAGCAGCAAGCGCAGTAATCTATGTAACTGAAGGCACCGAGAATAATCTCACCAGCGGAACAAAGGATTCCTATGAGGAAGCCAAGACTTCGGTGAGCGAAGCAAACAGCAGCGACGAAACGGCTTCAGATGAAGATACAACAACAGAAACAGCAGCTGATGAAGAAGAGGGTCTTAGCAACAGCCAGAAGGCAACGATCATGTCAAAGTGTGATCTTACAATAGCCGGAAGCGGAACTCTGAATGTGAACGGATACATCAACAACGGTATTCAGTCAAAGACAAATCTCACTATCGGAAGCGTAAGCCTTACGGTAGTTGCAGCCAATGATGCTGTAAAGGGCGGAGAATCCGTGAATATCGAGTCAGGAGTATTTGATCTTACAGCAGTTGGTGATGCTGTTCAGTCTGACGGAACGCTTTATGTGGCTGACGGTTCATTTACCGTAAAGACCGGTGATGGCGCTGCATCTGCGGAAAAGAAATCTGACAACATGTTTGGTGGCGGATTTGGAGGAATGCATATGAAATCCGGAAGGAATTCCGGAGAAACATCTACAAATTCAACAGGCGATAATGCTTCGCAGTCTGCTGAAGGTGAGAGACCTGATTTTGCAAACGGGGAAAGGCCTGACTTTGCTAATGGTGAAATGCCCCAGATGACAGAGGGCGAACTCCCTGAACTTCCAAGCGGCGAGGCTCCTCAGATGACAGAAGGTGAGCGCCCTGAGCTTCCCGATGGCGAGATGCCACAGATGGCAGAAGGTGAAACCCCTCAGATGCCTTCAGGAGATTCGTCAGACAGCGATATGTCTCAGATGTTTGGGATGATGGATGATGCGGGAGATTCTTATGACTCGGACTCAAATTCCGTAAGCCGGAAGGGCTTTAAGTCTGACGGAGACATGACAATAAGCGGCGGCGTATTCGTAATGGATACAGTGGATGATGCCATCCATTCAAACGCAAGCCTCACAATAGAAGGCGGAGAATACACGATTCAGGCCGGTGATGATGCGGTTCACGCTGAGGCTGAGCTGGTAGTTGACGGTGGAAACATCACAGTTGACACCTGCTATGAAGGTCTTGAAGCCAGCCATATTACTGTAAATGACGGCGACATAAATGTAACTGCTTCAGATGACGGCTTCAATGCTTCATCTTCAGGTAACGATTCGCTTATAACGATCAACGGGGGATCTGTTTACGTAAGCAGCGATGGAGACGGCATTGATTCCAACAAAGACATCGTAATAAATGGTGGAACAGTCTATGTGGACGGTCCCGGAAACGGCGGAAATGCAGCCATAGATGTGGGAACTGAAAACCAGGGAACATTTGTGATAAACGGCGGAACAGTTACAGGAATAGGCATGTCCTCAATGCTTGAGAACGCAGATGAGTCCTCGACTCAGCAGACTGTAACCTATGTGTTCGACGAGACACTGGAAGCAGGAACAGAGATCACAATTAAAGATGCTTCCGGAAATGTGGTAGCAGAAGTGACCACAACAAAGAGCGCCAATGCAATCACATATTCTTCTGATCAGCTTAAGTCAGGTGAGACCTATACCTTCACTGCATCAGACCTCTCAGGTGAGCTTACGGCAGATTCTATTAACGCCACAAACTCTTCAGGCGGAATGGGCTTTGGCGGATTCGGCGGAGGAATGAGACAGGGCGGATCTGGCAAGAACTCAGGCGGCAACTAATAAAAAAGCATAAGTTACAGCACTTCAGTACTCATATATGCATTGCTGTAGTGGTAATCCCCTGTGACATCCTCAAGGAACCACTCTGCAGGCTTATAGGCCTTGGCAGCACCTTCAGATGGGAACTCAACTTCAGCCAGAATACGGCCATCAAAGGGAGCCTCAAACACATCCAGCTCTATGATGACGGAACCTTCGTCAAGAGCTTTCGAAAGCTCAGGATCGCCTGCGACATAGGCATCATCGAAGGCGTTATCATTTAAAGGGATAAGATATCTCTTTTTCCTGATCACGTTTCCGTCGGCTTTGGCAGACATATGCTGATAAGTCTCTTCGTCCAGGGGGAGATTATACTCTGTTTGCCCGATATCATCGCCCTTGCTGCGCTTTCCCTTGTAGGTCATGTAATAAATATCGTCCTGCCGTCTTACGCGGATGGCGGGACTAACGTTAAGATATCCCTGCTCGATCTTATGGCAGGGATATTTTTCAAGGTCAGCCGGAAGTTCTTTTACCAGAAACTTTCTCTCTATTTCAACGCCCATAGTCTGAGCCTCCTAAAAATCAAATAATTACTTTCCTTCCAGATCAGCCACGCGAACAGGCTCGCCGTTCAAAAGAATGTAACCCTTGGGGAGCTGGGACGCATCCGCCATGGAGCGGTACTTGGCTTTGTTGCGGTCATAATCCATGGCTCCGGACTCTTTATTATGATATTTTTTGTTGTCATGCTTGTGAGGCATGGAGCCGGGCTGACGGTTGTGGTATTTTTTCGTCTCGTGCACATGGGGGATGGATCCGGATTCGCGGCTGTCCATCTGACTGCCCTGCTGTGGCAGACTTCTCTTTTTTTTCTGAATGGTCCTTACTACACCAAAGATCACGATTCCGTAGAATATAAGACTAAATAATGCTTCCATAACTCCTCCTTTTTTCAATACCCTCTTACAACATTATATTATATAATTGTCTGTAGTTGTAAAAGAGCTTTTGGCGACAAAACATAGTTTTTTTGAAGAAGACGGAGGATGAGATATGCTTAAGACAGCGATTTTTCTGGCAGACGGATTTGAAGAGATCGAGGCACTGACAGTTGTGGACCTCTTAAGGAGGGCCGGAATCGACATCACTATGGTCTCAATAATGGAGGGGAAGACTGTCATCGGCTCCCACGGGATATCGGTTGAGGCGGACAATCTCATCGGAAATATAGACTTTGATACGATCGATATGATCATTCTTCCCGGAGGAATGCCGGGCACTTCCAATCTCGATGCCTGCGATGAGCTCAAGGAGAAGATCCGTGAGTTCGCGGACAAGGGAAAGAAACTAGCCGCTATCTGCGCCGCACCCACCGTTTACGGCAAGATGGGACTTCTGGAGGGCAAAAAAGCCTGCTGCTATCCCGGCAGAGAGCCCGACCTTCTCGGGGCAGATGTTCAGATGACCGAAGTTACAAAGGACGGAAACTTCCTGACAAGCCGCGGAATGGGCACTGCAATACCCTTTGGCCTTGCCATAATCGAGGAATATCTTGGAAGTGATGCGGCGGAAGATATGGCAAAAAAGATCGTCTTCAGGGTGTCATGATCTCTTTTACAAAAAAATATGGCTGGATTGCAAAAAAATATTAAATAACTATTAAGTTTTTGAATTTGCCTCCGATATATTTTACGACGGAGCGAAGAGGAATAAGTTAAAAACCTCGTGAAATGTACGGAAACATGCGATTCTACCAACCATATATCATATAGCCCGGGTGTGTTTTTGGCCATTGTTTTTTCCGAGGATATTGGGGGATATTTTTAGAAAAAAGACTAAAGTAATGGCAACTTCTACCGATAAATGTAGTAGAAAGTACAAAAATACTCCAGGGAAGGAGGAAAAGTTATGCGAATAGAAGCATACAGTCAGGTTCAGCAGATTTACTCTAACAACAAAGTAGGTAAGCCACAGGCAACCAAGAAGACCAATGATATCAGAGATACCGTATCGTTTTCTTCTATCGGAAAAGACATCCAGGTTGCAAAACAGGCTGTAAACGCTGCCCCCGATGTCAGGGAAGATGTCGTAGCATCGTTAAAAGCTGCTATTAAAAATGGTACTTATGATGTGAGTGGAGAGGCTTTTGCTGATAAATTACTGGCAAAGTTTGAAGGTACAGCGTAAGCGTCACATCAATTAAATAATTCAGGAGGATGATTCCAGTGGCAAGCCTTGTTGAAACATTGGTGGACGTTCTCGACAGAGAGTGTTCAAAGTATGAAGAATTGCTGGGATTATCTAGCCGGAAGACCACCATCATAATCAAGGGCGATCTGAAGGCACTTGCAGAGATCACGGATGAGGAGCAGTACATTATCGGCGATATCCAGGGATTGGAGAAAGAACGCACGGCTGCAATGGCGGATATAGCAAATGTACTTAACATGGATGTTAATTCATTGAAACTGACCGATCTGATACAGATTTTGGAAAAAAGACCTGTAGATCAGAAAAACCTGGCAGTGCAGCGGGACCGCATAGTAAAGGTTGCAGACAATGTCAGGCGTGTAAACGGGCAGAACCAGGAACTCTTAAAGAGTTCTCTTGAAATGGTTCAGTTCGAGATGAACATCATCCAGGCGTCGAAAACAGCTCCACAGACGGCGAATTACTCAAAAGCTGCAGACACTACAGGCGAATGTTTAGGTTACACATCGGGCGGGTTTGATGCAAAGCAGTAGCGTACCACTTAAGAAAAGTGGTACGGGATGCACGTAGATAATCCACCCGGGTGAGTACCGTTGACGCGGTAGTGTCTTTTAGTTTGCTCTTTTTTAGGCGGATCGATCCGCATCGTGCATCTACATTAGGAGGACTTACATATGTCTCTGATGGCCAACTTATACGTGGGTAACTCGGGACTCCAGACATCCCAGAACGCGCTGAACACCACAGCGCACAACATGGCGAATCTGGACACCGAAGGCTACACCAGGCAGCAGGTTTCTCAGGGAACAAGAGCCTACCAGACTCTTGAGCAGAGAAA
>JAEEGF010111255.1_pt1 | contig 15945 bp, 9 predicted proteins | sample 9134171 | NCBI WGS metagenome assembly JAEEGF01 (sample SAMN16246542, study PRJNA631951) | gut metagenome | biome: gut microbiome; feature: rumen; material: AP-attached | host: Bos | place: Iran: Karaj | collected 2018-10
CAGGAATGACCATCGTGGCACCCAACATGGCAAGATAAGGAGCAGAGAACGAGGCAATGGCCTTGATGAACTGTCCGAAGGTAAGTGTAGATGCCAGATTGCCGCCACCCATCACAGTCGATACCAGCGGGTTGAGCGATGTCTGCATGAGGGCGTTGCCGATACCTAATAGCGAGAAGGCCACAAGCATGATGCCGAACGACTCACCGAACAATGGCAGCAATAGCGACGCAACAGTCACCACAAGTGAGAGCAGTACGGTCTTCTTACGGCCGATTTTATTCATCAGCATGCCCGTAGGAACACTGAAGAGGAGGAACCAAAAGAATACCAGCGAGGGAAACACATTGGCTACGGAGTCGCTCAGAGCCAGGTCGGCCTTTACGTAGTTGGAGGCGATGCCCACCAAGTCCACGAAGCCCATACAGAAGAAACAGAGCATTACGGGGACGAGATAAATAGATTTGTTTTGATTACCCATATTTCATTAGAATTTTATTTCGTAAATTGTTGCTTTGCCGCCCTTCACCTTTATATTATTATAGGGTTCCGAAGGAAACACGAGGTTGGTCATGACCATCTTGCCCTCAGCATCGAAAGCCTCAATGCTGCAGCGGTCGATGAACAGGCGGAACTGTTTGACTTGGCCATATGTCGGTGCCTCAGTCACACAAGGGAATGCCTCGCTGAAGCTCACGTCGCCACTCTTGGTGCGATCCATGCTGAAGGTCTGCTTCTGACCGTCGTATTTCATCACCACCTGCTCGCCCTTTGCGTTCGAGAGCACAATCTCAGCCAGGCTCTTCACGTCTATGAGAATCTCGCAGGCTTCCGTCGGCTTCTTCACTTTGGCACCGCGCAGTGCCAGCATCTCCTTCGATGGCTTCACGCTGAGGTAGGTTTCCTCACCACAGGTGAACAGACCGAGGTCGCGAGGTATTGAGTTGCCCGAACGATATTGCTTCGTCGGCACCTGGTTGGCATACTGCCAGTTGCTCATCCATGCCAGCACCACGCGGCGATTGTCGGGGGCATTGTAGAATAACACGGTGGCATAGTGGTCTTTGCCATAGTCCATCCACTTGGTAACCTTCGGCATTGACTCACAGGTGAACTTACGTCCGTCGAACTGCCCCACGAAATACTGTGTGGCTGAGCCACCAAACGGACCACCAGGGTTGATGTTGCAGATGAGCACCCACTTGCCGTCAATCTCAAACAGGTCAGGGCACTCCCATACACCGCCATGGTTGCCGTACTCCTGCCCGAACGAAGACTCGTAACGCCAGTCTTTCAGATCGGCCGAAGAATAAATCTGCATCTCCTGTCCAACGGCCAAAATCATAATCCAGCGTTTAGTAGGCTCGTACCAGAATACGTTCGGATCGCGGAAGTCGGGCTTGTCGCTGGTCAGAACGGGGTTGCCCTCAAACTTCTTGAAGGTGATACCACCATCATGTGATACTGCCATTGATTGTGTCTGGTGATGACCTGCCGAAGTGTAAAAGGCAATGACATCATCGCCCTTGGTAATGCACGAGCCACTGAAGATGCAGCCTAACCAGTCGGGCTCAAAGGCCATAGGCTCTGCCTGCCAATGCACCAGGTCATTCGAAGTGGAGTGTCCCCAATGCATATTCTCCCACTGTGAGCCGTAAGGGTTCCATTGATAATAGAGATGCCAGGTGCCGTCCTTGTAGAACATACCGTTGGGGTCGTTCATCCATCCGTACAGAGGCGTGTGGTGATACACAGGGCGGAAGCGCTCACGATTGGCAGTGTCGAACGTGTCGGAGAACTTGATTTCCTTCCAGCACACAAATTCGCCCACGGCTCCCTTCTGTCGGCGGTCGCCATGAAACTCGATGTCCAAGAGGCGTGCGCCCTTCAGTTCGTAGGGTACGTAGTAGTCCACACGGTCAATGGCCAGTTTCACATTGATGCGCTGCACCATATCGTTTCGTCCGTCAAGCACGGCAATGGCCGCAATGTCCTCCGTCTCCTGCACGGGCAGCAACACGTATTTCTTGTCCTGCGCAAGCCGCAATATTGCATGCTTCTCGCCCAACACCATCGGCGTTACCTGCGCCCATGCCGAACAAGTAAGCGCAATCATCGCCATCAGTGTAAAAAATAGTTTCTTCATTTTCCTTTTATGTTTTTAGTTATTAATTTATTTAAGTTTCGGGAGTTCTTAACTCGCCATTTTACATTGAAAAATGTACTTTCCTCTGACTGAAAATCGTAATTTTGTGCATCGGTATCGGATTGGTGAGGCTCTTTGTTAAGCATCTTAAATGTGCTCATCTCTTGCGATATATGCAAGATTTCAAAGACTTTCTTGTACCTAATATATTCACATTTTTATTAACTTCCGAAACTTAAATTAAGTTATAAATCTGTTGCAAATTTAACTTCTTTCCACTAATTAGGCTGTAAATAATGATACAAAGACTATGAAAAAACGTTCACTGCAACAAAAATGCGTGCAATGAACGTTTTTTCTGTCTCTAACTAAAACATAAGAAAACAAGATAAAAAATATATTTGTTTTAGAAAAAAACAGCCTTCTTATAACCAGAGTGTTATGTTTAAAATATGCGTTAATTTAAGAAATAGTACCAAAAATCTTGCCCAATTCAAAAAAAAATAATTGTATCTTTGCACCAAGAATTTAAGAATACGATGAGTTTGATAGAAGAATTGCAGAAACTCCGTAAGCATGAAGACCACACAGAATTCAAGAAGGCAGAGCATAACTACCTGTTTGCTGGAGGCCAAAAGGCCGACCCTCGTGACCGCAGGCATTGCATATTAGGATATGTTGTCGCTTTGGCTAATGAGAAAGGTGGCTGTCTGGTTCTTTGTATGGCTGATACCTATCCCCATGAATTTACCAATTGCATCAAGGAGGGCAAGCCACTTCCCGACAACTCCTATTCAGACGATTATCAGGTAGACTTACGCTTCTACGATGAAATCCCTGACGATGCCTTCCACCTCTTTGCCAAGGATTTTTGCCATCCCCCCGAACTCGAAAGTCTATGTAGAACACCGTTGATTGCTTCACATAGTAATGCACGTGCTATAAGATATAGTTGGATAAATTGTAACACTTAAACTAAACAAATATGCGACAAAGATTCTTTTTTCTATTTGTATTGGCTGCGGTACTTGTCTCTTGCTCAGGAGACAAAGTGAAGTATCGTATCGGAATATCACAGTGTTCGAATGACATCTGGCGTGACAAACAGAATGCAGAGTTGCGTATGGGTACTTATTTCCATGATAATGTAGAACTGAAGTTTGCTGCAGCCTACGATAGCGACGAGCGACAGGTGGAGCAGATTGACAGCCTCGTGAATAATGGCATTGACTTGTTGATCGTGGCACCTAATCAGGTGCAGACCATCTCGCCTGCCATCGACCGAGCATACGACAAAGGTATCCCCGTGATTGTTTTCGAGCGTAAGACAAATTCACAAAAATATACCGCCTTTATCAGTGCCGACAACTATGAGATGGGGCGTGTGATGGGTGAATATATTGTCTCGCGGCTTCACGGGCAGGGCACTGTTCTGGAGATAAAGGGTCTAGAAGGGTCGTCGCCCGCCATCGAGCGGCATAATGGTTTCATGGATGCCGTAAATAAAGCACCCGGCATTGAGGTGGTGGCCTCGCTACAGGGTGACTGGACGGAACCTACAGCCTACGAGACCACCCAGCAGTGGCTTGCCAATAATAAAGATGTGCACGTAGATTTGGTGTTTGGTGCTAACGACCGTACGGCGATGGGAGCAAGAAATGCACTTGGTAAAGACGTATTATACTGCGGCATAGATGGTTTGCCAGGTGAAAACGGCGGCATACAATTGGTGCGCGATTCTTTGCTCGACGCATCGTATATCTACCCCACCCATGGCGACCAGATTATTGACTTAGCCATCCGCATACTCGATGGCAAGCCCTACGACAAAGAAACGATGCTGATGTCGGCCCTCGTCACCCGCGACAATGCCAAAGTGCTGCTAATGGAAAACGAGGAGATCATGCGCCAGACCGTCCAACTGGACTCATTGCACAAGAAGGCCGACACCTACCTGCATAAACTTGACACACAGCGCATCATCAACTGGCTGGCATTGGGTATCATAGTTTTATTAGTCGTAGTATTCGTACTATTCTACCTTTACCACCTTCGCAAGATTGCATTACAGAGAGAACGTGTAGTCAATACGCTGTGGAATCTTAAGCCTGAAGAAGTTCCTGTTGCTTCTGAACCTACAGCAACGTCAGATGAATCAGATAGTTCAGAGGCGTCAGACAATACTTATGACAACGAACCCGTTGCCGTCTCACATTTCATCGCCAGTTTCAAGGAGGTCATCGAGGCGCGTCTGGAGGACAGCAACGTAAGTGTCGAAGATCTGGCAGCCGACATGAATCTGAGCCGTGTACAGTTGTATCGCAAAGTGAAGGCCGTCACAGGCTCGTCGCCCGTCGAGCTTTTGCGCACCGCCCGTCTGAATCGCGCCTATCAGTTGCTGCTCACCACCGACAAGAGTGTCTCGGAAGTGGCCTACGCTGTCGGCTTTACTGCCCCCAGCTACTTCACCAAATGCTTTAAGGAAGAATACGGCATGGTGCCCGGCGACGTGAGGAAATAAGAACAAGGATTGTGAAATATCGTTCATTCCATCGCAAAAATGTTTCATTGCAACATATTTTGCACGGAGTGAACGATATTTTTTATGCCACGGCATGAGATAGTTAGTATATTTACGGCAGAAATCATAACAAAAATATCAACTAAAAACGTAAGGCAAATGAAACAAACGAAACGATTGTTTTTGAGTTTCCTCTCGCTTTTGCTATGCACCATAATGTGCGCTCAGACGGAGGTAACGGGAACGGTGGTCGATGACTTCGGTGAAGTGGTTATCGGCGCCACGGTGAAGGAGAAGGATACGTCTAACGGTACGGTGACCGACTTCGATGGCAACTTCAAAATCAAAGTGAACAAGGATGCCACCCTCGTCATCTCGTACGTTGGCTACCAAACAGTAGAAGTGCTTGCACAACAAGGTATGAAGGTAACGATGAAAGATGACGCAAAACTGTTGCAGGAAGTGGTGGTGACGGGTTACACCAGCCAGCGCAAGACCGACCTGACTGGTGCCATTTCGACGGTGAGCATAGACGATATAGCCAAGCAGAACGAAAACAACCCGATGAAGGCCCTGCAAGGACGTGTGCCTGGCATGAATATCCAGGCCGACGGAAACCCGAGCGGCGCTGCTACGATTCGCATCCGTGGTGTGGGAACACTGAATGACAACGACCCGCTTTACATCATCGATGGTGTGCCCACGAAAGCCGGCATGCACGAGTTGAACGGCAACGACATTGAGAGCATCCAGGTACTGAAGGATGCCGCCTCAGCCTCTATCTACGGTTCTCGTGCTGCCAACGGTGTGATTATTATCACTACCAAGAAGGGCAAGGACGGCAAGGTGAAGGTGAATTTCGACGGCAGTGTGGCAGCCTCGTTCTATACAAACAAGATTGAGACCATGAATGCCAGTGAATGGGGACGTGCCTACTGGCAGGCCTGCGTGAATGATGGCATCAACCCCTCGAACAACAATCTGGGATATAACTATGACTGGAGTTACGACAAGAACAGCACCCCCGTGCTGAACGGCATGACCATGAACATGTTCCTCGACGAGAATGGTACGGTACGTGCAGGTGATACCGACTGGTTTAAGGAGATTACGCGCACAGGTGTGGTACAACAATATAATGTATCGGTGAGCAATGGCTCAGAGAAAGGCAGTTCTTTCTTCTCGCTTGGCTACTATGATAATCAGGGAACCATCAAGGACTCGTACTTCAACCGTCTCTCAGGCCGTGCCAATGCCGACTATAAGCTGTTCGACGGCAATGTGGTGATAGGCGAAAACTTCACCATTAATCGCACAAAAGGCGTTGATGCTCCTGATGGCGTATTAGAGCATGCCCTTGAGTTCAACCCCAACTTTCCCATTTATGCAGAGAACGGAAAGTATGCCCAGGCTCTTGGTGCTTATTCAGAGCGTGAGTCCCCACTTAGCATGATTGACAATACCAAAGACAACGAATATACCCAGTGGCGCATGTTCGGCGACGTACACCTGAGCATCACCCCATTCAAGAACTTCATGGTTCGCACCACTTTGGGTATGGACTACACCCAAAAGGAGCAGCGTTTCTTTACCTATCCCATTGAAAATGGTAAGGTAAGGCGTACAGACTCTGCTGCCGAGAGCAAGCAGGAACACTGGATGCGCTGGATGTGGAATGCCATTGCCACTTACAATGTGGAGATTGGCAAGCATCGTGGCGACGCTATGGTCGGTATGGAGCTGAACCGTCAAAACTTTACATGGCAGAGCGCCAAGCGTTACGAACAGGCCATTCTGAACACCGACTACATGTGGCCAAGTGCAGGTGCTGGCAAACAACTGGCTGAGGGCAGTGGCGACGGGTTCAGCCTCGTATCCTTCTTCGGCAAGGTGAACTACACCTACGACGACAAGTATATGGCTTCGTTCACCATCCGTCGTGATGGCTCCAGCCGCTTCGGTACCAACAACCAGTACGGTACGTTCCCCTCTGTCAGCGCAGGCTGGCGTCTCTCTCAGGAGAAGTTTATGCAAGGCGTGAAATGGCTCGACAATCTGAAAGCACGCTATTCTTGGGGACAGACCGGCAACCAGGAAATCTCGAACACCGCACGTTACACACTCTATAAATCAGTGGTGTCAACAGGACTCTGGGGCAGCGGTCAGGCAGGAACCTCCTACGACATTTCCGGAAGAAACGGCGGCTACGCCCTTGCCAATGGTTATATACGCAACCAGCGTGGCAATGAGGACATCAAGTGGGAAACCACTACGCAGCACAATATTGGTGTCGACTTCGCCGTCCTGGGGAATGAAATCTACGGCTCGTTCGACTGGTTCCATAAGAAGACCACCGACATCCTGCTCTTCATGGAAGGTATTGCCGCCATGGGTGAAGGCTCAGGCCAGTGGATTAACGCCGGCGAGGTGAAGAACAATGGTTGGGAGTTCAGTATCGGATATCGTCACACTCTGGCCAACGGATTCTCATGGGACATCAATGGTAACATCAGTAAGTACGTGAACGAAATTACCAAACTGCCTGAGACTGTTGCTGCCAATGGTAAGTACGGCGGCAATGGCGTGAAGAGCGTTGTTGGTCACCCGATGTTCTCGCAGGTGGGTTATATCACCGACGGCATTTTCAAGAGCCAGGATGAGATTGACAACCACGCACGTCAAGAGGGTGCCGGACTCGGCCGCATCCGATATAAGGACCTGAACGGCGACGGCATCATCACCGAGGCTGACCAAGACTGGATTTACGACCCTACACCAGACTTCACCTGGGGTCTGAACATATACTTGCAGTACAAGAACTTCGACCTGACCATGTTCTGGCAGGGCGTGCAGGGTGTGGACGTTGACTGTCGCGGCTATAAGTCGCAGACCGACTTCTGGGCAAATTCTGCAATCAACGTGCCTTACCTCAACAAGGGCATCCGTGCTCTCAACGCATGGAATCCTGCTAATACAGGTAGCGACATCCCCGCCCTGACTACGAGCGACACCAATAATGAAGGCCGCGTATCTTCGTATTACATTGAGAATGGCTCCTATTGCAAGCTGCGCACCATCCAGTTGGGCTATAACTTGCCAAAGGGCATTATAGACAAGTTGCGCATGAACCGCATCCGCCTATACTTATCGGCCCAGAACCTGCTGACCATCAAGAGCGGCAAATTCTCGGGAGCCGATCCTGAGAACCCAGGATTCAACTACCCTATTCCACTCAACCTAACTTTCGGAGTGAACGTAGGCTTTTAAATGACCAATTTCACGAATTAAACGAATTACAGTTATGAAGACAATATATAGAACTATCTGCGCAACCTGCGTAATCTGTGGTTTGATGTCATGTTCAAACTTCCTCGAAGAACAGGTGCCGCAGGCCACACTGACTCAGGACGAGGTGAAGAGCCCTGAGTATATCGACAATGTGCTGATTTCGGCATACGCAGGACTGGTTTCCATTGAGGATATGAACGCCAGTTTCTCACTCTGGAACTACGACACTCGCTCAGACGATGCCTACGTTGGCGGTTCTGACTTCTCAGACGGCGAACCGTTCCACAGACTGGAGAAGAGCACGGGTGTAATGACCACCGACTGGCCCTTCAGTTCTATCTGGACAAAGTTATACAACTATCTCTCTCGCGTCAGTCTCTCTCTCGATATTCTGGCAAGTTCTGATCAGGAGAGCACTACCATTCAGCAGCGCACTGCCGAGATGAAGTTCCTGCGTGCCTACGGACATTTCCAACTGAAGCGTTTGTTCAAGAAAATCCCATTCGTGAACAAGCCCAATATGACGGAAGAGGACTACAACAACCTCTCAAACACTGAATACACAAACGACGAGGGCTGGCAACAGATTATCAACGACCTCGAAGATGCTTATAAGATACTGCCCGCAACGCAAGCCGACAAGGGGCGTCCTACAAAGGCTGCCTGTGCTGCATTTCTGGCTAAGGTATACCTTTATAAGGCCTACCGTCAGGATGATGCCAATACGAATCAGGTGACAAGCATCAACGAAGCAGATTTACAGAAGGTTGTTGAATACACCAACGCCTCTCTTTACAATGGCTATGGTCTTGAGGTAGACCTGCACAACAATTTCCGTCCCGAGGAGCAGTACGAAAACGGCCGCGAGAGTATCTGGGCCATCCAGTATTCCAAGAACGACGGCACCGTATATGGCAACCTGAACTTCTCCAATCGCCTTATCGTACCATGCATTCCCAAGGTTCATGACTCAGGTTGCGACTTCTATAAGCCATCGCATAATCTGGTAAGTGCCTATCGTACCAACAGCAATGGCCTGCCCATGCTCGACACTTTTGCTGAAAAAGAGTACACCGTAGGCTCTGCCGAGACTGTTGATCCCCGTCTGTTCGTCACAGTAGGTGTTCCGGGCACTCCCTATATGTTCAATACCAACTTCATGATGAGCGAGAGCAACGCCTGGAGCCGTTCGGGTGGAACCTTCGGCTACTTTGTTTCGCTGAAACAGAATGTTGATCCAGCACTAACCAACAACTATCTATTCCTGTGCGACTCGCAGTGGGCCAGTTGCATGAACCGCGTTGTATTCCGCTATGCCGACGTGCTACTGATGCGTGCCGAAGCCCTGGCTCAGCTGGGACAGACTACCGAGGCTCTTGCACTCGTGAACCAGGTGCGCGAACGTGCAGCAGGCATGGCTACCGCCAGCGTGGTGTCAAACTATCCAAATAAATATGGCGTACACTATGCTGTTGGTAAATACAATGGCTCCTTCTCGAAGGTAGAGACAATGAAGATTATCAAGATGGAACGCCGCTTGGAGCTGGCTCTCGAGAGTGAACGCTTCTTCGACCTCGTGCGTTGGGGCGACGCTGCTAACGTTCTGAACAAGTACTACACCAGCGAAAGCCAGAAGATGAACTTCCTCAACGGCTCGCAGTTCACTGCCAATAAGAACGAGTACCTGCCCGTTCCATACGAACAAATGGCTGCATCTAACGGGCACTACACCCAGAACTGCGGACAATGGTAATTAGGCTCGCCATGGCAATAATAAAACAAAAAAACAAACAACCCCAAGACATGAAAACAAGAATAAAAAACCTTCTCAGCCGTGTCCTTCTATGCTGCAACATCGTTGCAGCCCTCACGGTACTCTCCTCTTGCAACGATGACAATACAGGCTCGATTAATGTCAGTGGTACTTGCTTCGTGGAAAAGTTTGTGCTCAACGGACAATACGAAGGTCTCATCAATACAGAGAAGCGCCAAGTAAAGATAAAGGTACCTGTGGATTTCACCGAGAAGAGCAACATGGAAATCACCGCTCTTTGCGTATCAGCAGGTGCCCAAACCAATATGAAGGTGGGCGACCACCTGAACTTCGACGCAGACCGCAACCTCCACGTCAGTAATGGTGACCTCGTGATGGACTATCAGGTAAGTGTTCGCAATGACGAGGCACTGATGTCGCTCTTCATGCTCGAAGGTATCAAGGGTGCCATTAACCAGGAGGACAAGACTGTCACCGTCAGCGTAATGACCAACAGCGGTATCGACCTCAGCAATGCCACCTTCGAGGTGGCATGCAGCGAGGATGCGACTTGTAGCCCAGCAAGCGGTACGAAGGGAAACTTCACCGAGCCGTTCCAGATTACACTGAATGATAACACCGCCAACACGGTATATACGGTCTACGTCACTCAGATTCAGGATCCTGTGGCTCTGTTCGTGGGCAATGCCGAGAACATCGAGCTGCTGAACGACGAGGAAAAGGCTGCCGCAAAATGGCTCACCGGCAACATTGCCAGCGCTGCCTACGCTTCTTGGAGCGACATCGCCGACGGCAACATTTCATTGGATAAATGCAAACTCATCTTCTTCCACCGTCACTGCTCATCGTATGGCAACTACAACGGTTTTGCAGAGGCTGAACAAGGTGCTATGACTGCACTGGCACGCATGAAGGACTTCTGGCAGAAGGGCGGTGCATTCGTTCTCGGACGCTCGGCAGTGAACTACGCCATTGCTCTAGGTGCCATGCCTGAGGACGCTTATCCCAACAACGTCTGGGGTGGCGGAGGCGGCGAAGGATCCGACTTGATGGGCGACGACCCTTGGCATACCTTTGCCTACGACATCACCCATCCGCTGTGGAACGGTCTGGCTACCTATCCCGGCGCTCCCGACAATGCCGTCTATACGCTCGACAAGGACTACACCATCTGCAACACCACGTCGCAGTTTGGATTCTGGGACACCTACCAGAGCGGAAAGGATGCCGTGGAAGCCAAAACTGGCGGTCGTGCACTGACTGGCGACAACAGCGTGAACGCATGGGAGTTGAAGGCCTATAGCGGCGAGTTCGGCAAGGGTGGCATCATCTGTCTTGGCTCAGGTCTCTACGACTGGAACTCTCCTACTCCTTACACGTCGCATTACCACAACAACATGGGCAAGATTTTGCTCAATGCATTCGATTATCTAACCAAATAAACAAAAAAATTATGAAGACTATGATATATTCAGTATTCGCGCTCATGTTGTCAGCCTCTACACTGACGGCATGCAGCGACAACGAATTCAGCGGCGACCCCGATAAAGACTGGGCTGAAACCACTACCTTTTTCGCCTCCACCGATGCCCAAAGTTTCGATACCTACTACACACCATCTGTAGGCCGTGTTGGCGACCCCATGCCCTTCTTCGACCAGAAGACCGGCGACTTCAAGGTGCTCTACCTGCAGGAGTTCACCAACAATCTGAGCCATCGCTTCCATCCCATCTGGGGAGTATCGACCAAGGATGGTGCCCATTACGAGTCACTCGGCGAGGTGCTGCCCTTCGGCGACAACGACTACCAGCAGGATGCAGCACTCGGTACGGGCTGTGCCTACGAGAAGGATGGCACCTATTATATCTATTATACGGGCCACAATGGCAACTGCAAGAACCGTGAGGTGGTGATGCGTGCCACATCCGCCGACTTCAAGACTTGGACAAAGGACGAGCTTTGGACGCTCAACGGCCCCGACTTCGGCTACTCTGGCAACGACTTCCGCGACCCGCAGATTTTCGTCGCCGACGACAACCTCTATCACATGGTCATCGCCACCTATCCCAACGGCGGCGGCGACCCCTGCTTTGCCGAGTTCAAGAGCAGCGACATGAAGAACTGGGAGCACGTAGGCCGCTTCAAGATGATATGGGACCGTATGCTCGAATGTCCCGACATCTTTAAGATGGGTGATTATTGGTATCTCGTCTATAGCGAAAGCTTCAGAGCCAGCTGGAGCCGCAAGGTGAAGTACATGATGGCCAAAAGCTACGACGAGTTGAAGGCTTGCTTCAACGACGGTCCCAAATGGCCTGCCGACGGTCACGAGGGAGTGCTCGACAGCCGCGCCTTCTATGCAGGAAAGACTGCCTCTAACGGTACCGACCGCTTCATTTGGGGATGGTGTCCCTTCCGCTCTGGAGCCGACATCCACGAGAAGAACGTCAACGTAGGTGCTGGCGACGGCAATGAGCCAAACTGGTCTGGTTCTCTCGTCTGCCATAAAATCATCCAGCATCAAGACGGCACACTGACACTCGGAGCCGTACCCGCCATGGCAGCCAAATACGGGCAGACGGCATCAGCCAACGTGATGGAGTCGAACGGCTATAGCAATGGCACGCTCAGTGGCGACGATGCATACGTGCTTTATAATCGCCTGGCTAGTTGCAACCACATTTCTTTCACGGTCAAGACCTCCAACAATTGGGACAAGTTCGGCATCTCCTTCGTCCGCGGCACCGACTCCAAGAAATACTATACGATAGTGGTAAATCCCGAGGACGAGAACCATCGCAAGGTCAACTTTGAACAAGAGGGTAAGGAAGGCAAAGGGTTCATAGAGGCAGCCGACGGATACTGGTTCGAGCGGCCTGCCAATAACACCTATAACATCGACATCTATACCGACAACTCAGTTCTCGTGATGTACATCAATGACGTCTGCGCCTACACCCAACGCATTTACGGCATCCAAAAGAACTGCTGGAGCATCAATAACTATGGCGGCTCCGTCACCGTCAGCGACTTGAAGATTTGCCAAGACTAATTCATTCAGACATAAATCGTTCAATGCAGCAGAAAATGTTGTATTGAACGATTTCTTTCAGCCAATGTAATATCCTTTATTCTGGAATAGGAGGATATGCACTAATTTTGTAGCCAACATCATTTAGTCACAAACCAAATAAATTTTTATGAAGAAACTTTTACTCATGGCAAACATGTTTGTCGCAACAGTGTGTAACACCAAAGTCGTTCTATGAGACGATGAGGACAAAGATGTGGGAAACGATGTGGTTGTGACCGGTGGTGTCATCGGCAAAGGCACACACCAGAACACTCTTAGCGCAGGCAAAAAAGAGTTCTACAAGTACCCGATACTTAAGAATAGAGGAATCCCGAGGGCGTCATTTCAACTGTGTCAAAGCTAAGACAATAGAAGTTTAACACTCTGCGTTTATATAATGCAGTCAAATCGTTTTAGTAATGACACAAGAAGAGTATTCAAAGATGCTGGCAGCAGCCAGAGATCAGTTTAAGAGCGGTGTACCGCTTTTTGGTAAGGATGGAGCTTTCCATCGTGTATTAGAAGACTTCCTCAATGCAGCCCTTGAGGGCGAGATGGACAGTCATCTTATTGAAACGAAGCCAGCGACAAAGAACCGTCGTAATGGAAAGATGCCTAAGCAGCTACAGACAGAGTATGGACCAGTTGAGATAGAGACTCCTCGTGACCGTGATGGCAGCTTCTCTCCGGAGATTGTCCAGAAACGGCAGACTATTCTTGCAGAGGGTCTGTCGGACAAGATAATCAGTCTTTATGCTACAGGCCAGAGTATGGCCGACATTCAGGCATTCCTGGAGGAGAACTACGGGACAGAGATATCCAAGGAGACTATCAGCAACATCACCGAGAAGGTATGGCCAGAGATTAAGTCCTGGCGAAGCCGCTCGCTTGATGAAGTCTATCCTATAGTATGGATGGATGCCATCCACTATAAGGTACGTGACGAGAAAGGCGCTACAGTATCTCGTGCTATCTACAACGTACTGGCTCTCGACAAGGATGGTCGCAAGGATCTGCTTGGCATGTATGTGTCTCAGAGCGAAGGAGCCAATTTCTGGCTAAGTGTTCTGACAGATCTTCAGAACCGTGGGGTAAAGGACATTCTGATTGCCTGCATAGACGGTCTCACAGGCTTTCCTGATGCTATTCAGAGCGTATTTCCTCATACCGACGTGCAGCTGTGCGTCATCCATCAGATACGCAACTCCGTGAAATATGTGGCCAGCAAGAACCAGAAAACTTTCCTTGCCGACTTGCGACTGGTGTATGCTGCCCAGACCAAAGAGAAGGCAGAGACAGAGCTTGATAACCTGGAGGCAAAGTGGGGCGAACAGTACCCAATAGTCATCAAGTCTTGGCGCGACAAGTGGGACAATCTCAGCCGATACTTCCAGTATACTGAACCTATACGTCGAATCATCTACACCACCAACATCGTCGAGGGCTACCATCGTCAGGTGCGTAAGATCACCAAAACCAAGGGTGTGTTTCCCAATGACGATGCTCTGTACAAACTGGTGTATTTAGCTTATCGGAATATCCGCAAGAAATGGACACAGCCACACCAGAACTGGGGGCAAACCGCCCAGCAGCTGGCTATCAAATTCGGTGACAGATTCAACATCATTTGAGAAATATATGAAGATTTCCTGTCAAATGCCTGGTAATTTGTATTTGGGGATGTATCTTTGCACCGCCAAGAAAGAGACGCTCAGGATTGTCCCCCAGCAGGTCTTGGCAATGCAGCTTGACACAGTTCAGTTGACGTCCCCGCATATTGCCAGAAATTAAGGAATGGAAGTCACGCACGCTTGATTCCGTCTATGCCATATGCTGGCTTGACGCCATCCACTACAAGGTAAGGGACGACAGCGGTCGTGCCGTCACCCGTGCCATCTACAATGTGCTTGGCGTCAACAGAAGTGGTCAGAAGGAACTGCTCGGCATGTATGTTGCAAAGAGTGAGGGAGCAAACTTCTGGCTGGAGGTGCTTACAGACTTGCACAACCGTGGCGTGGATGATATCATGATATGCTGCGTGGATGGTCTGAAAGGCTTTCCAGATGCCATCCAGGGCGTATTCCCAAACGCCACCGTGCAGCTCTGCATCGTGCATCAGATACGCAACACCGTGAAGTATGTAGGCAGCAAGCACCAGAAGGAATTTCTGAAGGATCTGAAGCTCGTCTATGGCGCAGTCAGCAAGGAGGCTGCCGAAACAGAGCTTGACAACCTTGAACTCAAATGGGGCGAACAGTATCCCATCGTCATCAAGTCATGGCGTGACAACTGGGAACGTCTGTCTGAGTACTTCCAGTACACCAAGGAGATACGCCGTCTCATCTACACGACAAATACCGTCGAAGGCTATCACCGCCAGATACGCAAGGTTACAAAGAACAAGGGAGTGTTCCCGTCTGATACAGCACTGGAAAAACTTGTCTATCTGGCTTACCGCGATATCAGCCGGAAGTGGACGGTGTCCATTATGAACTGGGCACTCATATCTCAACAATTGGCAATAAGATTTGGTGACAGATTTGAAATCATGTAACTTTGCAGACGGAGAGGATTCTCCTCAGTAGGACACGATTTAAATCGTGTCCTACTGAGGAACTTGTATAATAAAGGATTTAACCTTGACACAGTTCTGCTTACACTCCCTAACAAAGGATTTGGGACTCCCTATCTTCCTTCTATCTTCTATCTTCCATCTACCTTCCATCTATCTTCCCCCTACCTTCCTACGACGTTCCTACGACGTTCCTACGACGTTCCTACGACGTTCCTACGACGTTCCTTGCCACTAACATATACTAAACGGACAATTTCTGACGAAATTGTCCGTTTCTAGCCCTCGGCAATTATGAAAGCAATTTTGAATTATGAATTGCATTTGCATCAATATACGCATCGGCTTCCTTCCTCGAAGCTACCCTCATGCTATCCTCTTGCTATCCCCTTACTATCCCCTTACTTGCCTCTACCTTGAAAGTAGCTTTTTTGTCTCTTTTCCGCATAATGATTCAACTTACATCTGCATATTATTACAAGCTGCGTTTTTTCCGAACTCGCATAGCATCTGAGCCACAAGATTAAAAAAAGCTCCGCGACCTTCCAAATCATCGCGGAGCCCGAAAAGG
>JAEEGF010869105.1_pt1 | contig 15945 bp, 14 predicted proteins | sample 9134171 | NCBI WGS metagenome assembly JAEEGF01 (sample SAMN16246542, study PRJNA631951) | gut metagenome | biome: gut microbiome; feature: rumen; material: AP-attached | host: Bos | place: Iran: Karaj | collected 2018-10
CTTCTTTTTATGGCTTATGCCGTGACTTCTTCTTTCGGCTCCTCTGTTGACTGTTGACTGTCGGCTGTTGACTTTTTCTCTCGTCTCCACAACACGATATACAGCACCACGCCCGTGATGATCGTCACGAAGAACGCCGTCGCCATATCGACGATCGTGTCGGCCAGCGGCAGCTGCGCCGTGCCGGCGGCCGAGTGCATGAAAAAGTTGTAGAACGGGTCTTCCGGCACGATCTCCCAGTTGTACCGCTGGTTGCAGTCGCCGAACAGATAGTCGCCGCAGTATTCGAAGATCTCCCAGCCGATGATGACGATGAACGAAAAGCCCATGCTGCCGCAGGCGCAGATCTGGGGCGTCAGCTTTGTCTTTTTGCCGTTCATGGCGACCAGCAGGTAATAGCCGAGCATCGTGATCGGGACGCCCGAGATGACGTGCAGGATCCAGTCGTAGTGCAGCGTGCCGTTGACGCTGTAAAGGCCGAAGTAGTTGCCCACCGAGCCGGCCACGCACATCATGTCCACGAAGGTCTGCAGATGGAAGCTGAGCCGCCCGAACAGGCTGTTTTGCGGGGTGACCATGCGCATGAGAAACACGACGAACGTGCCGATGCCGACGATCACGGGCAGCAGATAGTCGATCCATTTGTGGTCGCCTTTGAACGTCTGGATGATATACAGCAGCATGAAGATGCGCGACGCCCACCAGAACAGGTATTCCGGGACCGAGATCTGTTCGCGCAGTTCGCGCAGATTGTCCTTGAGCTTTTGAACCATTTTTCCATCTCTCCTCTGTGTAACAGAGGATATCATAGCACAAACGGCACGGAAAGAAAAGCCTTTTTTGAAAGTTGTAAGGAAATCTTCAAACTTTTTCGGCCTTTCAGGGTGACAAATCGGAAAAACTGTGATATAATGCGGTGTAACGTGCAAGACAGATACGATTCCGACCAAAAGGAGACGACGATATGGCAATCCAGACCGAACAGTTTTCGCAGGTGCTGTCGCTGCTGGGCGACGCGCTTTCTTCCTACGGCTTTCAGCCGCAGCCCGATGAAGCCGGCCGGACGCTGACCGTGACCGACGACGAGGCCGCCGCCGTTTATGCGGGCGAAAAGGGTGCGCTCCGGCTGCGCTATGCGGACGAACGCGTGGAGCTTTATGCGGCGGACGACGCGGACGGCCTTGCGGCCGACCCGAAGCGCGTGCTGGTGTCGCTGCTGCCCGCCGGCGCCGACGAGCGCGACGTGAAATACGTGGTCAGCGAAATGGCCGAGACGCTGGAGACCCGCTTCAGCCAGAAGGCTGCGGTCAAAAAGAAGGCGGTGCAAAAGGCGCCGCAGACCGTTTCAAAGGCCGCGGTCAAGGCCGGCTCGTTCTATGACCCGAACACCCTGGCCAGCAAGCTTTGCCTCGTGTTCCCCGAGCTGCGCGACGCCTACAAGGCGAATCTGGCGCAGTATGACGAATTTCTGGCGGAGGAGTTCTTCGTCAACTACGGCACGCCCCGCGTGATTGAAGCGATCAAAGAGAACAAGCCCGCCACGATGAAAAAGCTGTTCCAGACGCTCAACGAGATCTATGAAGACGGCACCAACGACACCCAGAGCCTGATTGCCGTCACGATTCTCGGCGCCATGAACAACGACCAGATCCTGCTGGCGCGCTGCGTCGACTACATGAGCGAAACGATGGCGCCGCCGGTGATCGAGGTCAACAAATTCCTGGCGACGAGAAAGGGCCGGAAGGCGCAGGAAAAGATGCAGAACCCGCCGCCGTATAAGCCCAAGAAGAAAAAGAAAAAGCCCGGCTTCCTGTCGCAGATGATGTCCGGGGGCGGCGGCATCGCTCCGCCGACGATCTGAGCAGAAAAAAGGGGAGTGTCACACGCTCCCTTTCTTTTTAAGGAGAAGACCATGAAAGAACTTTTGCGCATGTTCCTGGCTTTCGCCAAGGTCGGCGTGTGCACCTTCGGCGGCGGCTATGCCATGCTGCCGATTCTGCAGCGCGAGATCGTGGAAAAGCGGCAATGGGCCACGCAGGAGGAGCTGATGGATTATTACGCCATCGGCCAGTGCACCCCGGGCGTGATTGCCGTCAACACCGCCACGTTCATCGGCAGCAAGAAGCGGGGCGTCCCCGGCGCGATTTCTGCCACGCTCGGCGTGGTGGCGCCGTCTGTCGTCATCATCACGCTCATTGCGGCCTTTGTCAAAAACTTTCAGCACATCGAAGCCGTGCAGTGGGCCTTCGAGGGCATCCGCGCGGCGGTGGTGGCGCTGATCGCGTCCGCCGTGATCAAGCTCGGCAAAAAGTCGCTGGTCGATATCGGCGCCGTCGTCATCTTTCTGATCGTCACGGCGCTGGCGGTTCTGACCGACCTTTCGCCGGCGATCTTTGTGGTCGCCGCGGGCGCGGCCGGCCTGCTTTTGAAGGGAGGCGTGAAACGCGATGCTTCTGCTTGAGCTGTTTGGGCGCTTCTTTGTGGCCGGGCTGTTTGCGGTCGGCGGCGGCCTCGCCACGCTGCCGTTTTTGCAAAAGATGGGCGAAGCGACCGGCTGGTTCGGCGCGGCGCAGATTTCCGACATGGTGGCGATTTCGGAATCGACGCCGGGGCCCCTCGGGGTCAACATGGCCACCTACGTCGGCTTTCAGGTGGCGGGGGTGCCGGGCGCTCTGGTCGGCGTGCTCGGCCTGATCGCGCCGTCGGTGATCGTGATTCTGATCGTGGCGCAGTTCCTCAAACGGTTCCGCGAATCCAAATACGTCGGCTGGGCGTTCTACGGTCTCCGGGCCGCCTCGCTGGGCCTGATCGTGGCGGCGTGCTGGGCCGTGATGAAAATCGCGCTGTGGAACGCCGACGCGTTTGCGCAGTCGGGCAGCGTGTTTCAGGCGCTGCGCTATGAAAACATCGTGCTTTGCGTGTTGGTTTTCGTCGGCGCGCAGTGCTTCAAGAGAATCCACCCGATCGTGTTCATCGCGATTGCGGCCGCGGCCGGCATCGGCTGGCATTTACTTTTCCCCTGACAGAAATTGATCCCACAGCAGCGGTCCTTGCGGCCGCTGCTTCTGTCTTCCGGCCATCTGCCATTTGACAACACCGAACAAATGTGCTATAATCTACACCGACACAACACGGAAAGGCGGGATGGCGATGCGCGCGCCCTTGGCGGACCGAATCAGACCCAAAACGATTGACGAAATGGTGGGGCAGCAGCACCTGCTGGGCGAAGGCAAGGCCCTGCGCACGATCATTCTGTCGGGCGAGGTGCCGAATCTCGTCTTCTATGGCCCCTCCGGCGTGGGCAAGACCACCCTCGCGGCCATCATTGCGGCAAGGACGAACCGCAGGTTCCACAAGCTCAACGGCACCAGCGCCTCCACCGCCGACATCAAGGCCATTGTGGCGGAGCTGGACACGCTTGCCGCGCCGAACGGGATTCTGCTCTACCTCGACGAGATCCAGTATTTCAACAAAAAGCAGCAGCAGACGCTGCTCGATTACATTGAGCGCGGCGAGATCACGCTGATCGCCTCCACCACGGAGAACCCTTATTTCTATATCCACAACGCGATTCTCAGCCGCTCCACCGTGTTCGAATTCAAGAGCATCACCGCCGAAGAGATCCTGCCCGCCGTGGACCGCGCCTTCCGCTTTCTGGAAGCCGAGAAGGGCTGCGTGATCCGCTGCGAAGACGGCGTGGAACGCTACATTGCCTTTTCCTGCGGCGGCGACGTGCGCAAGGCGATGAACGCCTGCGAGCTGTGCCTGTTGAGCACGCCGGAGCAAGACGGCGTTTACACGATCACGCTGGAGCGCGCCAGGGCGCTGACCCAAAAGAGCTCCATGAAATATGACCGCGACGGCGACGAACACTACGACATCCTTTCGGCGTTTCAGAAGTCGATGCGCGGCTCCGACCCCGACGCGGCGCTGCACTATCTCGCGCGGCTGCTGGAGGCGGGCGACCTGCCCTCGGCCATGCGGCGGCTGATGGTCTGCGCGTGCGAGGACGTCGGCCTTGCCTATCCGCAGATCATCCCGATCGTCAAGGCCGCCTGCGACGCGGCGCTGATGGTCGGCCTGCCCGAAGCGCGGATCCCGCTGGCGGACGCCGTGGTGCTGGTGGCAACCAGCCCGAAAAGCAACAGCGCCTATCTCGCCTACGACGCGGCGGCGGCGGACATCAGAAAAGGCAAGAGCGGACCCATCCCGCGCCAATTGCAGAACAAGCACTATGACGGCGAAGACAACCCCAACAAGGGCCAGTTCTATCTGTATCCGCACGACTTCCCGAACCACTACGTCAAACAGCAATATCTGCCCGACGCGCTGCGCAACACACGCTATTATGAACCGCAGGAGAACAAGAGCGAGCAGGCGGCAAAGGCGTATTGGGAGAAGATCAAGGGGACGAGGGAGTAAGGGACTAAGGGACGAAGGGATTAAGGGAATTGAATAGAATAAGACAACCCCGCCGGAGGAGAACCCTGCCGGCGGGGCGCCTATATGGGAAAGAAAAGAGGGGGGGCTTATTTGAGGTCGGCTTTCACGATGACCCTGCAGGGGCAGCCTTCGTCAAGGAAGGCGCCGCGCATGGCGTTGGTCTTTACATAGACCTTGCAGGCGTCGGGAAGATCCTGCAGGAAGTCTGCGCTGTCTTTTTCAACGGACAGGAAAGCGGAGGTTTCCGCCAGCACGCGCAGCTTTTTGAGCGCGGTGCAGCCGCGGAAGGCGCCGGGGCCGATGTTTTCGATGCCGGCGGGTACGGTGAAGACCGAAAGCGACGTGCAGCCCTCAAACGCAGCGTTCCAGACGTTCTGCACATGCTCGGTGCGGTAAACCGCCTTGAGCCGCGTGCAATAGGCGAACGCGCCGCCGGGGATGCTGTAGGGGTATGCTTTCTTCGGAAGATAGACCTTCAACAGATTTTTGCAGCCGTAGAACGCGTTGACGCCCATGGGGTAGTAGCCGCCCGTGCGGTCTTCAAAAACGACCTTCTTCAGCTTGTAGGCGTTCATGAGCGCTCTGGCTTCCAACGTGCAGCCGCCGGGAACGCGCAGCAAGCGCAGCCCGGAGCGGAAGAACGCCTGACCGCCGATCGTTTCCAGTGATTCGGGCAGATCGATGTACTGCAGGGACGCGCATCTGCCGAATGCCGCATAGCCGATCTTTTTCAGGCCGTTGCCCTGAATGTCAACCGTTTTCAGGTTTTTGCAGGCCTTGAAGCAGCCCTTGCCGAGGCCGAGAAGGCCTTCCGGCAGCGTGATTTCCGTCAGACCCGTGCAGCCCGAGAATGCGCTCTGACCGATGGCTGTGACCGATTCGGGGATGTTGATCGTTTTCAGCGAGCGCATATTGAGGAACGCTTTGAGGCTGATCGATTCAAGGGTGTCGGGCAGATGGATCGTCTCCACTTCAGCGTCGATATAGGAGCCGAGCTTGAGGTTGTCAAAGAAGATCGACTTGACGGGCACGCCGTCAACCTCGGCGGGGATCGTGAGCTCGGTCACGCCTTTCATGGCTTCCTTGGTGTCAAACAGGCTCATCACGGCGCAGTACTCCGGCCGGGTTTCGGTTTCCGGATAAAAGATGTAGACCACGTGGTCGACGGTTTTGGTCTCAAACGTTTTTGCCGAGGCGAACAGGCAGCACGCGCAAAGCGCAAACGCAAGGGTGAACAGGAAAAGAATTCGTTTTTTCATGGGAAATGCTCCTTTCGTATTTTGTCTTCCACTTATATATGTCGGAATTTGCAAAAGCTTACAGTATTTTTTGTTTTTCATGCAAAAACTTTTTTATCGGCAGGTCTCCTTTCGTTTCGGCTTCCACTTATATATGTCGGAAATCGGAAAAGCTTACAAAAAAATTTCCTCCTTCTGTTATCTAAAACGATTCAGAAGGAGGTTTCCCTACATTATTCAAATAATTATTATTTCATATCTTCTGCAATCCTAATAAGCTCTTCTTTTTCAATATTACCTGTAACACTGATCGTCACAATCTCATCCGGTATAACAACTGCACCAGACTGTGTTTGATCATCATAGTTGAATTGGATAAATCTTGAATAGTTGCCACCAATACGACTTTTTTTAAAGGCGTATTGTATTATTTTTAGATTTTTCAATACTTGTCATTTTGTGAAGAGTCCTTTTATAAACAAGACACAACCTAATGGTACAAGAACAAAAGTGCTCGCACCAAGCCATAAAGAATCATCTTTTATATTAATACAGGCAGAAAGAATCGACAATCCAAGAAAGAAGAAAGCTAATGCCATGATTTTTTGTGCTTTCGTCATTTTTATGCTCCTATCAATAATAAATGCCAACGGGTTCAGCATAGTATTCTTCCATATCATTAAGCATTCTGGAATAAGCTGAAGCATTATTTTATCATTCATATACTCCTATGAGATGGTCGTTTTCATCATATAGCCTTACATTTTTGACCTCTTTTTTTCTGTTCTCATCTGTGTTACCCAAGTCATAAAACTTAACATACCAAATTTTATCTGTTCGTGCAACATATCCGTTATATGTTTGTTTTCCTTCTCTAATACTTAAATCAAACTCATATTTTCTGACATCCGCATCCATTCGAGAGCCAAACAACAACAGAGTTGCTCCAGTTTCTTTTTCATCGCTATCGTTTCTCGCAAAAAACTGTATGGCGCCGATCTTTGTATTTTGAGATCCCGGGGTGCTTTTAAAAACGAATTGATATCTATCAATGTCAATTGGTCCCAGATCTTTTTGCCTGAAAACAAAGATTTCCTGAAAGTCGTCTCTTTTGCCATCCTCAGCAATCCAGTAAATATAATTTCTCGCATAGCGTCCATCTGAAATACACGAAAAGGAGGTAGCATTCCTTTGGGAGTGTTTCCTACAATAATTTAGACATTGTGAAGGTGACAGCGTTGAAGAATAATATGACAACCCAAAACCACTTGCTATGATTACGAATAGAATCGCCAAGAAAAGGAATAATCGTTTTTTTGCCATCGCAATCTTACCAATCATATGATACATAGTCACCTCCTTCCATAATCTAAACGATTCAGAAGGAGGTTTCCCTACAAATAAATTGAAAAACTCTATTTTTTACGAAATATTCTCTGCGATTCTAACAAGCTCGTCCTTCGCAATGTTTCCGGATATAGTGATCGTCACTGTTTCATCAGGAATTACAATCGCGCCCGACTGTGTTTTATTGTCATAGGAAATATGTAATTCCCTATGGTTAATATATCGAATCTCATAATCATGCTCATTATCCACACCAACATCTGTCCAAGCAGAGAGAACAATCGAAAGGATAAAATCATTCTCCCCCTTAACGTAACAATATGTTCTACGTGTTTCATTTACGATCTCATTTGTCAGTTCAAATCCTTCCGGAATATAACCAATTATTACATCATCAACTGTTAGATAGTGCTTAACCTCACCGTTTTCGTCATGATGAAACAGATTAAACTTTTCAAACTGCTGCACCACAATATGACTTACTCCGGCGCGGATGTCTGGGTGCAGCATCAGGCCGCCAAAGACAACTGCAAGTGCTGTAATTGTGATGATTGCCACGCGCCGGGCAATCATGGTGCGCATACTGATCCCGCGCGTCTGCGCTTTTTGCAAGCGGTCAAACTCCTTGTGAGCCTTCTCAGGCAGGGGGTAAGCTTGATTCATTTCTTCATCCGACGGCAGCTCTTCCAGATCGGCCTTGTCGGCGTCATATACCGCCTGCTTGAGCACGACTTCAAACAGTTCGTCACTCAATGGTTCACGCATAGCTTTCCGCCTCCTCCAATTCTTTGCGCAGCTTTTGTCGTCCGCGCGTTAATCGTACACTGACGGTCTTTTCCGAAATGCCCAACAGCGCCGCAATCTCTTTGTCGGTCATATCGTTGACATACTTCAGCGTCAGCACAATTCGATAGGGGTCGCCGAGCGCGCGGATGGCACGCACCAGATCCGCATATGTATCCTTGTCTATCGCAAAATCGTTCGAGTGCACCGGCTCTTCCTGAAAGTCTTCCATAGAAATAACATTCGTCTCCTTCGCCTTCAGCCGATCCAGCGCGGTGTGCTTGACCACGGTGACGCAAAACGCCTTGGTGCGCGTTTCGTCGCTGACGTCCACGCAGTCGATGTGCCGGATGATTTTGACAATCGCGTCGTGCACCACGTCTTCGGCGTCGCTGCGCTGCGGGCAATAGCGACCGGCAATATACATCATCAGGCCGTAGTATTGCTCATACACCCGCTGAACCTTTTGTTTTTCTTCGACGGTGGATACCATCGACAGATAAAACAGCATCATAGGGACCCTCACTTCTTTCTTTCCTAAAAATGATAACGATTCAGGCAACCGGATTCCTACAAACAGTATACAGGATTTTTTCTTTTTTGCAACCGTGCGCCCCGAAGCGCAAAGAAGCCCGCTGCCGTCCGAAGACAACAACGGGCTATGGGAAAGAAAAGAGGGGGGCCTTATTTGAGGTCGGCTTTCACGATGACCCTGCAGGGGCAGCCGGCGTCATAGCAGGCGCGGGCCATGTCGGCCGTTTTCACATAGACCAGACAGCCTTCCGGCAGCCCGGCCGCAAAGCAGCCGTCCGTATAATAGACCCGCAGGGCGTCGCGCTGTCTGGTCAGGATTTTGACCTGCTTCAGGCCGCTGCACCCCGAGAACGCTGCGGGATGAACCGATTTGAGCCTGGCCGACAGGGTGAAGCTTTCCAGCGCCGCGCAGTCGGCAAACGCGTTTGCGCCCAACTCGCGCACGACCTTCGTGTTGAGGACCACGCGCAGGGCCGCGTCGCCTTTGAACACGTCGTCCCGCATCGAGATCTGCTTTGCGTTCGCGGGGAAGGTGACCTTCTTTAAGCTTTTGCAGTTTTGGAAGACGCCCTCGCCCAAAATGATCTTGCGGTTGTGGTTGACCTCACGGAACGTGACATACTTCAGCGGGCAGCTGCTGAACGCGTAGAGCGTGATGCGGCGGCAGCTTGCCGGTACGGTGAGCGACCGGAGCCCGGCATGGACAAACGCCTCTCTGCCGATTTCCTGCACGCTGTCGGGCAGGTTGATTTTTGTCAGATTGGCGCAGGCGGAAAAGGCGTGCTTGCCGATGGTCTCCACGTCTCCCTTGAAGACAACCTTTTTCAGATTTGTGCACATGCTGAAGGTGTGATCGCCGATTCCCTTCACGCTTGCCGGAATCGAGATCGCAGTCAGATTGTCCATCCACATGAACGCGCCGCTCACGTTGACGGTTCCGTTCGGAATCTTATATTTTGTCAGATTCGGCAGACAGGAGAACGCGTATTTGTTCAGGTTTATGGTGCTTTTGGAAAACCGGATGCTCGTCACGTTTTCGGCAACGGGCGGCTGGGCCGTGAGGGTATAGTAGCTGCCCCGGTTGACGTAGGACACGCTGACCGAGGTGACCGGCTTGCCGTCGATCTCGTCTTTGATGTGGATGCTTGTGGCTTGCTGCATGGCTTCTTCGGAATCGAAATAGCTGATGACCATATAGGCGTCGTCATCCTTTGTCGGCATATAGACCACGTGATCCACGACCTTCACCGGCATGGTGTCGATATACCGCTGCACCCGTTTGAAATAGTTGATATCGTTTGGGTGGTACGCCGCCGCGCTCTGCAGCGCGAACAGGGCTGCGAGACAGCCCACCAGCAGGGCAAACAGGAGGATGTGCTTCAGTTGCTTCTTCATGGAAAAACGCTCCTTTCGTTTTGTCTTCCGCTTATATATGCCGAAAAACGAAAAAGCTTACAAAACTTTTTTCATTTTTTTTGCATTTTTCTTTTCGCCCCCGTTCTGCAGCACGCCTCCGTTCTCTGCAACCCCTGTCCCCTGTTCCCTGCCCCTGTTCCCTTATTTCTTCTTGACATCCTTCCCGGACGGGAATATAATAAAACAGGAAAAACCGAGAGAAAAGGAGTGCTTTCTATGCTGCTCAACCGTTCCGAAAACCTGCAGCCCGTCCATTCCGATATCCGCGGCCCGCTGTACCTGGAAAGTCAGCGCATGGCCCGGGAGGGGATCAAGGTGCTGCGCCTGAACACCGGCAACCCGGCTACCTTCGGCTTCGGGATGCCCGACAGCGTGCGCCAGTCGCTGCTGGCGAACGTCGACAAGGCCGTGGCCTACTGCGACCTCAAGGGTATGCCCAACGCCCGCGAGGCGATCTGCAATTACCACAAGGGCAAGGGCGTGCAGGATATCACGCCCGACGATATCTACATCGGCAACGGCGTGAGCGAGCTGGTGCTGATGTGCCTGCTGGCGCTGCTCAACAAGGGAGACGAGGTGCTGATGCCCTCGCCGAGCTATTCGCTGTGGTCCAACTCGACCTATATCGCCGGCGGCAAGCCCGTGTTCTATACCTGCGACGAGCAGAACGACTGGTACCCCGACATGGCGGATCTGCGCAAAAAGGTGACAAAGCGCACCCGCGCGCTCGTCATCATCAACCCGAACAACCCCACCGGCGCGGTCTATCCGAAGGAAGTGCTGGAAGATATGATTCAGGTGGCGCGCGAGCACGACCTGTTGATCTTCTCCGACGAGATCTACGACCGTTTGGTCATGGACGGCGTGCCGCACTATTCCACCGCCGCGCTGGCGCCCGACCGCATGGTGATTACGACCAACGGCCTTTCCAAGAGCCACATCATCTGCGGCTTCCGCTGCGGCTGGATGGTCATCAGCGGCTACAAGGGCAAGGCCGACGACTACGTGGAGGGCATCTTCCAGATGGCGGCCATGCGCCTTTGCTCCAACGCGCTGACCCAGCTGGTCATTCCCGCCGCGCTGGAGGACAACGCCAGCACGCAGGCGATGCTGGTCCCCGGCGGCCGCCTCTATGAACAGCGCGAAGCCACGATGCGCGAGCTGGCGAAGATCGACGGTATCTCCTGCGTCAAGAACCACGGCGCGTTCTACGTCTTCCCGAAGCTGGACGTCAAGAAGTTCAACATCACCAGCGACAAGCAGTTCGCGTTTGACTTCCTGCACGAAAAGCACATCTTTATCGTGCCCGGCTCCGGCTTCGACTGGCCCGATCCCGACCACTTCCGCATCGTGATGCTGCCCGAGCCGGCGCAGCTCAGCAAGGCGATGCAGGACCTCGGCGATTTTTTGAGCCATTATTGGCAGAAATAAGTCGACAGTCATCAGTCAACAGTCAACAGAACAGCACCCCGCACGGCTCCGTGCGGGGTGCTTATGCTGTTTGCCGACAGCTTATTCCTTCACTAACTGCTTATAGAGCTTGATGTACTCGTTGGCGCTCTTGTTCCAGCTGAAGTCGCATTCCAGCGCGCGGATCACCAGCGTATCCCAGTAATCCTTGGCGTTGTAATAGGTATCCACCGCGCGGCGCAGGGCGCCGAGCATGTCGTGGGCGTTGTAGGTCTTGAACGTGAAGCCGTTGCCCTCGCCGTCGCCGCTGTCGGTGATGGAATCTCTGAGGCCGCCGGTTTCGCGGACAATGGGGATCGTGCCGTAGCGCAGCGAGATCATCTGGGCCAGGCCGCAGGGCTCGCTCTTGGAGGGCATCAGGAACATATCTGCGCCGCCGTAGATCTTCTTGGCCAGCGACGGCACAAAGCCGATGCGCACGGCGATCTTGTCGCCGTAGCGGTTCGCCAGCTCGCGGAAGTAGTTCTCATACTGCCAGTCGCCCGAGCCGAGCACGACGACCTGCACCTCGGTGGTGGCCAGGAATTCGTCGAACACGCCCTTGATGAGGTCCAGCCCCTTGTGCGACACCAGCCGCGTGACCAGACCGATCAGCGGCACGTCGGGCTTCTGCGGCAGACCCATGGTCTCCTGCAGGGCGGCCTTGTTGGCGGCCTTGCCCTCCTTCGCGTTGCTGACGTTGAAGTGCATGGCGAGGTTCGGGTCGGTCTCGGGGTCGTTCGTGTCGGTGGCAATGCCGTTGAGGATGCCGGACAGCTTCCACTGCCGCTCGCGCAGAATCGGATCGAGGCCGTGGCTGTACCACGGGTCGAGAATCTCCTGCGCATAGGACGGCGAAACGGTGGTCACGCGGTCGGCGCATTCGATGCCGCCCTTCATGAAGTTGGCGTCGCCGTCATATTCCAGAATGCCGGCGTCTTCGGGCTTGAGCCCGACCACGTCGCCGATGATGTCCATGCCGTAGGTGCCCTGATACTGAATGTTGTGGATCGTGAACACGGTCTTGATGCCCTGATACCACGGATCCTGACAATACATCGTTTTATAGAACACCGGAGTCAGCGCGGTCTGCCAGTCGTTGCAGTGGATGACGTCGGGCTTGAAGCCGATGTGCGGCAGAATCTCCAGCGCGGCGCGCGCGAAGAACGTGAAGCGCTCCGCGTCGTCGTAGTGGCCGTAGATGGAATCGCGCTTGAAGTAATACTGGTTGTCAATCAGATAATAGATCACGCCGTTGTGCTTGGCCTGGAACACGCCGCAGTACTGCCGGCGCCACGCCACGGGCACCGAAATGCTGGTGACGAAGGTCATCTTGTCCTTGAACTCCTGCGGAATGGTGTCATACAGCGGCATCACCACGCGGCAGCCGATCAGACGGCGGCGCAGCGCCTGCGACAGCGCGCCGGTCACGTCCGCAAGTCCGCCGGAAGCCATGAACGGCTGGGCTTCGCTTGCAACAAATAACACTTTCATGGTGGGTTGTCCTTTCTGTTAAACTTCGTTATACGGTGACGTCCTTGCCGATGAACAGCGGGCAGGAGGCGGCGCCGGAGAGCGACTTGTTCGGCTTGATCACGACGTTCTTATCCAGCACGGCGCAGTTGACCGAGGCGCCTTCGCTGATGTAGCTGTCCTGCATCAGGACGCTGTTTTTGACCACGGCGCCCTCCGCCACGTAGACGCCGCGGAAGAGAATGGAATTCTCCACGGTGCCCTTGATGATGCAGCCGTCGGCGATCAGGGAGTTGCTCGCCTTCGACTTCGTGCCGTAGATGGCGGGCATGTCGTCGCGCACCTTGGTGTAGACCGGCAGATCCTGCCGGAACAGGCCCTTGTACTGCCCCTCCACCAGCTTCATGCTGACGTCGTAATAGGTCTGCAGCGAATCGATCGTGCAGGCGAAGCCCTCGATTTTTTCGCCGCGGATATAGAGCTTGTCGCAGTTGGCGTTGATCACGTCTTTTTCAAACTCTGTGGCCCCGGCGGTCAGCGCTTCGGCCACCAGACGCTCCAGCAGGGCGCGCTTCATGAACAGCACGTTCAGGGAATAGTCCTTGTCCTCCGGCCCGTTGTCCAGCACGACCGCGCGGGTGATGCGGTCGCCGTCGCCGAACGCGAAGGTCATGATGTCGGGCAGGTTCGGCTTTCTGCCGCGGCGGTAGGCGATGGTGATGTCGGCGCCGGAACGCTCATGGTTTTCCATCAGCGCTTCATAGTCCAGCGTGGCCACCACATTGGCGTCCGCCAGAAGCACGTATTCCTTGTTGGAATGGCCCATGTAGTTCAGCATGGCGTGCAGCGCCTCGATGCGGTTGCGCGAAACGCCGCCGTTGCCGGCCAGATCGAAGGGCGGCAGGATGGTCAGCCCGTCGCGTTTTCTGGCAAGATCCCACGGCTTGCCCGCGCCGAGGTGATCCATCAGCGAGCGGTAGTTGCTCTTGGTGCTCACGCCCACGGCGGTGATGCCGGCGTTGACCATGTTGGAAAGGGCAAAGTCGATCAGGCGGTAACGCCCGGCAAAGGGCACCGAGCCGATCGTGCGGACTGCGGTCAGTTCGCTGATTCTGTCGTCATCCACGCTGGCGTAGATGATACCTAACACATTAGACGCTCTCATTTTGCTTCTCCTTCCAGATCCGTATCGATCATTTGCTTGGCGTTGACCTTTGCGCCCTTGCCGATCGTGACTTTTTCACCGATCACGGCGATGCCCCAGTTGTCCAGGTCATCCGCCATGGCCTCCGGGCTGTCGCCCACGTGCGCGCCGGAATCGATCACGGCGTTTTCCGCCACGATCGCGTATTCCACCACCGCGCCGGCCTTGATCACGGTGCCGGGCATCACGATGGAATAGCGCACCGTGGCGCCTTCTTCCACCGTCACGTTGGAAAACAGGATGGAATAGTCCACCTCGCCGTGGATCTCGCAGCCCTCGCTGATCATGGAGTTTTCCACGGCCGCCTTGTCCGAAATGAAGTGCGGCGGGGCGACGGGCGACTGCGAATAGATCTTCCAGGTGTCGTCGGAAAGGTCGAGGTCCACCTTCGGGTTGAGCAGGTCGAGGTTCGCTTCCCAAAGGGAATCGATCGTGCCCACGTCCTTCCAGTAGCCGTCGAACTGATAGGCGAACATGCGCTCGCCCGCGGCGTGCATGGCCGGGATCACGTTGTGGCCGAAGTCGTTGCCCGAGGTCGGGTCGTTCTCGTCGTCGATCAGATACTGGCGCAGCTTTTGCCAGGTGAAGATGTAAACGCCCATCGACGCCTTGTTGGACCGCGGATGCTTCGGCTTTTCTTCGAATTCGCTGATCGAGCCGTCGGGCTCCACGAACATCAGACCGAAGCGCGAGGCCTCGTCCCAGGGCACCTCCAGCATGGCGATGGTGCACGCTGCGTTCTTTTCCTTGTGGTACTCCAGCATCTTCGCGTAGTCCATCTTGTAGATGTGGTCGCCCGAGAGGACCGCCACGTATTCCGGGTTGTAGCGGTCGATGAAGTTGATGTTCTGATAGATCGCGTTCGCCGTGCCCTTGTACCACTCGGTGCCCTTGATCTGCTGATAGGGCGAAAGCACATGGACGCCGCCGTTCATCCGGTCAAGGTCCCACGCTGCGCCGTTGCCGAGATAGCTGTTGAGCTCCAGCGGCTGATACTGCGTCAGGACGCCGACCGTTTCAATGCCGGAATTGATGCAGTTGGACAGCGGGAAGTCGATGATGCGGTATTTGCCGCCGTAGGGGACGGCCGGCTTCGCGATGTTCTTGGTGAGGATGCCGAGCCGGCTGCCTTGTCCGCCGGCAAGCAGCATGGCAAGGCATTCTGTTTTCTTCGTCATGGTTCTGATTACCTCCTGTATGGGTCGCTTGACAGCGACGTTATGATTTTGCTTTTGTTTTTGCGGATTTGGGGGCGGCCGCCTTTGCGGCGGGGGCCTTCTTTGCGGCGGGCTTCCGCTTCGGCTTCGGCTTGAATTTCAGATAGAGCGCCGAAAGCCCCGGCAGATCCACCGTGATGGAATTGGGATAGCCGTGCATCGGAACCGGCTTGCTGGCCACGCGCTGCTTCGTGCCGCGGCCGCCGCCGCCGAACGCCGTGTCGTCGGAGTTGAGCAGGACCTCGTAATAGCCCTCCTTCTCCACGCCGAACGTGTATTTTTCCCGTTCTACCACGGTGAAGTTGCACACGCAGACGATCTCGCCGCCGTCCTTGTCCATGCGCCGGAAGGCGATGACCGAATTGTCAATGTCGTCGCTGACGCACCAGGCGAAGCCTTCCCAGCCGTAATCGATCTGCCACAGGGCGGGCGTTCTCCGATACAGCCGGTTGAGCGTTCTGAAATAATGCTGCAGCTGGCGGTGCTTGTCGTAATCGAGCAGCAGCCAGTCGAGCCCCGCGTCATACTTCCATTCGATGAACTGGCCGAACTCCTGACCCATGAAGGTCAGCTTCTTGCCCGGGTGGGCCATCATGTAGCCCATGAAAGAGCGCACGCCGGCAAACTTTTCGTCGTAGCTGCCGGGCATCTTGCCGATCAGCGAGCATTTGCCGTGGACCACCTCGTCGTGCGAGATCGGCAGCACGAAGTTTTCCGAAAACGCATAGAAGAACGAGAAGGTCAGAAGGTTGTGGTTATACTTTCTGGAAAGGCCGTCGAGCGAGAAGAACTTGAGCGCGTCGTTCATCCAGCCCATATTCCATTTGAAGTTGAAGCCCAG
>JAEEGF011813647.1_pt1 | contig 15945 bp, 9 predicted proteins | sample 9134171 | NCBI WGS metagenome assembly JAEEGF01 (sample SAMN16246542, study PRJNA631951) | gut metagenome | biome: gut microbiome; feature: rumen; material: AP-attached | host: Bos | place: Iran: Karaj | collected 2018-10
GATTCTGAAGCTTTAAAACTTCTTCTTTAGCTTCAGTTAATGAAGCCTCTACCTGTCTTTTTATCACCTCATCATCTTCGCTTTTAAGCACGTACTTAACACCAGGGGTATTTATGACACTGTATATGTCCTCAAAATTTCTATACCCGGTAAGGAACACTGTCCTGCATCTTGGCCAGTTTTCTTTAACATGCTTAAACAAGGTAATTCCATCCATTCCAGGCATCTTTATATCTGTAAGAACGACGTCAAATCGAATTTTAGATAAAAGCTTTATAGCCTCTAAAGCTGAGGAAGCTGTGTAAACAGACAACTCCTCAGGATGTTCGAATCTGAACATTTCTTCAAGCCAGGACAATATTTCTCTTTCATCATCAACTATTAATAGATTCTGCACCATAGTCTATTTCCTTTGGAATAACAAGCATTACCTTTAGTCCACCAAGAGAGCTTCTCTTTACTCTAATTCCATAATCCTCTCCAAAATAAATTTTCAACCTTCTGTGAATGTTTATAAGCCCGGTAACTTCCTTTGTTTCATTATTATTTAGCTGTTCATTCAGTCTATTGAGTGAAGCCTGGGTTACAGCTTCTCCATTATCCTCCACGATAATAGCAAAGGTATTTTCTACATATGCAAAAGATACCTTTAGAAGAGCGTTTTCAGCTTTATCCTCAAGGCCATGCTCAAATGCATTCTCTAAAATAGGCTGCAGTATCAGTCTTGGAACTAACCTTTTTCCCTGCTCATTAGGGAGTTCTGCAAATTCCGCCGTAAATCTTCCACTAAAGCGCTCCTGCTGAATTGCTACATAGCTTCTTGCATGCACAACCTCCTGATAAAGCAGAATGTAGTCAGCTCCGTCTCTTGTAAGATACTTGAAATAATTGCTAAGATGAATTGAAAGTTTCTCCGCTCCTTCAATGTCTTCTCTCTTTATTCTTCTGGATAAAATAAAAAAGCTATTATACAGAAAGTGGGGATTAATCTGAGCCTGAAGTTGTTTCATTTGAGCCTTCTGCGCCAGGTTTTTTTGGACATACACCTCATCAATAAGTTTATTTAGCTTATCCTCTGTATCATTGAAAGCCTCATAAATATAAGAGAATTCATCTTTGGAACTATGATGGATTCTACTATCTAAATTACCTTTTTTCATCTCATTAAATGCATCCATAAGCACCATGATCGGTTTGTGTACTATCTTATGAATATATGCAATAAATAAAACAGACATAACGATCAGTGCTATGAAGAAAAAAACATAATATATAAGCATTGTTCTTAAGCTTTTTTTTACAACAGACTCTTTTATATACTGAACATATACTCCAAGCTCACCGGGACTACTGACAGTGACAAAGTATTTTTCACCGGCAATTATTATCTTTTGCTTTTCTAAACTGTCGAGCTTGTTATTATCTACATTAAATCGTCCCAATATCTCTTTTCCTATTTCTGAGGAATTATCATCCGATATGAGTACATTTCTTTGAGAATTATATATAAAGCTCCCTTTTTCTCCATCATACGTATCATTTAGATAATTACGAATCTTTTCTGTAGAGAAAAATAGCACGAAAACAAATTGTGCATCCTCTGTATACAGGTTTCCTTTCTGTCCTGTCCTAACTGAATAAAAATCCTGTCCATCATGCTGAAGTCCGCTGCTATCAACACTCAGGTAGTTAAGCATATTATTAACATCATCAGCATTCATTCTTCTTATTTCACTGTCGGATATGTAATAGTCAGTTCCTGGAATGTAAAGAATCCCCTTGGATACGAACTTACTGGAGTCAACAATAGTCAATATTCGTTCCTGAACACTAAGTGCATCTTCTCTCTCCTCATATGCATTTTTTTCCATGTTAGGAATAGCAAGAAATGGAAGTTTTCTATTGTTAAAAAAATCTATTTGCAAATCTAAAATGCTTTGAATATCCCAATTCAACGCGTCATTAAAATACGCTCCCTCCTGTTCCATTTTTTCATAAGCATTTGCCTCAAGACTCTTAGAATTCTCTATATACAAAGAAATAGTAATCAGCATAATTACAGCGATTACTACGGAAAATGCCATGGCAAGCTTGGATTGCAATGAGTTTTTAATTCCAAACATACAAAAGCCTCCCTGATGTTTAGCATAAATATACACTAATCATACACCAGGGAGACTGATATTTGTTTATATAGTTTAGGTACTATTTTTTACATATAGGACACAATTTTACATTATAAGCAAAACGGAAGTTTGACACCCAAAATCGCTGATACCACTATGCACAGACAAGGTGGCTTTTTAGGTGTCAAAGATGGGTTTATATATAATAACTGATTTTGGTTGACCATAGGTAGTATTTTTTAGATAATTAAACTATGAATGCAAATCTTAAAAAAGTGAGTATTACAACCATTTTCACGGCTCTCATATTATCTTCCTGCGGCTTTTTGGACAATGTAAAGAAGCCTTCACAGGATACTGCAAAATTCCCTGTAAATATCGTCATAGAAGATAACAATGACTTAAACCTGTCTCAGAACTTTTATGAAGTCACTTATGGAGATGACCTGGATCTGTCTTTGTCTGCCAAAGAAGGCTATCGCATTACAGGCTGCGACTATAAGGACTATGACCTTAGTAAAAGCGGTGACAGCTATCTTCTGACACTTAAAGATATCAAATACTCATCGGTGGTTACTATAGAAACTGTAAAAAGTGATGTTAAGATAGAATACGTTTTTAAAGCCGGAGATAATTTTCCCGAAAGCTTTGCGGAATATCCCGCTGATACTCATCTTAAGTACAACTCAGCAATCTGGTCCGGCAATCTTGATGTACCTGGGTACACTCTCACAGGCTGGAATACAGACCCTTTGGGAGAGGGAGAAAGTATCTGCCTTGGAGGAAGATTTTGGCCCTTTGGTCTTACTAAATCCGGAAAGCTCTATGGAGAATGGAAAAAATGGACTGATCCATCCTTTTTTACCTATGAAGAAAACCAAAATCTTATCACCATCACAGGTTATGACAAGAGCCTTACAAATCTTATAATGGACTGCGAACTTGTTATTCCCGGTGAAATTCATGGAAAGAAAGTCACCGCAATTTCGGATAACGCCTTTAAGGCTCTTCCCGCAGATATTGATGAAGTCGTCCTTTCTCCCAATATAAAAAGCGTTGGAGGCGCTGCCTTTTTGGGGTGTTCTCTTAAAGGACTTACAGTATATGACACTTTGGAAAATATCAGCGACTACTCCTTTGAAAACTGCACTAATCTTAAGAGTCTTAGAATAAATGCAGCCACAGAACCTGTTTACTGCGGAACCTATTATGCCACCTTTGCTGATAAGATGGACTATTTAGAGAGCCTATACAACAATTACAAGGATAGTCCTGTTCTTGTTCTGTTCTCAGGTTCTTCTTCGCGTTTTGGCTATGACAGCCCCATGATAGAAGAAGCTTTCCCGAAAATGAAAGTGGCCAATATGGGGGTTTTTGCCTACACCAATGCTTCGCAGCAGCTGGATCTTATCATGAACTTTATGAAAAAAGGGGACATCCTTTTGGACTCCCCTGAGTTTGATGCATCCCGCCGCCAGTTCTGCGTCCTTAACAAATTTGACGATAAGTTTTTTAACCTGCTAGAAGAAAACTACAGTCTTATGGAACTTTTGGATCTCAGGGAGTATTCGGGAGTCTTTTCAGCCTTTAATGAATATCTGCATATCAGAAGAGGCATGGATAAAAGAAGCTACGACTTATCCCCCTCTGACTACGACGAAAACTTTAATCCTGTCAGGGAAAAAAGCTACAACATTCAGGGAGATTATTGCCTGCTACGACCAAATGCCAAGGATGATGATCCCGTATTTGATCTTCCTGTAGATTACACAGTCTCAGCATTTCCCCAAAGCTACATTGATGCCCTGAACAGGAAAGCAATTCAATTTACCGATAAAGGAATCGTCTTTTTATTTACCTATGCCCCCAGAAATGAAAAGGCCATTTCCTCTGAGAGTACCCTGGAAAACAGAAAAGCTCTTGATGCTTATTTCAGGGAAAACTTCGACTTTCCCATTATCTCTGATATTGAAGACTCACTTTATCCGGGGCGCTATCTGTTTGAAACAGACAACCATTTATCCTCAGAGGGCGTGACCATAAGGACACAGCAGATCATAAAAGATTTAAAAAGGACGCTTAAATGAACTTTTTATCACTTGTTTTTATCACGGCACTTCCTGTAATCGTGCTATTATATCGTGTATTTCCAAAAAGGATAAGGCCGGCTCTTTTACTTATCTCCAGTTGGCTTTTTTACCTGTATGCAAGTCACGACTCATATTGGATACTTATATCCATAACTGTCATAGCCTTCGCTGCAGGACTTATCCTTTCATCCAAAACGGTTACCAAAAGTCCCGCTGCATCAAAAGTAGCTCTATTAATTGCCCTGACTTTGATACTGTCATTTCTTTTTGCATATAAGTACCTTGGCATTTCAAAACTCCTTCCCATAGGCATTTCCTTTTACACCTTCCAGGCTATGTCTTATCTGATAGATGTGTATAGGGGTCGATGCAAGGCTGAAAAGAATTTCTTTGATTTCTCACTGTTTGTAGCCTTTTTCCCGCAGCTGGTGGCAGGTCCCATTGAGAGGCCATCGGATCTTTTGCCGCAGCTTCAAAAAGCAGAAACTCCTTCCAAAGCTGACTTTTCAGACGGCTCTGTCCTTCTTATAACCGGATACTTTAAAAAGATTGTTGTAGCAGATTACCTGGCGCCTTTCGTTGACAGGATTTTTGCTTCTCCCGGTGAATCCCGGGGCCTTATTGTACTTCTTGGCGCTTTTTTATTTGCACTTCAGATATATGCCGACTTTTCCGGCTACAGCGATATCGCCAGGGGATGCGCAAGGATCCTTGGAATAGAACTTAAGATCAATTTCCGGCACCCTTACCTGTCAGACAACATACGAGATTTCTGGCGAAGATGGCACATTACCCTGACCGGCTGGTTTACCGACTATGTCTACATTCCCCTTGGGGGCAATAAAAAAGGATCCTTAAAAAAGGCTTTAAATACCCTTATTGTTTTTGCTCTTAGCGGAATCTGGCACGGGGCAGGCCTTAAGTTTGTGCTATGGGGCTTTGGCCATGGTCTTTTGATACTTTTGGAAGATCTGGCAGTGGTAAAAAAGATCAGATCTCATTTTCCAAAGCCGGTTAATATTATCATAAACTTTGTTCTGGTGAGCCTTTTGTGGATCTTCTTCAGAGCAGGTTCCCTTATGACTTCGTTGGAACTTATGCATGATCTGTTTGTAAACATTACTGAGATCGGTGCATTTACAATGTTTACCTATAATGAATATCTGCTTATGGGCATCTTATCTATTGTGGTTTACCTTGTTCCGAAATATACAGAGAGTAAAAATCCCAAAAGCTTTTTGATAATGTATCTTCTTTCTCTTGTCATCATCGCATCCAAGATAAACCAGATACAATCAGGCATACAGAATTCTTTTATATACTTTAGATTCTAACAAATACAGGACCTTAAAATGAAAAAAACAGTTATCCGATCAGCTGCAATCTTAATATTACCGGTGCTTATACTTATCAGCTTATTGCTGATCCCCTCGCAATATGACAAGACCTTTATGGGAGAGCTTAAGTATAAATATCAGCGCCTTAACGAAATAAAAGCCCCCAAAATAGTAATAGTTGGCGGAAGTGCCATGGCATTTGGAGTTGACAGTGATCTCATTGATCATAACTTTCCTGGCTATGATGTAGTCAACATGGGAATGTACGCTGCCCTTGGAAGCCGCGCAGTTCTGGATCTGTCTCTATCCGGGATCCATAGTGGTGACATTGTGATATTTGCTCCTGAGCAGGATCCCCAGACTCTGTCACTTTATTTTGGCGCCGACTATTGTCTTCAGAGCTGCGATGGTGCTTTCTATATGCTGCCGCGTTTTTTTACATCAGAAGATACCGCAGCCAAAATCCTTGCTGCTATTCCGGGATTTGCCTATAATAAAGCCGTTTTCTTTTTTAAAGGTCAGACTCCCGATCCAGACAGTGTCTACAAAAGATCATCCTTTAATGAATACGGAGATGTAGAGGTGCTACTGACAGACAACGTAATGCCAAACGGCTATGACATCAATACCCCCATAAACTACACCCGTGACATTGCCAATAAAGATTTCTTTGACTATCTGAACCGCTTTTCCAAAAAGGTACAGGAAAAAGGGGCTACTTTTTTATTTGCTTACGCTCCCGCCAATAAAAGCGCAGTTGACGGCGGAAATCCTGATAACTATCATCTGTATCTTTCAGAAAATCTTGAATTTCCAATCATTGGTGATCCGGGAGACTCTGTCCTTGATCCCAAGTGGTTCTATGATACTAATTTCCACTTAAACAGCTATGGCAAAACCCTTTATACAAGGCAGCTCATCAGAGATCTTAAAGCTTTTTGCCTGGATTCATCCGTTACTGATATCCAGATTCCCGATATTAAGGAGTTAGATACTGATACCATAAGAAAAGGAACCGTTCTTAAGGTATCTGAATATGCGGGCAATACTGATGTTACAGGTATCACCATTGATGAAAGTACCGAACTTATTGAAGACTTCGCCTTTGATGGCTGCACTTCTCTTAAAGAAATACACATAAAAAATACTGACCCATCCAAAATTCAGATAGGTCAGCATCTTCTTGATGGAACTAATGCCAATATTTATGTTCCGGCTTCATCTGTATCCGCCTACAAAACAGATTATCGCTTTTCTGTCTATGCCGGCAGGATCTTCCCTGAAAGCTTTGATTGACATTACTCTCCTTTTCTTACTTCCAAATAAGCATTTACGATTCCAACAATTCCTCCAAGGATGATTGCTGCAATAGCAACAACTGCACTGGAGAGATCAGACATGGTCTGAGCGTTGTTAGTGAAGGTCATGATAGCTGCAATGCCGTTTATTCTGGTATTAAGAAGTGTAATACCTCCGAATATAAGGCATGCCGGTGCAATTACAGGAAGGATATCTGTCCATGCAGGTGACTCTTTGCCAAGAACAATAAAGGCGCACAATGCCAGAATGGCAATAACCAGTGAACAAATTACTATAGGGTTTTTACCCAGATTTGAGAAATAAGCTGTACCAGCATTAACCAGATATGCTACAAGTCCAACAACTCCAAGGATAAGAGTGATGACTGTGCTTATCATGCCTGCTCCGATTTTTTTATTCATATAAGCCTCCTATCAGTCTTCTTTTTTGCGTGCTGCATTTACATACATTCCGATGCCGCATACTGTAATAATTGCAAAGATCACATTAAGAGCTGTCAGCAGGTTGTCATACCATGTCTTTACACTCTCAAGTCTGGAATTGGAAATCATTCCATCCATAGCATTGGAATTGGCAATTGCGTAATTCTGCATCTTCATGGCATCCTTAAGAGCCTGCATAAGTGTTGCATCCTTGGAAACATTCTCTACTGTCCAGTAAGGATATTTCTCGGATACTGCAGCAATTGTGTTGTCACCTGTGTTACAGGACATTGTTACTCCGCACATTACTGCTTCTTTAAGTACAACATAGGTAGCGTCCATGATAAAGTCCTCAGAGATAAGACCATAGAAGCCCCACTCCTTGTGGAGGATGTTCTGAAGAAGTCCCTGATGGGCATTGGCAGGTGTAACACCTACTCTGTTGAATGCTGTCATAACACCTGTTATATTTCCGTCTTCTATAGGTGCCTGTGTTGCTCTGAGCTCCTGCTCACGGGCTTTCTGCTCGGTCATAAATACTGATACACCGGATCTGTTAACCTCGGTATCGTTAAATGCCAGGTGCTTTGTTGCAACGATAACGCCGTATTTTCTTGCTTCAACTGCCTCTGCAAGGCTGATGAAGGATGAAAGAACAGGATCCTCTGAGAAGTACTCATGGTTACGTGCATTGTAAGGAACTCTGTGAATGTTGTTGGATACACCCCACCAGATTGTCAGGTTAGACCAAAGTGAATAGTTACCCATCTTTTCACCGTACTCAGCAGCAAGGGCTTTGCTGAAGGTCTGTGCAATTACAGTAGCGTTGGCCATTACACCTGCTTTGTAGCCTGCGTTCTTGTCATTTGAATCAATGGCACAAGGATCTGTTGATGATGTGTCTGTATTTGCATACTGAGAAAGTGGATATGAATAGATACCGTTAGCACCATCGTTCTGAATAACTTCAGGAGATGAAATGGACTCAATAGTCTTGGTACTTGTTCCTCCAAAGCCTGTTCTGATCATTGCTTCCTCAAGTGTTATCTGATCTGTAAGAAGTCCCCATCTCTCATCATTGATATCTGTTACTCCCTTGAGGTCTGCAAGCTTAAGTCCGTTGTCAGCGCCCCATGTAACTGATGATGTATCACCGTTTGCTGTGATCTCATATATGTCGTTGTCAAGGTATGTGAGCATATCATCTGTAGCTGTAAGTCCTGAATAGGTCTTAGGCCATGTGCCTGCCCAGTCATTTCTTGAAAGATATGTAACTGTTCCGGGAACCCAGTTGTTGTAATCCATATCAGAAAGCTGATTCTCTACAGGAGTTCCGTTCTTGGTTGTGGCAAAGGTAGAACCGTCAAAGCTTGAAAGATTCCAGGTCTTTGTCATGGCTGTATTACCATCTGCTGTCATGCCGTCAGCTGCTGTTTTGCCCTGAGCTGCAAGAACATTGTTAAGGGCCTCATGTGCACCGTTACCAAGTGCAAAATAGTAATCACCGTCGTCAAGAATGTAGCATCCGTTGGTGCCTGTTGCATTTGAAGCTGTGCTATCCCAGCTTGCCATGTAGTCCATGTCAGCCTCGATGGTTATTGTCTGTGAAGCACCCGGCTCAAGGACATCTGTCTTGCCAAAGTCAAGAAGCTGGATGGCAGCTTTTTCTACGCCGTGTTCAACATCATACTGAGTGTAAGGAAGTGAAACATAGAGCTGTACCACGTCCTTGCCGGCAACATTTCCTGTATTGGTTACAGTAGCCTTAGCTGTTACCTTTCTGCCTTCAAGATCCACATCAAGGCTGTCCAGGGTCTGATCAAAGGTTGTATAGGAAAGTCCGTATCCAAAAGTATATGTAACTTCGTCTGCGTAGTTCCAGTTGCTTCCTGTGCTGCTTCCTACTGAATTATCTGCATTTCCCTGTCCCAGAACCACATCTGCATATCTGGTTTCATAATACTTGTAACCTGTGTAGATGCTCTCTGCTTCTACAAGTGCATCATTGATATAGAGTGTATCGTCAGCGTTGGTCCACCTGAGATCTCCGTAGTTCTGAGCAGCAGGAGAATTAGCTGCTACTACTGCATATGTATCTGTGAGGTGTCCTGAAGGATTGGAATCACCTTTAAGGATATCTGCAATGCCATAGAATCCGTATCCTCCCGGAAGTCCGATCTGGAGAATGGCATCAACACCTGCATTATCCTGGATTTCCTGAACTTCCATGGCGCTGGAATTGTTTAAAAGAACGATGACCTTACCACCATTTGCTGCCTTTGCATCAACTGCAGCCTGGATGAGATCTCTTTCGTCATCGGATAATCCCAGAGGATCAGTCTGATTCAGGTTCTGAGAAGCATCAACGCCTGCTTTTCCGGGTGTATAGTCCTTATTTTCACTACCTGCTCTTGCGATAGTTACGATCATGATATTGTTGTCTTTAAGTGAATCCTTCCAGGATGCATCTGCCCCATCCAGAGATTTCTGTGAAGGCTCCTTACTTGTAAACACGCCGCCGATGGCTGGTGCAACAATTGTGTAGTAGGTAGAAGTTCCGCCCCAGGACTCAACCTCTGTCTTGAATTCTTCCTTGAGCTTTTCATACATATCCTGAAGCCTTGTATTTACGCCAAAGCCCTTGGCCTTTAAAGCTCCTACGAAATCAACTGTGTCAGCATCTGTACCAACATTTGGTGTAAGAGATGATCCCATTACGCCGCCCTGTGAAGGATAGTAGCTGGAAAATCCCAGAAGACTTACCTTCTGTGTCTCATCTGCTGTAAGAGGAAGTGCTCCGTTGTTCTTTAAAAGAACGCTTCCCTCTTCGCTCATTCTCTCGCCAAGATCTGCGATAGCCTGAACCAGTTCGGTTGTGTTTGCATAGTCTGAATGATATGTATACATGTTTGATGTATCCACATCACTGTCAGTTACAATCTTGGTGCTTGAAGTACCAAGGAATTTGTCTATATCAGTTCTGTGGTCGTTAACTACTGTTGTAGCTGATACAGACAGTGCCAGAAGTGCTGCTCCTGTGGCTGACATTCCTCGCCAGAGGGCTGTTTTTTTTCTTTTGCTCATATGTTACCTCCCTTATTTGTTTAGCGAAAGCGCTTCTTTTTCCTGACGCTCCCGAATCAACCTGTGATCTTCTTCTATATGTTTTTCTACCTTGAGGAAACTCATAAGAACTACTATTACTGCGTAGCATATAAGTTCGATTCCCAGGTAGCAAAGAACAAGCATGTTCTGAACTGCCGGATTCTGGGCTGAAAGAGTTGCATCATACCCTGCTGCTGTCAGAAAGACGTTGATGATTCCGTTTCCAAGACCTGTCATACCAACCATAATGGCTCCGTATACAGCCATGGTAAATCCGTCGGATCTGAATCCGTGTTTTGCTTCCATGTGATCAAGTACGTCTGCCAAAAGAGCCAGGGTAACGTACATGGCAGGTATTGAACCAACGCCCTTTAAGATCACACCGATGGTTACGATGATAAAGCTGTGTACATTTATAAAGCTCACCAGACCACCTATTACTGAAATAAGAAGTCCGTATGTAACTGCTCTCTGCTTGCCGAGCTTGTTGGCAATGGGCCATGCCAGAAGCATTCCAACTGCTGTTGGAATTCCGCCAACAGCACCTAAAAGTCCCATGGCAGTTCCGCCATCTATTCCTTCGAATACCCAGGTGCAGTAGTAGTTCATGGAACCGTTCTTGATAAGTCCGCCCAGCTGGAAGAGAAGGAAGTAAAGGATTATGATCCACCAGTATTTTTCCTTGACGCAGACCTTAATCTGCTCGGAAAGAGGAATTTTTCTTGCCTCTTTGCTTACTCCAAGGCCCTCTTCGGTAATTCTCTCTCTGGTGAAAAAGTACTCAATGATTATTCCTATAAGAGTTGATACACACAGAACAAGCATTACTATCTTCCAGTTGTTGTAGCTTGCTGCCGCATCGATTCCGCCATCTGCATTTGGCACGAAGAGGAAGTTCTGAAGAAGTATCGGTACAATTATGCTTGCTCCAAATCCTACCGCTGCAACTCCGGCTGCATTGGAAAATGTTGCCAGCTGTCCTCTGTCGTCACTGTTTCTGGTTGAAAGTGAAACCAGCGCGCTGTGGGCTGTGTAATAAAAAGGATAAGCAACCGCATAATAAAGGTTATAGGAAATTGCGATCCATACCATCTGAAGTGCAGGTGAGCTGTCCTTTGGTACAAGGAACAGGGTTATGATTGCTACAACGATAAGTGGCATAGACAGGATAAGAAGTGGTCTTGCCTTTCCCTGACTTGTTCTGGTGCTGTCCATAACTCTTCCCACCAGAAGATTTCCAATGATAACAAATATCACGGAAAGCATTGGAAGAAGTCCTGAGAAGGTTCCAAACTTTGCTGTGTCTGTCCATCCGATTACATCAGAATAATAACGGTTTAAATAGGAGCCGAAGATCGCATTGGAAATAAGTGCGCAAAAGGGTCCCACAAGGTATCCCAGTGCCTTTTCCTTAAGCTTCACTTCGGGAGTAGTGATCTTACTCTTAAACCCCGGTGACTCTACTATTTCTTTTAACATTTTTACCTCCGTCAGGTCACATCTGTGACTCTAATGTATATTCGCCACTGCCAAAAGTTCTTATGGTTCCATCAGGCAGTTCAGCTTCACATTTGCATCCCACAGGAACAGTTACACTTAAGGTAAATTTATCACCTTTTTTCTCCCACTTTGAAGCTGCTATTCCGTATGGTGTATCTATCTTTGCACCGGCGCCGGTAATATCTCCGCCTGGTACCGGTTTTACTCTGAAGGTCTTATAACCTGCATCCAGGGGTTCTATACCTGCCACCCTTCTGTAGAGGAAATCTCCCACAGCTCCCGAAGCGTAGTGATTATAAGAGATCATCATATCCGTTCCGTCATCTCCGATAGGACATTCCCCTTCTTCGTTAAGTCCGTCCCATCTCTCCCAGATGGTGGTTGCCCCCACCCTGACTTCATACAGCCAACCGGGACATTTGGTATTAAGAAGCATCTTGTAGGCAACATCAGCCCTGCCGTTATCAGTAAGAGCAAAAAGAATATATGGTGTACCCGGAAATCCTGTGCCTATACAGTAGTCATTTTTTTCCACAAGCTTAACCAGATTGTCCAGAGCTTTACTGCTGTTTTCCTTCTTAAACATCTTAAACTGAAGAGGAAGGACATAGGCTGTCTGGAATTCCTCCAACAGTTTGCCATTTCCGTCTGTAAGTACAGACTCATAAGCATCCGCAACTTTGGCTGAAAGAGTGCTGTAATACTCTTCGTCCTTTTTTTCTCCCAGAATACCGGCTATCTTAGACAGGACTGCACTGGTGTTGCAAAGACTTGCCGTTGCTGTCCATTTGCTTCGTCTCTGCCACTGCTGCATCTTGGGAGCATCCGGTGCCACCCAGTCGCCAAAATGGAAAACCGAAGGAGTGTGCCAGATATATCTGTGCTTTCCAAAGCTTAGAAGTCCGGCCCAGCCCTTGCAGGCATTCACGTATTTTTTCATCATTTCGTAATTGTCTTTCAGAACCTGCACGTCACCTTCTGAAATATAAAGTGCCCATGGAACCAGAACGCAGGCATCTCCCCACCAGTCAATTGCCATGGTGGGCATTGTCACAGGAAATCCAAAGCCGTTAGCAGGAACTGTATTGGGAAGACCTCCTGTGGGCAGCTGTTCGCTCCTTACATCCTTAAGCCACTTCTTCAAAAATCTTCCCATCCGGAAGTTGAAGCATGCCGTCGGTCCAAAGACCGCAATATCACCGGTCCAGCCCATTCGCTCATCCCTTTGCGGGCAGTCCGTTGGTATCTCAACAAAATTGGATTTTGCTCCCCATCTGATGTTATTCTGGAGCTTGTTTATCATTTCATTGGAACAGGTAAATTCACCTTTTTCCCGGATATCTGAATAAACAGCAACGCCCTCTAACTCTATATCCTTTTCATCAGCGCCGCTGACAGATATATATCTGAATCCCATGTAGGTAAAAGAGGGAGCAAAAGTCTGATCTCCATCGCTGCAGATATAGGTTACGGTAGCCTTTGCGCTTCTCAAAAAGCTGGTATTTAGGCTCTTATCAGGATTAAGGATCTCTGCATGTTTAATGACTATTTTCTGGCCCTTTTTGGCAGACCTTACTGTAAATCTCACAATTCCGGCAAAATTCTGACCAAAGTCGTAAATTATCTCCCGGTCTTTATCTGTAACTTTTACCGGCTTAAATATCTCATGTTCAATAACCGGCTCGCCGCACTCAGCCTGGATTTTTGGATTAACCCTCAGTTTCTCAATGCCGGCCTTGATATAATCTCTGTCATTAACCACAACAGTACTGTCGTAATATTCTCCGTCGTACAGGTCGGACATTTTAAGAGGACCTTTTCTGGTAACGTCCCAGGTCTCGTCTGTTCCGATAATCTCCTCTTCGCCGCTTTCATAAAAGAAGTGGATCTGGGCAAGAAGTGCCTGCCTGTCAGCTGCAAATCTGTTTTTTCTGCTGTAGATGAAGGAACCTACAGCCCATCCTCCACAGAGGGTAAATGATATTTCTTTTTCCTTTTCATCTTCAAATCTGTCCGTTACGTCCATGACCTGATACTGAAGATTATGTTTATAAGAGGTAAAACCAGGAGCAAAATATCTGTTTCCAACTTTTTTACCATCTACTTTGCATTCATAGGTTCCAAGAGCTGTTGAGTAAATATATGCCTTCCTGAGTTTGGAAATGGGCTTAACTTTTTTCCTGAACATCATGGGCTCGGGGGAAACATTCTTTTCTGTAAAAGAGTAGGTTCCGTCGCTGATCCACTTCCCATACCACCTTTGTCCCATAAGCCCTGTTCGGAAGGAAGTCTCTCCCTCAGCGCTTTCACCTCTGTTATCGGTAACAACAATCTTTACCTGATAATCTGTCATTGGCTCAAGAGGCTTTCCCTCATAAGGAATCTCAATCTGTCTCTTTGTATCAATTGACCACATTTCGCTGCCGGAGCAATCTTTCACTTCGATGTGGCAGCTTTTAACTTCAACATTTTGTCCATCTGCCAGAAGCTTTACGGAAAAATGCGGTTTCTTTTCATCGGTGACCACATTTTGCTCAAGTCCTTCAACTGTCAGTTTGCTTACTTTTAACATAATCGCCTCTCCAACTTTGATGATTTCTGCCTATTTGGACATTTGCCCCTTACATCATTTCGTGATTATATGATGACATAAAAGAAATGAGCAAAACCACTTTGTCGTGTTTTGCTCATTTTTTTACAAATTTCATTTTTTGCTTGTCAATTGTGCACAAAATAAATGTTTAGAAATTGTGAATCATTTTTCATAACTGCATTTATCCGGGAGTATTTCCCGGAAAGAGTCATTTATCATTTTCTTGTAATCACTGAAACGGTCTGCCAAGGAATCAGGCAAAGTATCATTTAGCACTATGAGAGAATGCTCTTTAGTACGTATTGCTTTACACATTTCCAAAACCGGCTCATCGGTTTCTCCGAACTCATAGTACTTGCAAAAGTCCTTTGTATTAGTAGGCTCAAAACTCCCGGAAGCCAGATTCCAGTATCGCATAAGCCAGTGACTTAAATCCATGGGCGAGCGGAACCTGTTATTGCATACATTATCCAGATAATCGCCTTCAAGTTGCCAGATTTTTTCATAGGTACTCTTTTTATGAGGAACGGCAAAATGTGCATCATAAAAGCCCGAGATTCTTCTACACATCATCTTTGATAAATTACCAATATTATTCCGGCCCCCATAACAGGGATTTATCCATTTAGAGAAATGTTTTAAGGAATTCTTTCCTCCCGGAAAATATTTGTTTATCAGTCCCATGTTATTAAAGGCTATATGCCATACATAGGAATTGTGATCATAATTCACCAATGTATTTGATATCAGCATGTCACAGGGAAAATCATTTCTAAAAAACTGCCCCGGCGATAATTTATCCACCACAAAAATATCATCATTAAATAAGATAAAATTCTCTGACAGTTCTTTTATTCTGTGATAGTTAAGCTCGATGACATTGGAATTAAATGTAGGAAGATATTTTTCAGGAATAAAGTCCCTATGATTTACAATCACAAGCTTCTCATTTTCAGTATTGAGAAAATCAGGCAAATGTCCCCAGGTCACAAAAAAGACTTTATTGACCCAGGGCATGTTTTTCTCTATCCCCCTAAAAAAGAAGCGCATCATATCCCAGTCTCTGAATCTTATATCAGCATTCCCGCAGTTTTTATCAGATGCTGTATCATATTTCCTTTTTTCAGAAAGCCACTCCGAATCACTTCCATCAACCCATGGAACTATTATGTCAATTGGATATACGTTGCTGCTCATGTCTTTCTACAAAATCTGCTCCCCTCATGTCAGATAATATCTACTTTTATTCCATTTAAGTTCAACTTTCCAAATCATCTCGGCCTGCTGACGCAAACCAGGCTTTCATCTCCACCAATTCTTTTGTTAAAAAGCCCTATTAACCCTGTCTTATCAACATAATTTGAGTTATTAATTCTTTTAAATGCCTGATTGCCGGGATTGACATATGTTCCCATGGAATTCTCCTCTGAAATCGACAGTTTACAAAAACAT
>JAEEGF011884251.1_pt1 | contig 15941 bp, 7 predicted proteins | sample 9134171 | NCBI WGS metagenome assembly JAEEGF01 (sample SAMN16246542, study PRJNA631951) | gut metagenome | biome: gut microbiome; feature: rumen; material: AP-attached | host: Bos | place: Iran: Karaj | collected 2018-10
GCTCGAGCAGCACATTCTGGACACCTGCGAGAAGTACGGTGCCGCGCTCATCGGCCCCAACTGCATCGGCCTGTTGACCACCAACCACCACAGCGTGTTCACGCTGCCTATTCCCGCGCTGAGCCCCAAGGGCGCTGACTTCATCAGCGGTTCGGGCGCTACTGCCGTGTTCATCATCGACTCCGGTGTGAGCAAGGGCCTGCAGTTCAACAGCGTCTGGTCCATCGGCAACGGCAAGCAGATCGGTATCGAAGACGTGCTGGAATACATGGACGAACACTTTGACCCCGAGCACGACTCCAAGGTCAAGCTGCTCTATATCGAGAACATCTCTCACCCCGAGCGCCTGCTCAAGCATGCCCGCTCGCTCATCAACAAGGGTTGCCGCATCGCCGCCGTCAAGTCAGGTTCGAGCGAGAGCGGTAGCCGTGCCGCATCCAGCCACACCGGTGCCATCGCCTCGAGCGACACCGCCGTTGACGCCCTCTTCCGCAAGGCTGGTATCGTGCGTTGCTACTCGCGCGACCAGTTGACCACCATCGGTTGCGTGCTCACCCTGCCCGAGATGGCCGGAAAAAATGTCGCCATCGTTACCCATGCTGGCGGCCCTGGTGTGATGCTGACCGATGCTCTGAGCAAGGGCGGCATGAACGTGCCCCTGCTCGACGCCAAGATCGGTGAGGAACTCAAGGCACACCTCTATCCCGGTTCATCAGTGGCTAACCCCATCGACTTCCTGGCTACGGGCACTCCCGAGCATCTGGGCATCTGCATCGACTTCTGCGAGAAGCGCTACGACAATGTGGACGCCATCGTGGTGATCTTCGGCACGCCCGGCTTGGTGCCCTGCGACGACGCCTATGCTGTGCTGCATGAGAAGATGCTCACCTGCAAGAAACCCATTTTTCCCGTGCTCCCGTGCCTGAACATTGCCGGACGCGAGGTGAAGGAGTTTATTGATAAAGGTCATGTGAACTTTGCCGACGAGGTGGCTCTGGCCGAGGCTCTTATCCGTGTAGCTGACACCCCCAAGCCTGCCACTACCGACAACCTGTGTCCCGAGGTGGACGTTAAGGCCGTGCGTGCCATCATCGACGGCATCAAGGAGGACGGCTATATCGCTCCCGACGACGTGCGCGCCCTGTTGCAGGCTGCCGCTATCCCTGTTGTGCCTGAGAAAGTTTCGGCCAACCGTGACGAACTCGTTGCCGCAGCCCGCGAGATGGGCTATCCCATCGTTGTCAAGGTTGTCGGTCCCGTGCACAAGAGCGACGTGGGCGGCGTGACGCTCAACGTCAAGGACGATGCCCAGTTGGAGGCTGAGTTTGACCGCATGATGCAGATTCCCGACGCCACCGCCGTGATGATTCAGAAGATGATCAGCGGCACCGAGTTGTTTATCGGTGCCAAGTTCGAGCCCACCTTCGGCCACAACGTGCTGTGCGGTCTGGGCGGTATCTTCGTCGAGGTGTTGAAGGACGTTCAGTTCGGTCTGGCACCGCTGTCGCAGCCCGAGGCCGAGCGCATGGTGCGCTCCCTCAAGGGTTACAAGATCATCCAGGGTACCCGCGGCAAGCAAGGTCTTGACGAGGCCACCTATGTGAAGATCATCTGCCGCCTCTCGACTATGCTGCACTACGCTCCCGAGATTAAGGAGATGGACATCAACCCGCTGCTGGCTGGTCCCGACCACGTCACCGCCGTTGATGCCCGCATCCGCGTCGAGAAGTAAAAAAACAAATCTATACCAGGCAGAGCCCTGGCCCACAAGACAGATTGCAGTGGCAATGTCTCGTGGGCCGGGGCTCTGTCTCGGTTATAATGATAAACACCATGCCCCTGATTGAGAACAAGCAGCGATGGCTCGCTGCCCATCCCGATCAGCTTCAATTCCTCACCCTGGGTGAGACGGTTTATTCCTCGTCAAAGACGTAGAAAGCGGTTTCGTTGGGGTGGTCGAGAACCAGGCAACCGGGTTTTTCCTTGAGCAGGAGCCATGACATCCAGATGTCTCCTGCCGCTGCCGAGATAAAGAAAATGCCCCAGACCAGACAAACCAAGGAGCCGCTCAGCAGTGAGATGATAGCCGGGATGACTCCCACGACAATACATGGCATCATCGCTCCCCACAGGTAACCCCGTCGGCGCATCGGGTCGTCGCAGTGGCAATAGGGCGTGAGCATCTTCCAGATGACGCCGAAACTGATGCTGCGCCAGCCATTGGGGGCGAAAAACGACCAGGTGATGCCGTGGATGAGTTCATGGATGACGATTCCCAGCAGGTAGGCCAGCAACACCCATAGCAGCGACCATGGGTTGCTGCTCATGCTGAGTTGGTCGGGCCAATGAGGTTGCGTCTTTCCCCAGATCATAAGAAAGGGTATTCCAAACACGATAGCGGCCCCGATGAGCAGGGCAATGGCGAAAAAATTGGCTTTGGCTATGTCGATGGACACTTTGCGCTTTTCCATAACACGATGTTTGAGAGGTTCAACAATAATGTCGCAAAGGTAAGCAATTTTGCTCAACATCCCACGCTGGTGGTGACATTATCGTCATGGCGCTTTCCTGCACGATACAGGCATCGGGAATGAAGTGTTGGCAGGAAGTGTGACGATTTGTCACCTTATAATTATATGGCATGAGTTTTGAGGTGGAGTGGGGGTGAGATACCCTCGCCTCCACCGTTTATTATGGCTGCCATGCCATCAGGCAAGGTGCCATAGTTACAAACTGAAACTAACAACTAAAAACTTATCAATATGCCAAAAGGAACTATTGGGGTAACGACTAACAACATCTTCCCCGTTATCAAGAAATTTCTGTACAGTGACCACGAGATTTTCCTGCGTGAGCTGGTGAGCAACGCCGTTGATGCCACGCAGAAACTGAAAACCCTGTCGGGTGCCGGCGACTTCAAGGGATCGACCGAGGACCTGCGTGTGACCATCAGCGTGGACAAGGAAGCCGGCACGCTCACCGTGAGCGATAGCGGCATCGGCATGACTGCCGAGGAAATCGACAAGTACATCAACCAGATTGCCTTCTCGGGTGCCGAGGAGTTTCTCGAGAAATACAAGGACTCGGCCAATGCCATCATCGGCCACTTCGGTCTGGGTTTCTACTCGGCCTTCATGGTCGCCAAGAAGGTGGAAATACGCACGTTGAGCTGGCAGGAGGGTGCCAAGGCCGTGCAGTGGACCTGCGACGGCTCTCCCGAGTTTGAGATGGAAGACTGCGACAAGGCAGAGCGCGGCACTGACATCATCCTGACGCTCGACGACGATGAGAAGGAATTCCTGGAAACTGCCCGTATCGAGGGCCTGCTGAAGAAGTATTGCCGTTTCCTGCCTGTGCCCATCATCTTCGGCAAGGAGCAGGAGTGGAAAGACAACAAGTACCAGGATACCGACAAGGACAAGGTGATTAATGACATAGAACCCCTGTGGTCGCGCATGCCCGCTGACCTCAAGGACGAGGACTATCTGAAGTTCTACCATGCCATCGAGCCGATGCAGGACGATCCTCTGTTCTGGATTCACCTCAATGTCGATTATCCTTTCACCCTGACGGGAATCCTCTACTTCCCCAAGATCAAGAACAATCTGGACATCCGCAAGGACCGCATCCAACTCTACTGCAACCAGGTGTATGTGACCGATAGCGTTGAGGGCGTTGTGCCCGACTGGCTCATGCTGCTGCAGGGTGTCATCGATAGTCCCGACATCCCGCTGAACGTGTCGCGCAGCTACCTGCAGAGCGACCGCGCCGTGAAGAAGATTTCGACCTACATCACCAAGAAGGTCGCCGCACGCCTGGAGGAGATCGCCAAGAACCAGCCCGATGAACTCGAGAAGAAGTGGAACGACATCAAGATCTTTATTGAGTACGGTATGCTGAGCGACGAGAAATTCTGCGAGTCGGGCCTGAAGTTTGCCCTGCTCGAGAATACCGACGGCAAGTACTTCAAGATTGAGGATTACCGCAAACTCATCGAGGGCGAACAGAAAGACAAGGACGGCAACCTCATCTGCCTGTATGCTACCGACAAGGAGGCACAGTATGCCTACATCAAGGCTGCCACCGACAAGGGCTATGACGTGCTGATGATGAGCGGCGAACTTGACGTGCCCTTCATGAGCATGCTGGAGCAGAAACTGGAGAAGGAAAAGATGCGCTTTGTCCGCGTGGACAGTGATGTGCTTGGCAACCTCATCCGCAAGCAGGACGACAACAAGCCGCAGTTCACCCCCGAACAGCAGGAGATTGCCCAAACGCTTTTCCACTCACAGATCCCGCCCGTAGAAAAGGCCGAATTCATGGTCAGCTTTGCTGCCATGTCGCCCGATGACCAACCCGTTGTCATCACCCAGGCCGAGTACATGCGCCGCATGAAGGACATGGCACGCTTCCAGCCCGGCATGAGCTTCTATGGCGAGATGCCCGACATGTACGGCATGGTGCTCAACACCAAGCATCCGCTTATCCAGAAGGTCATCGAGCAGGCCGAGAAGTCGCTTGATGCCGAGCTCAAGCCCGTCAACGAGGACATCACCGCGACGCAGAATGTGGTCAAGGCCATCCGTGACCTGGACAAGGACAACAAGGGTGTGCCTGAGGACAAGAAACAGGATCTCGAGGCCAACGAGAAGCACCTCGATGAGTTGCGCGAGAAGAAGAAAAACATCATCACGGCCTATGCTGCCGGCGAGAGCCGCGTGCATCAACTCATCGACATCGCCCTGTTGAGCAACGGAATGCTCAAGGGCGAGGGGCTGACGCGATTCCTCAAGCGCTCCGTAGGCTTGCTGAAGTAAGGCGAAGGACAATTCATCCACATGACAAGAATCAGCCGGGTGTGCTCATGCATGCCCGGCTTTTCTCATCACATGGCGACAAAAGTGTCCAAGTGTAGATGTCTTGCGACAATTTTTCAGTACCTTTGCCCTGTAATATGACATTAACCCTATATGAACCAAATAACTCTGCAATGTTATGAAAAGATTCTTGATTATCTGTGCCCTGTCGGTGCTGGCACTGCCCTTGGCAGCCCAGGTGCCACAGTTCTCGGCTGACGAATTCGCCGGGTGGTCTTATTCCAACCCAGCCATCGAACTCAACACGACGACCATTCTGGGCAACCGCATCGTGCTATATACTACCAGCACTGGTTTGGCACTCACGCTGACCTCGCCCGAATTCCATTGCAATGGCGGTCAGACAATCGATATGATGGTGACCTGGATTACCGACCAGTGGGAAAGTACGGGGTTTGACGCGAGCAAGGTGGGGTTGACGGCAGCATTGCTCAATGCCGTCGGTGAGGCGGTGGACTCAGTGACATTCACATTCACGCCCGAGTCTGTGGGCCGTACCAACAAAGTGCCGCTCTCCATCAAGGTGCCGCGAGGAATGACCGCGGCGCGCTTGCGTTTTGCCTCGTGGAAAGGTGATGTCAACAGCAACGGAGCGGTCAGGCAGATTGTCATGACGTCTAAACTCAAGGGGGATGTCAACCTTGACAAGGAAATCAGTATCGCCGATGTGAACGCCATTATAGGAGTCATATTGAAAACTGAATCCGATGATGGCGTGATATCCCGTGCTGACGTGAATGGTGACCGCGAGGTCAGTATCGCCGACCTGAATGAGGTGGTCGATATCATTATAGGGAAGTAGTCCTGGGGGGTGCGGTTGGCAGGTCGTCCAACCACACCCTGCACGGCCTCTCATGCCACGCCCGCAGCCTTTTTCCTGCCAATTTGCCGAAAACGACGTCCAAAACGTGCGTTTTCTTATGAAATATTTGCACTTGTCAATTATTAATACTAATTTTGCTTGATTTCATAGCGATTGCAGCAAAAAAGCAGTCATTCGGAGGGAAAATGTCTTAGAATTCGGCAAAAAGTGTCCGATTTTTCGCATTTTTTATTCTTAATGAATGTTAAATTTTGGCTGTATTAGAAATTTATATTACTTTTGCCAAAAATATTGTCTAATCGTAATAACAGTGTTTAATAAATTTATTAAAAAATGAAAAAGATTATCTTGACTTTAGCCCTTCTTATGGGCGTATGTGCTGCACATGCTCAGTCCATGGAGCAGAACAAGTTCTTTGACAACTGGTCGGTAACCTTGAAGGGTGGTGCTATCATGCCCTTCCAGGGTTATGCATTCTGGCCCAGCGCTCGCGGTATCTTCGGTTTGGAGATTCGCAAGCAGCTGACTCCGGTCTTCGGCTTGGGCGCAGAGGGTGAGGCCACCATCAACACCACCAGCTGGCAGAAGGAACCCAACTACTGGGGACCCAAGAGCCCGAACATCATCGACCACACCATGGCCGGTCTGTTTGGTACTGTTAACCTGAGCAACCTCTTCGGTGGTTACAAGGGTATGCCCCGCGTGTTTGAATTGGAAGGTGTAATCGGTGCTGGTTGGCTGCATGCTTTCCACCGCGCTGAGGCTGCTTTCATGTACGGCAACGACTACAACAGCTGGTACACCAAGGCAGGCGCTAACCTGAACTTCAACTTCGGTGCCAACCGCGCTTGGACCTTCAGCTTGAAGCCCAGCGTACTTTGGGACATGAACGGTGATGTTATGATGCCCTATCGTCACAACACCAACGCCCGCGCTGAGTGGAATGGCGAGCCCCACAACGGCAAGAGCCAGATGAATGCCAACCACGCTGCTGTTGAGCTCGAGGCTGGTATCACCTACCACTTCAAGGGTAGCAATGGCGAGCACTACATGACCTTCTGCCCCTACAAGTACAGCCAGAACGACATCGATGCTCTGAACGGTCAGATCAATGGCCTCCGCAACCAGCTCAATGGTCTGCAGGGTGACCTCGACGCCGCTAACGCTCGCAACAAGCAGCTGCAGCGCGACCTCGATGAGGCTCGCAAGCCCAAGCCCGCCACTGATGTTAAGCCCGTTGACCCCAATGCTAAGTATCTGAACGTTCTCGTTCACTTCAAGGTTAACAAGACCAACATCACCGCTGACCAGCAGGCTAATGTTGAGCGCGTAGCCATGTACCTGAAGAACAACCCCGGCTCGACCGTAGAGATCAAGGGTTATGCTTCTCCCGAGGGCCCGCACGACAACAACATCCGTCTGGCCAATGGCCGCGCCGAGGCTGTTAAGAACATGCTCATCAACAAGTACAAGATTGAGCCCAGCCGCATCAAGGCTCAGGGTTGTGGTGAGACCGACATGTTCCAGGAGCTGAGCTGGAACCGCGTTTCGATCTGCGAGCTCATCGTTAAGTAATTCTTGACGTTGACAGGTCGCAAGACCGTTGAAACCTAAAAGAAACTCCCCGCTGACTTCGTGTCGGCGGGGAGTTCTTATTTTTTGTAAGGTCGGCTGTCAAGTGTAGCTGGTCGGGTGTTATCACGGAGGCCGCTACTTGAGCTGTCGGGCGTGTTCCTGGTCGAGTTGCTGTCCGTAACGCTCACGGATGATACGGCCCAAGGCATCGCCGCGGTTGATGCACTCCACGGTGATGCGCTGCATCGAGTCATTGAGCAGGCTATCCTGGCGCACCATGCTCACCTCGTCATCGTGCTTGAGCGAGGAGTCGGCTGCCATCTTTAGGTATTCCTGCCAGGTAGCGACGCGCAGGTCCATAATGCCGTTGCGCTGTTTGATGAATTGCTGGTAGGCCCGGTTCTGGGGGCTACCGGTGATGTTCCACCCTCCCTGGTTGATGGTGATGCGTGTCTCGCCGCCTTCAAGGATGAAGTAGAACGGCCGTATCGAGTCATTGTCCCAACGCAGCAGGGCGACTTTGGGCCTGTCGGTCTGCCCAGTGAACGAGCATCGGCCGTTGGCGATGCGTGATGCTCCACACACCCTCAGCTGGTTGTACTCGTCCTCCAGCACTAGCAGGGTGGCACTGTCGCGATGTAGCTTGTGGTCGAGCATGCAGGTGACCTGATAGTTCATTTTTTCCCCGTCAGGATTGTTGCCGCATCCGGTCATCAGGCCTGTCGAGGCCAGGCTCAACACAGCAGTCGTTGCAATAAAAAAGTTCTTATTCATGGCTGCAAAATTACAAAACTTTAGCGCGTTATTGCGCAATGTGGCCATTTTTTGTAATTTTGCCACAAACTAATCAAATAACCTTATATATAACCCTTAAACAATGAAGAAGAATAGACGACATGCCCTGGCATGGCTGATGGTGGCGCTGATAGCGCTCCCGTTGTCGGCACAGCAGCAGTTCACGTTAGAGGACCTGAACTTCGGTGGAAAGAACTACCGTAACATGATAGCCAAGAACCGTTCCCTCACCTGGTGGGGGGACCAGTTGTTGCGTCTCTCGGCCGACACCTGCTGGAAGGTGAATCCTGTCAACGGCAAGGAGAAAGTGCTGTTTACCCGCGATGCCATCAACAAGGGGACTGGCTTGGCCGACGATGAGCAGGTAACGAGCCTGTCTTATGCCTCATTCCCTTATCCCGACAAGCCTGTAGCGGTACTCTATAACTATAATGAGCGCATGCTCGTCAATTTCAAGACGCGCAAGGTGGAGTGGCGCCAAGAGAGGAGTGTCGGTGCTGTGGCCGAAGAGTGGAACAAGAACAGCCGCGCGATGGCCTTTGTCATGGACGACAACCTATGTGTCACCGATGCTGCTGGCAATACGCGCCAGGTGACCAGCGACGGCTCACGCGACCTGGTCTATGGCCAAAGCGTGCACCGCAACGAGTTTGGCATCGAGGGCGGTCTGTTCTGGAATCCTCAGGGTGACCGTCTGGCATTCTATCGCATGGACCAGAGCATGGTGACCGATTATCCGTTGATTACGGTTCCCGAACTTGACGACAGCCTGCAAGTGATCGCTACACCCGCTCCCGAGAAATACCCGATGGCGGGCCAGACGTCCCACCTGGTGACCGTCGGTGTGCTGGACGTGGCCACGGGCGACACGGTCTATCTCAAGGCTGGAGATCCTACCGACCGCTATTTCTCCAATATCTCATGGAACCCCGCAGGCGACATCGTCTACATGATGGAGGGCAACCGTGACCAGAATGTGGTGGACCTGGTGGCCTATGACGCCGTGACGGGTAACCGCATGGCCACGCTCTATCACGAGGCTCATCCTAAGTATGTCGAGCCGCAGCACCCCATCACGTTCCTGCCCTGGGACAAGGAGAAGTTCCTGTTGTGGAGCGAGAAGGACGGCTATAACCACCTCTACCTGTATGATACAAGCGGCCGTTTGGTAAAGCAGTTGACACACGGCAACTGGGTGGTGATGGACATGCTTGGCTTTGACACCGACCGTCAGGCCGTCATCATCAGCGCCAATGCCGATAGCCCCATCCAGCAGAATCTCTACCGCGTGGATGTCGCTACGGGCCAGATGACACGCATCGACGAGGGTGGCCGTGGCTGGCACAGCGGTCGCTTGAGCACCAGCGGTGCTTGGCTGATTGACAATTACCAGGAGCCCGATGTGCCCCGCAACATTGCTATTGTGGACACGCGCAACAACCGCCAGTACCGTTATTTCACTGCCCCCGATCCCTGGCAGGGCTATACGGTGCCCGAGTATCGCTGCGGCACCATCAAGGCTGCTGACGACAGCACCGACCTGTATTACCGCTTGGTGCTGCCCACCGACTTTGATCCAGCCAAGAAATATCCTACTGTGGTTTATGTTTATGGCGGCCCTCATGCCCACAACGTTGATGCCCGCTGGCATTATTCCAGCCGCAGTTGGGAAACTTATATGGCCCAGCGCGGTTATGTCTTGTTTATCCTCGATAACCGTGGCAGTGAGAACCGCGGCCGCGACTTTGAGCAGACCACCTTCCGTCACCTGGGACAGGTGGAGATGCAGGACCAGATGCGTGGCGTGGATTTCCTCAGGACTCTCAGCTATGTGGACACTACGCGTTTGGGCGTTCACGGATGGAGTTTCGGCGGATTCATGACCATCAGCCTGATGACCAACTATCCTGACGTGTTCAAGGTGGGTGTTGCCGGTGGTCCTGTGATTGACTGGAAGTGGTATGAGGTGATGTATGGCGAGCGCTACATGGACACCCCGCAGACCAACCCCGAGGGCTATGCCCAGACCAGCCTCTTGAACAAGGCTGCCGACCTCAAGGGCCGTCTGCAGGTTATCATAGGCCTCAACGATCCCACTGTTGTGCCACAGCATGCCTACAGTTTCCTCAAGGCCTGCATTGCCGCCGGCACCCAGCCCGACTTCTATGTCTATCCCGGGCAGGGCCACAACATGATGGGCCACCAGAGCGTGCACCTTCACGAGCGCATCACCCGCTATTTTGACGACTACCTGAAGTAAGAATTCAGCCATGTCATTGTTGCCGGCATAGCAAACTCTTCAATAATAATTGCGCTAATTTATTGATTGAATTAGCGCAATTATTAAAAATCTCTTAATTCACGCCCAAACGAAATAGTTTCCAGATTCTTTTTTTGTTCTATAGATGAAAATGAGTACTTTTGCCGCGCAATTTTTCATGTATTCATTTACCCTAATCATTTAATAAACAAAAACTATGACCACAACAATTACTGAATTCATTCAATCCATCAAAGAGCGCCTCGCCAAGGCAAAAGCGTGGCTAGATTTCAAGCGCCCCGAGAGGAAAAAAGTCCTACGGCTTTGGAAATATATTTCTGATTATTATGACGCCAATCATGATAACAACAAGTTCATTGTGCTGACTGTAGCAATAAAGATGCTCATCCTTATTGGCCAGGCATGGGTGATTGGCTTTGGCTTGATCCCGAAATTTGATGAGGTTGGAACATGGTGTGGCGGCATCTCGCGTGTAGTGCTTATCGTATTATTCGGGTGGCTATTCTATGCCGTCATGAGATCGGTATTTCTTTATAAGCCCATTCGACGTGATCGACTGATGTTCGGACGTTCCAGGAGGGACCGTTATGGCTGGGGCATGGGAATGTATGCTTTTATTACGGTAGTAATTATTCTGTTCTACATCTGTGCTGTGGGTTTGATTGTATTACAGGCACGCCCCTATGACCAAGTCTATCATTCCGGAAACCTTACTTTAAGAATCATTTGGGGCATCATGAGCCAATTTGCTGATCCTGGAAACATGCCTCAAGCGGTGGGATGGGGTAAATTGGTGGCGATGATGAGTGCCTTTGCGGGTATCTTATGCTTGTCAGGGTTTGTTATCACCTCGTTGGTGAGTATGATTACACGCCGCACCCAGTACTGGCAGCGGGGACTGATACGCTACGAGCGTGATTTCAAGGACTATGTTGTAATCATTGGACTAAATGAACAGACAGCAACCATTGTCAAGAAGTCATTGAAACATAATGATGTGGATTATGTGCTCGTGCAGACCAGACGGAGCGTCGAGGAACAGCGGGCTAAGTTGGAACTGAAACTGGATCGAGCTGACGAGGAGCGGGTCGTGTTCTACTTCGGGGAGCGTACCGTCTATGAGGACATCTGTGACCTGCGGCTCGAGAATGCCCGCGAGGTGTATATCCTAGGTGAGGACATGGAGAGCGAAAATGAGCAGGACCATGATTCTTATAACATGAAGTGCCTTGAACTCATCTCGCAGTATTGTAAGGAATTGTCTGACAATAATACTGATATGCAGCCTAGTTGGTGGGGCGATAAACTTAAGTGTCATGTGGAACTTGAGTACCAGAGCACCTATACCATCTTCAAGGCAACACATATTTACAAGCGCTTGAACCAGAACGTGGAGTTTATCCCGTTTAATGTGTACGAAATCTGGGCCAAAAAGGTGCTCGTCGATAACTATGCCGTCTTGCCGGGCAAGAAGAATGACGAGCACCAGGTGCAGCGCTATCTGCCCATCGACAGTTATCGCGATTCTGCGACGCATGAAATCAAAGGCATTACTATCGACAGCGATAAGTCTGTCCATTTGATTGTTGTGGGAATGAACCAGATGGGCATTGCTCTGGCCATGCAGGCGGCTCTGTTGGTGCATCTGCCCAATTATCACTCTAAAGGGGTGCGCACGACCATCACCTTTATTGATGAGCACGCAACCTTAGAGTCTGAGTATCTGATGGGGCATTATGAAGCTCTATTTGCCTTGTGCCGTCATCGCACTATTAATGCCAATAGTCCGGATCCTATCAAAAAATGGGAGGATGAAAATCTGTCTGTAGTGGACCCGATGGCAAGCGCTAACGGCCGATATAGCCATTTGGGTGAGAACTTCATGGACATCCAGTGGGAGTTTATCGAGGGAAGCACTGCATCGTCTTGTGTCAAGGAATATCTCATCAGGGAAACGAATGATCCGCAGCAGACGTGCACTATCGCTGTGTGCCACAACGATCCGCAGCAGTCGATAGCTACGGCTCTATACTTGCCTGAGCTGGTGCAAAAACGCGTGCATCAGGTACTCGTATACCAGCGCAATAATTTTGACCTTATCAATAAGGTCGCCACAGGAGAGAAACAATGGAAACGCTATGAGAAGTTGAAACCCTTTGGCATGATTGCCGACTGCTACAAGGGCAACATGTTTGATGCCGTCATGCCCAAATTGGTATTAGCGCTTTATAGGGACACTTTCCATAATATTATCATTCCCAATACCAGAATAGATGCCTTCATTGACCGAATTAACCGCTTGTGGTCGGAGGATGGCATCGTTTACAGGTTGTCTAACATTAATGTGACCGATTGCTTCAAATCCAAGTTGAGGTCAGCAGGATTGAATGAGTTTTCTTCGTTGGAAGACCGGGACTCTGTGTTGAACAACACGGAGTTGATGACGGCATTCATGGCTGCTGAACATCAGCGCTGGGTTACCGAGCGATTGACGATGGGATATCGGCCTCTTGATGCCAATGAAATGTCCTATTTTGAAGCCTTGGCAAAGGAAAAACCAGGTCAAAGCTTGTCTATTGAGGGAAAAGCGAAGAAGGAATACTACAAAGATAAGAGCCGTGCCCATTTGGACATCTGCTCATGTGAGATGCTAGATCAGATAGATCCTGGAACAAAGGTGAATGACCGTCGCATCATTGAAAACCTGTTCAAACTCACTTTCCATACTTCGGAGAGTAAGATCATCAGCCGTTTGGTGCTAAGAGAAGAACAGGGCCATGAGAAAGATGAGAATCTGGCATTGGCAAAGTTGTTCCTGGACGAGATGGTAGTCGTAAAGGGCCAATCTTCTTCGGGAGCAAAATCCACCGATAATGTGAGTGTGCCTCAGATGTGGGTGGGGAAGTATCCAGTCACCCAAGATATGTGGAAAATCATCATGGGCCAGGACATGAACCCCTCGATGTGTGCAGGTCCTGATACTGAGCGCCACCCTGTGAATATGGTGTCCAAAGAGGATATCGATGACTTTCTGTTGATATTGAATGATATAACAGGACTGCGTTTCAGTCTGCCCACAAAGCAGGAGTGGCTCTATGCGGCATTGGGTGGAATGCGTGCTATCAAAAAGCGCAAAACCATCAATGATCTTGCGTGGAACATCGTTACTTGCGCCAAAGAAAGAGAAAAGGGACGCGATGGTTCTACTTCTGGCCAAAGCAATAAGCCCAATACCCATCAAGTCGGCCTCAAGAAGAATAATGGTTATGGCTTGTTTGACATGTTGGGTAATGTCTGGGAGTGGACGAGAACCAGAACTGCGGCCGGCACCTATTGTTTTTGTGGAGGCAGCTGGAGATATTCTGAGAAGGAGTGTAACTTGGCTGATGCCAATGAGTCTTGGTGCAGTCACTGGACTCCTGAGCACAAGTTCGATGACTTGGGTTTCAGGCTGGTGCTTTATCATGGTTTCGTAAAGAATAGTGCTCCCATCCTGAAACCGATGGGTGAGGATATCAAGATGGTTGGTAATATAGCTAAAAATATGCTATACGTTCCCTCAGGAACATTTGTGATGGGCACTGATCAACGTAAGGTAAAAGATGGATTACCCAATGGTATTAGAGTCAAAACATTGCCTGATGAGCGTCCTGCTCATAAAGTGGAATTATCTGCTTTTCTGATTTCTAAAATCCCTGTCACTCAACGTCAGTATCAAGCTATCATGGATGATAATCCATCTAATCAGAAGGGATTTGATCTCCCGGTTGAGAATGTTTCCTATTTGGATGCGATCGCATTTATCAATGAGTTAAACAGCAAGTGCCGTGTTTTGTTAGGCTTGACTGATGACGATGTTGTTTTCGCCTTACCTACACAGGCACAATGGGAGTATGCCGCTCAGGGACTTAGAGGAGATTCTACTACAGATGACTTTATCTATAGTGGTGGCACCAATCCTGATGTACTCGCTTGGCATTTTGGCAACACCAAGAGCATTAGACCCATTGGGCTGAAAAAGGCCAATGCGTTAGACTTATATGACATGTGTGGCAATGTATGGGAATGGTGCTCCGATTGGTACCAATCGGATTATTACGAGCAGTGCAAGAGGCAAGGTGCTGTGGTAGACCCCAAAGGGCCTAAATCAGGAACCACCCATGTCCTCAGGGGCGGCAGTTGGCGCTTTGTTGCGGGAGAGTGCCGCATGACTCGAGTTAGCCACTGGCCCGAGGATTATAGGGCTGAGGATGTCGGCTTTAGGCTGGTTTCCAATGTCGAGCCAGATGTAATTGAGAAATTGCTGAAAGCAGTCAAAGGCAAGGACTAACCGCTGGCAGTTGACTTACATCGAGGCGATGCGGCGCCATGTGTCGGACTGCATCCAAGGCGTCTTTTCGCCATCGTTGTCGATGATGAAAATCAGATTGCGGTCCAGACCGATGCGGTACAATCCGTCATTGCTGCGCTGGATGACGTATTCCTCGGGGTGCGAGAGTTTTTTTCCCAGCGAACCAATGAATGTGTTGATATGGGAAACCTTGGGTGCCCTGATTGTGTGCTTGATGATGTTGGGGGTGTTGGCTTGGCCACCCCCCAAGTTCCGATAGATTTTATCGTATTTTGCCATCAGATGTTTTTCCTTATCGGCCTGCTTGGGCCCGGGTTTTGGCATGCACAATCCTCCGGTCAACGATTCTATCAAGATGAGGACATAGAGGGCCAGTTCGGCAGGTTTACCGTCCAGCTCCTCGTGGATATCAGGCAGAAGCACCTTCTGCTTCATGGTATCGATCAGGAGCACGCTCTTGGTGCTCTCTTTCATCAGGCACAGGTCCATAATCTGCTTGTAGACACCGCTATAGATAAATCGCTGATTATCATTGTAGATATTGCGCACGATGGTATATTCAGCATTCATCATCGAGGTGAACAGGTAGATGAAGTGCTTGATGTATTCCAGCACATCACCCTCGATTTCAATCTTCAGGAAGTTGGCAAATATCTTGTCCTCACACACCGTTTCGCCCACCTTGACCAGTAGGGCAGGGTAGGTGTCGGCCAGACCGGTGAGATGGAGCTTGCGGCTCAGTTGCTCGGTGCTGAACTGGATGGTTGTCAGCGTTGAGACCTGCTGGTGGATGCGTTGCAGTTCCTTCTTGTCGAGGCTGGGATTGAGAAAAGTGAGCACGTCGCACATCAGGTCATCGGGCGTCTCCTTGTAGGTCTTGGCAATCTGCGGTATATAGGCGAATTCAAATCCGGCCAGCCTCATTGCGTTTTCAATCTGTTGATAGTTGTCGGTGAGGACCTGGTTGATGACTGTGTCGTACTTGGATTCAACGTAGATGACCTGGCTGTTCTTGAGCTGCAGTCCTTGTTGCGGCACCTGCACATGCAGCATGCAGGAGTCATCGTCATTCTCCAGGCAGTAGATGAGCGCAATCATCAGCAGGGCTTCGTCCTTGTTGCACATGCCGTCGGCCAACGTGATTCTCCTGAAGTGTTCCATCAGTTTACTCTTGTCAATGGGGTGCAGGCAGGTGAGGTTGTTGACGGCGTCGGCAAACGTGGTGTACCGTGCGTCGCG
>JAEEGF011147024.1_pt1 | contig 15940 bp, 14 predicted proteins | sample 9134171 | NCBI WGS metagenome assembly JAEEGF01 (sample SAMN16246542, study PRJNA631951) | gut metagenome | biome: gut microbiome; feature: rumen; material: AP-attached | host: Bos | place: Iran: Karaj | collected 2018-10
CCAACGCCAGCAATCCCAACAAGCTCAACATGGCTTGGACACCACCGTTCATTGAGGAAGGTGCCTCCATCTCGGTCAGCTATTTCCAAATCTGCAAATACGACCCTGCAACTAACGAAGTGACCGTCGTTGACCAGCTTGGGGCCAATAACACCATCGGCAGTTACGATGTGAACCTTTTTGATGGGGGTTATGCCGTTGTCGCCGCTATGTTCAATGAAGGCAAGGAGTATGAGGAGCTGTCCTTCTCCAACCTTACGGATTTTCTGGTGGGAATCGGGGAGAACGAAGGCCCTTCGACAGGCTCAGGAACCTTAACCGTTTATCCAAATCCTGCCAAAGGCCGTTTCACCGTTGAAGGCGCAGGCACGATGACCGTCATGAATACCCTTGGGCAGACCGTTTTGACACAAGAAATCGATGAAAAAGCCACTGTGGAATTGCCGCAAGGCATGTATCTCGTGAAATTGGGCGGCGCCACGCGGAAGGTCGTGGTGGAATGATTGCGTCGGTTTGTAGGGACGCACCGCGTGCGTCCGCACATTGTGGTTGTGCGGACGCATTCGATGCGTCCCTACAGGGTTGTCATGCCGTGGCAGCCGCAGCATAATTTTGTCGCTGCGGCTGCCGTGGTACGACAGCCCTACAGCCGGCCCTACAAATTTCCATAAAAATGGGGAATGATTGTATTTTTATATATCTTTGCCCCAAATTTATAACGAAAAACCATGGAAGGATACAAGAGATGCCCTTATTGCGGTGAGGAAATCCCTGAAAGCGCCACGAAGTGCATGTATTGCACGGCTTGGCTGAACGAGCCACAAGCTGCAACTCAAGCTCAACCCGTTTCTGATCAACCTCAACCGGTGCAGGTGCAAGAACAGCTTCAGTTAGTTAGCCAGAAAAACGGTTTTGGGAATGCAGGTCTCGTGTTGTCCATCCTCGGTTTGGCACTCTTTTGGATACCATTGGTGAATTTGGTTCTTTGGTTCCTTGGTTTGTTGTTCTCGTTTATTGGAGTCTTCAGGCGCCCCAAGGGTAAAGCCATCGCAGGATTAATCATTTCTGGGGTCTGTGCCGTGTTTCTCATCGGTATTGGAGCATCGATTTTTGAGTTAGACCTCTTTGAGGATTTGTTTGATGATTTTGAGGATTTGTTCGATACGGTTGCTTTATAATTTGTTTTTTGCCTAAACCACCTGCGCTTTTCAATCGTTTTTCTGAGGCTGCAAACGAAATTTTTTCTAATTTTGCACTCAATTATTCAAGAAAGCAGCCAACCATGCCAATTTCTTTGTTAGACAGCGTAAAATCCATTGAAAGGCAATACTTTACAGGTGAGGAACCCGTTTTGGTCATGTGCTCCGACAAAAACGCTTATATCTGTAAGTATATGCGTTCGCCTTTTGCTGCGTACAAATTGGTTTGTGAACTGATTGGCGCACAAATGGCCATGGCATGGCGACTTAATACGCCAGAAATTGCTTTTGTGAGAATTAGACCTTCCCATTGGTCAAAAGGAAGCAATACAGCTTTGTCGATCGGGAGCAAAAAAATGGACGGTGTTGTCGACGTTACGCCATCAACTAACAGAGAAGTGAAATCGTCGACAAAGATATTGATGCAACTCTTGAAAATCGCATTGTTCGACTTTTGGATGGCCAACGAAGACCGAAACGCCAACAATGCGAATTTGCTATACGATGTGGAACGGGAGGACTTGGTTTCAATTGACTATGGGTGCATTTTCAACACCGCCACTTTTGAGTTTCCATTGTCTCAATTGACTTCAACGGATACCATTCTTTATTCCGACATGTTTCAACACTTGACCCAAGAGAGGTCAACTTCTTCACTTGAAGCAATGGTAAAGCCTTTGAAGTCATACTACTTGGTTTGTGTCAGCCATAGCCGACAGTTGTCCATGCAGATTGTCGATGCCGTTCCTAAAGAGTGGAATGTACCTGCTGATATTGTAAAGAATAAGGTAAACCAACTTTTTGAGCCAGAATGGGTTGAAGGCGTTTGGAATAACTTCACTGAATGTTTGAAAGAAAATATTGGAAAATGAATAGTTTAAGATACAGCATTATTTACGCAGTGATTCGTCCGGAAATCTCGGAGCAGCTGAGTGTCGGGCTTATCATAGTTGACAATCAAGGTATTGAAGTGCGTTATTCGCAGAAAAAATTGAGCCTTTTACAGGGCGTTTTTTCTGAGAAGGAATCAAAGTTCATCTCAAGGGTGATCAATTCATTGCAAAGAAACAAAAGTTTGAATTCAGTGGACGCTGTTAATTATTTGACGCGATACTCCAACAATTTGATAACGGTTTCGCCTTTGCAAACCATCGAAATTGAAGCATCCGAGCAAAGTAAGAACTGGTTGTTCCGCAATTATGTTTATGATAGTACACAAAAAGTTGGCAAACGAGCGTAACTAGAGGTAAAATGAAAAACATCCGTAATTTTTGCATCATAGCCCATATCGACCATGGCAAATCGACCTTGGCCGATAGGCTTTTGGAATTGACCCATACGCTCAACGACAAAGAACTTGTCGACCAGGTGCTCGACGACATGGATCTTGAGCGCGAGCGCGGCATCACCATCAAGAGCCACGCCATCCAGATGAAATACAACTACAAGGGCGAGGAATATACCCTCAACCTCATCGATACTCCTGGCCATGTCGACTTCTCCTACGAGGTGTCGCGCAGCATCGCGGCTTGCGAAGGCGCCTTGTTGGTGGTGGATGCCACCCAAGGCATTCAAGCCCAGACGATTGCCAACCTCTATTCCGCCCTTGAACATGACCTTGAAATCATCCCTGTGATGAACAAGATCGACATGGACAGCGCTATGGTCGACATCGTGGAGGACCAGATGGTAGACCTGCTGGGTTGCGACCCTTCGGAAATTTTGAAGGTTAGTGCCCGTACGGGTGAAGGTGTGCCCGCTGTGCTCGATGCCATCGTGGAGCGCATTCCCTGTCCCCAAGGCGACCCTGAAGCACCGCTCCAAGCCCTCATCTTCGACTCGGTGTTTAACTCGTTCCGCGGCATCATCGCCTATTTCCGCATCATGAATGGCACCATGCACACCAACGACTTGGTGAAGTTCTTCGCCACGGGCAAGGAATACAATGCCGACGAAATCGGTGTGTTGCAACTGAAGCAAGTGCCTAAGAAAGAGCTTTCTGCAGGCGATGTGGGTTACATCATCTCGGGTATCAAGACCTCGAAGGAGGTCAAGGTGGGCGACACCATCACGCATGTCGAAAGACCTTGTGCCGAGCCAGTGGCAGGCTTCGAGAATGTGAAACCCATGCTGTTCGCGGGTATCTATCCCGTCGACGCGGATGACTACGAAGAACTGCGCGCTTCGTTGGAGAAGTTGCAGCTCAACGACGCTTCCCTCGTTTGGGAGCCTGAGTCGTCGGCGGCATTGGGCTTCGGCTTCCGCTGCGGCTTTTTGGGTCTGTTGCACATGGAGATTGTGCAGGAGCGCCTCGATCGTGAGTTCGATATGGATGTCATTACCACGGTGCCCAATGTCTCGTTCAAGTGCTTCAAGACCGACGGCGAGATGATCGAGGTGCATAACCCCAGCGGCTTGCCCGAGGTGACAAAGATCGACCACATCGAGGAGCCGTATATCATTGCGCAGATTATATCGAAGAATGAGTTTACCGGACCCATCATGACGCTTTGTATCGACCGACGTGGCGTGCTGAAGAACCAGGTCTACCTCTCCACCGACCGCGTGGAGTTGACCTTCCAGATGCCGTTGAGTGAAATCGTCTTCGACTTCTACGACAAACTGAAATCCATCTCGAAGGGCTATGCCTCCTTCGACTATCATATCGCTGGCTATCAAGATGCCGACTTGGTGAAGCTCGACATCATGCTCAACGGCGAGTCTGTCGACGCTTTGTCCACTTTGATCCACCGCGGCCATGCCTACGACTTCGGTCGCCGCATGTGCGAGAAACTGAAGGAATTGATACCAAGACACCAGTTCGACATCGCTATTCAGGCAGCCATAGGCGCGAAGATCATTGCGCGTGAGACGGTGCGCCAGGTGCGCAAGGATGTGACGGCGAAGTGCTATGGCGGTGACGTGTCGCGTAAGCGCAAATTGCTGGAGAAACAAAAGGCTGGCAAGAAACGCATGCGTCAAATCGGCAATGTCGAGGTGCCGCAGTCGGCGTTCCTTGCTGTCCTGAAACTGGATTAATTGTCAACGGAACAAATATGATGGAATTGCTTCGCAAGAAATTGGTCAAAAATCAAATTGAAAATCAATCAAAAATCGAATGAAAACGAAAAGAGGAAATAATATGATTTTGAAAGATTTTGAAAGTCAGATTTTTGGATGATTTCTACACGAAGTGTATCCCACAAAACAAGGATAACTGAATGACTGACCTTCAATACCAAATCGCCCTAACACTCTTGCCTGGTATCGGTGATATCAGCGGGAAGAAATTCGTGCAGTATTGCGGTAGCGCCGAGGCCATTTTCAAGGAGACGCGCAAGTCGTTGGAGAAGATCACAGGAATGCGCGAGGCCTCCATCGATGCCATTTGTAAGCCTAGGGAATACCTGAAGAGGGCAGAGGAGGAGATTGAGTTCATAGAGAAAAACGGAATTCAACCTTTGTTTTTCCTTGATTCCGACTATCCACGCCGCTTGTTGCAATGCGATGACGGACCGATGATGCTGTATTACAAAGGCAAAGCCAACCTCAACGCCAACCGTGTGGTGGCCATAGTTGGCACCCGCAACATTACCGAATACGGTAAGGAAAACTGCCTCCAATTGGTCGAGGATTTGAAGGATGACAATGTGTTGATTGTGAGTGGTTTGGCATACGGTGTCGACACCTGTGCCCACAAAGCTTCCGTGAAGCAAGGCATCCCGACCGTAGGCGTGATGGGCAGTGGAATGCAACAAATCTATCCCGCGCCTAACAAAAAGTTGGCTGCTGATATGGTGGAGCAAGGTGGCGGCATCCTGACGGAGTGCATGAGTGGCACCTTGCCCGACCGAGAAAACTTCCCGCGTCGCAACCGCATCATCGCGGGCATGGCTGATGCCGTGGTGGTGATTGAGTCGGCGATGAAAGGCGGCTCGCTTATCACAGCTGATTTGGCTAACTCTTACAGCCGCGATGTGTTTGCCTATCCTGGCCGTGTGTTGGACCTCTATAGCCAAGGCTGCAACTACCTCATCCGCACCAACCGCGCCCACCTCATGGAGAGCGTGCTTAACCTGCGTTATATCATGCGTTGGGACTCAGAGTCGAAGAGCGAGAAACAAACTGCCTTGTTCCGCGAGTTCACCGCCGAGGAAAAGCTGGTCATGGACTGCTTTGGCGCGAAAGCCATGGTCAGTCTTGATGACATCATCGTGAAGACCGAGTTGCCGACCACCAAAATTGCAACCATCTTGTTGACCTTGGAATTTGACGGCGTGCTGATGGCCATGCCGGGCAAAAGATATCAGAAATGTTAGGCAAGGTTATCAAATCGACGGGCAGCTGGTATATCGTCCTTGATGAAACGGGACGACAGTGGGAGTGTCGACTGCGCGGCAAGATCCGTTTGGATGGCATCCGAAGCACCAACCCTGTGGCCGTGGGCGATAATGTGGAGTTTGAGCAGGAACCAGGCAAGGACACGGGCGTCATCAAGAAGATTGAGCCTCGTGACAATGTGATAGTCCGCCAGTCGGTCAATTTGAGCAAGGCCTCGCACATCATCGCCGCTAATGTCGACTTAGCCATTGTGGTGGCTACCATCGCCCAACCGCGTACCTCCACGGGTTTTATCGACCGTTTTCTGGTCACTGCCGAAGCCTATCATATCCCCGCTGCGCTGATTTTCAACAAGTGCGACCTATACACTGATGAGCAGATAGGGGAGATGTGTGTGTTGATGGAATACTACCAGAGCCTTGGTTATACCTCGTTCGGTGTTTCTGCCAAGACAGGCTTCCAAATCGACCAATTGAAAGACTTGATGAAAGATAAGATTTGCCTATTCTCGGGTCATTCCGGCGTTGGCAAGTCGGCTTTAGTAAAAGCCCTCGATCCCTCTTTGGATGTCCGCATAGGAGCCATCTCCGACTATCATGAGAAAGGCAAGCACACCACTACTTTTGCAGAGATGCATCATCTTGATTTCGGTGCTTGGATTGTGGATACCCCTGGCATTAAGGAGTTTGTACTGTACGACCTTGAGAAAGAGACCTTGGCGCAGCGTTTCCCCGAGATGCGCAATTTGATGAGCGAGTGCCGTTTTGCCAACTGTACTCATACCCATGAACCAGGCTGTGCAGTGAAAGCAGCTGTTGAAAACGGAGATATCGCTGACTGGCGTTATGTGAATTACATCCGCATGATGACCGACGAAAGCCATGATTCAGTAAAAGAAGAAGGAATATGAAAACCATCGCCCTATTTGGAAAGACCCTTGCCCCCGAAAATGGGGAATATATGAAGCAACTATTCAAGGAATTGGCTGATAATCAAGTTGAAATCGTTGTGTACCAGCCTTTTGCTGACATTGTAGCCACCTATGTCCCCGAAGGAGTGCAATATAGTGTTTTCCACTCACATGAAGACCTGAATGCCGACCTGCTGTTTTCCATCGGTGGCGACGGTACCATACTTGACACGGTGCCCTTTGTCCTCGACTCGGGTATTCCCGTGTTGGGCATTAATTTGGGGCGCTTGGGTTTCCTTTCCAGTATCTCAAAGAATGAGATTGTTAATGCGGTCAACAGCGTCCTCACTGGCGATTACACCGTGGAGCAACGCACACTTTTGGAATTGGTTTCGCCCGAGAAGGTCTTCGACAATGTGAAATATGCCCTCAACGAGTTGAATGTCATTCGTAATCCTGAACATAGTCTGTTGGCTATCAAGGTGTTTGTCGATGATGTGTATCTCAATACCTATTGGGGCGACGGTATCCTTTTGGCTACCCCGACGGGTTCCACGGCGTATTCGCTGAGTGCAGGCGGCCCTATCATCGCGCCAAATGCAAAAAACTTTGTCATCACGCCTATCGCCACGCATAACTTAACGGTGCGTCCTGTGGTCATCCCCGATGACAGCACCATCCGCATCCAGGTGGAGGGAAGAGAGAAGAAATTTGTCTTCAGCATGGACTCAAGGAGCTGTACCTTAGACACTTCCGTGCAACTCGAGGTACGCAAGGCAGGCTTCTGCCTCAATTTGGTCAGGATGCGCGGCGAGGACTTTTTTGGCACTATTCGCAACAAATTGATGTGGGGCAAAGACAATAGAAATTGATTTCTGTCGTTTTCATTGGAAAAATTCATACCTTTGCACGATAGAATTATGTGGAGAAAATTTCGTTTATTACTGATAATCAGCTGTTTGATTGCTGCTGTTAATGCTAATGCCCAATTTGACGACCCCAAGACAATTGAAGTGGGGCCTCATGTGGGCGTGAGTTATTACATGGGCGACATCAATCCAGCCAAGCCATTTGCCATGTCTGATTTGCAATATGGCGGTGTGGTGCGATTAAATTACAACAACCGCTGGACCTTCCGTTTTGATTATAGCCATGCCAAAGTGAAGGCGGATGATGCGGTGATCAAATGGCGCCCTGAACGTGGCATTAGTTTCACCACGAGCATTAATGATTTTAGTTTAATGGCCGAATTCAATTTCCTTGAGTACTATACAGGTAATCCGAAAAAGAATGTTTCGCCATATATCTTCGGCGGTATTTCGCTGTTTCAATATAATCCTTATCAAAGAATCTATGATGCTGATTTGAAGATAGATACTTTGGTATACTTGAGAGACTATAAAGTTGACACGATTTATAGGGAACTAAAGCCAAAAAATCCCCAAAACCCGAATGCGCCTGATGAATTGACAATGTTTTCGAATCTGGCCGAATTTTTTGGCGGAAGGACTAATAAAATAGGCGTTTCCATTCCTTTTGGTGTGGGAGTGAAGTTTTCTCTTTCAAAACACATGGCTGCCACGGTGGAATGGCGTATGCAAAAGACCTTGACGGACTATTTGGATGGTGTTGGCGGAGTGTATCTTGAGGATATTGAGTCATTTGAGATCAAGCATATCGTGTATAATAAAGATAGTCAAGGGAATCAAAATGTTGACACACAGAATAGTTATGTTGCGATTTATAACCTCTCGGACCCATCAGTAACTCCTTTGCATGCATCGGTAGATAACGATGGGAACACGATTTATCCTAAAGATGATGATGGGAATGCTATCACGGTTCCTGATAGTCATTATAAGGCTGGACAGCAGCGCGGCAATTCCGCTTTCAACGACTGGTTCGGCATGGCGCGTGTGTCACTGACTTGGAAATTCAACCTGCCCGACGGACGGGGCTGTAACTTAAGCAAATTCTAACTATGGAACTGAAAGACCAACTAATGCAACAAATAGACCACGAACGCTTGCCACAGCATGTCGCGATTATCATGGACGGTAACGGGCGTTGGGCCAAGGAGAGAGGAAAAGCTCGCCTCTTTGGACACCAAAGTGCCATACAGTCGGTGCGCGAGGTGTCGGAGGGCTGCGCAGAGCTGGGTGTGGGATTTCTGACCTTATATGCGTTCTCCACCGAGAACTGGAACCGTCCTTTGGCTGAAGTCAGCGGACTGATGTCTTTGTTGGCGACTACCATCACGAAGGAGGTCATCACAATGAACAAGAACAGCATCAAGTTGAACGCCATCGGCGACCTTAAGAGCCTGCCCAAAGCCAACTACGACCAGTTGATGCAAGCCATTGAAGACACAAGCCACAATACGCGTATGGTGCTGACCTTGGCCTTGAGCTATTCAGGCCGTTGGGACTTGAAGCAAGCCACGCAGCGTATGGCGCAAGATGTGGCTGCGGGTAAATTGGCTCCCGATGCCATCGATGATGCGACAATTTCATCTTACCTTTCCACCTATAATATGCCCGACCCTGAGTTACTCATCCGTACCAGTGGCGAGGAACGCATCAGCAACTTCCTGTTGTGGCAGCTGGCTTATTCCGAACTTTATTTCACGCCCAAGTACTGGCCTGACTTCCGCAAGGCAGACTTATACGAGGCGATTTTGAACTATCAACACCGTGAACGCCGCTTTGGAAAGACCAGCGAGCAAGTAACGAAATGAGGATTGAAAGATAAAACTATGCGATTGAGATATTTACCTATAATGCTGTTTCTCGTGGCTCTCTTGGGTTTCGGGAGCAGCGCTTTTGCCCAAATCCAAATCGGTGACGACCTTTCGGAAATCGACTATGCCCGACCGCAGAAATACGAGATTGGCGGTGTGGTTGTCGAAGGTGCCAAGTACGTCGACGGCTCTATGCTGAGTATGATTGCAGACCTTAGGGTAGGTGATGAGATTACCATTCCAGGCGATGGGATCTCGAACGGCATCCGCAAGATTTGGGAACAAGGTCTCTTTGAGGATGTGGCCATCAACGCCACCAACTTTGTGGGCAACAAGGTCTTCCTGCAAATTGTCATCAAGGAGAAACCGCGTGTGTCGAAGTTCTCTTTCAACGGCATCAAGAAAAGCGAGGCCGATGACATTCGCAACAAAATCAACCTTTCCCGTGGCGACATCGCTACTGAGCATTTGATAACCAAGACCACTCGCATCATTGAAGATTTCTTCTATGAGAAAGGTTATCTCAATGTTGCCATCGATATCGAACAAAAGCCCGACACTGTCCGTGAGAATTACATCGACATGGTTATCAATGTCAACAAGGGCGATAAAGTTAAGATCGGTAAAATCAACGTGATAGGTAATGAGAACCTTTCAGAAGGTCAAATTCTTTCGGCAATGAAGGAGACCAAGGAGCGCGGCCATTTCGATCCGTTGAATCCTCTTGGCCCAACGATTGTGAATGCTGTTGCCGATTTGGTGACCTTGCATCCTATGAGGGCTGTCAATACCGTGGAGGAGTATTTCTATGACAACTACCGCCCTCGTATCTTCAAGTCATCAAAGTATATTGAGAAGAACTACGAGGATGACAAGAAACTCATCATCGACAAATACAACGCCAAAGGCTATCGCGATGCGCGTATTGTCCGTGACTCAGTGTATCGTATAGATGATAGGAACCTGGGCATCGACCTTGTCATTGATGAAGGCAACAAGTACCACTATCGCGACATCACTTGGACGGGCAACACGAAATACTCCGCCGAGACCCTCAACTCTATCTTGGGCATCAAGAAGGGCGATGTATATAATAAGGAGTTGCTCGACAAGAACCTGAACTATAGCGAGACCAATCTTGACATTAGTTCGCTGTATATGGATGACGGCTATCTCTTCTTCCGCGTCGACCCTGTGGAAGTGGCTGTTGAAAATGACTCCATTGACCTCGAAATCCGCCTTAACGAAGGCAAGCAAGCTCGTATCAGCAACATTTCTTTGGTGGGTAACACGAAGACCTACGACCACGTTGTGCTGCGTGAGCTTTACACCCGCCCTGGCCAATTGTTCAGCCGTAGCGATGTGGTGCGCTCTGTCCGTGAGTTGGCCACTCTTGGTTTCTTCAACCAGGAGTCCATCAACCCTGACGTGCAGCCCAATCCTGCCGACAATACTGTTGATATCAAATATTCCGTGGAAGAGGCCGCTTCTGACCAAATCCGTTTTTCGGCTGGTTTTGCCGCAGGTTATCTGATGTTGGAGGCAGGCTTGCAGTTCTCCAACTTCTCGATGCGCAACATTTTCAACAAGAACGCTTGGAGACCCTTGCCAATGGGCGACGGTCAAAAGCTCTCGTTGAGTGTAACCACCTTGGGTCGTAGATACATAACCTATAGCGTGTCGTTTACCGAACCATGGCTGGGTGGCCGCAAGCCTAACTCACTGTCGGTTTCGTTCTACCAGTCATTCTTTACGAATGCGTATGAAAAGACTGATGCCAATTACGGCTGGTTCAATATGACGGGTGGTACCATTGGTTTGGGTCGCCGCCTGACCTGGCCTGATGACTATTTCTCACTTTATCAGGGCATCAATATAAAACGTTATAGTCTCCACAATTACCAGAACTCTTATTATTTGAATGTGGGCGATGGTAATGGTAAGTTCAACTTGATCAGTTACAACTTCATGTTGTCGCGCAATTCGGTGAGCCAGCCCCTCTATCCGCGCAACGGCTCCGAGTTCCAGCTTGGACTTGAGATCACGCCGCCCTATTCGTTGCTGAGCAATCAGGATTATAACAGCCTCTCTGAAAACGAAAAGTACAAGTGGATTGAGATGCACCGTTGGACCTTCAAGGCGGCTTGGTACACCGAACTATATGAGAAACTCGTGATGATGACCCGCGTGCGCTTTGGCTATTTGGGTCACTACAACAACCAAATTGGTCCTACTCCTTTCCACCGTTTCTTCATGGGTGGCGATGGCTTGGCCAACTATTCGTTCGACAGCCGCGAACTCATCGGTATGCGTGGCTATGCCAACAACTCGCTCACGCCTGGTTTTTACAACAATTCCGGTTCGGGAGGCAACGGCGGTAACATTATGACTAAATACACCTTGGAGTTGCGTTATCCGCTCTCGCTGAATCCGCAAGCCACCATCTATGCCTTGACCTTCTTGGAGGCTGGTAACTGCTGGCTCGGTTTCAAGAACTTTAACCCATTTGAGGTGAAGCGTTCTGCTGGTGTCGGCGTGCGCATCTTCCTGCCGATGTTCGGATTGCTGGGCCTCGACTGGGGCTACGGCTTCGATGACGTGTATGGCACCACGGGCAACAACCATAGTCAGTTCCACTTCTCCATCGGAGGCTCCATTGATTAATGCTGAATTATGAATGCTGAATTATGAATGTTGAATTATGAATGAGGAGGGACTTATAAATGGTGATATGACATGGCTTTGCCTTATTCAGCATTCCACATTCCACATTCTTTTTGGAACGATTATTGATAAACCCAACAGAAAAACAATTAGAAACTCAATAAGAAAATGAAAGCATTTAAAACCTTGATCTTGACCGCTGCCTTGATTTGCGGCGGCATTATGACTGCCAACGCCCAACTTGGCGGTGGACAGAAAATTGTCTATGTCGATTCGGAATACATCATGGAAAACATTCCTGAATACGGCGACGCACAGGAAGAACTGAACGCTTTGTCGGATAAGTGGCAGAAAGAAGTGAAGGCCGTTTATGATAAGGTGTCGGAAATGTATAGCAAGTACCAGACCGAGATGTTGCTTCTTTCTGAAGACCAGAAGCGTGCCCGCGAGCAGGCCATCGTCGACAAGGAACAAGAAGCCAAGAACCTGCAGATGCAGTATTTCGGCTCGGAAGGCCAGCTCTATCAAAAGCGTACTGAACTCATCCAACCCATTCAGGAGAAGGTCTACACTGCCATGAAGGAAGTGGCCCAAACCAAGGGCTATGCCTTCATCCTTGACCTGGCTTCGGGTACCTCAGTCCTCTATGCCAGCGACAAGAACGATGTCAGCGATGACGTGCTTGACCAGCTCGGCAATGTGATGCAGACCGTGCGTCGTGAAAATCGCCGTAAGACTGGCACTACTGTTGGTGGCACTACTACCGGCAATAAAGGCACTTCTGTAGGAACTAAGACCAATACGGGTTCAAAGGGCGAGCCAAAAATCAACAAGGGCGGAACCAAGGCTGGTGCTGGTGATGCCAAATCTGAACCTATGAAGAAAAAGAATTAACTGAATAGTCGCCAAAGAACATAGTTTTTTGTATCTTTGCGGCTCGTTAGACAAACTAATAAATAGATAAATCATTAAAAGTCAATAAAATGAAAAGAGTATTCAAAGTTTTGTTTTTGGGCGTGGCGCTCTTTATGATGAGTGGCGTGGCGAATGCCCAAGTGAAGATTGCACACGTCAATACGGCAGAAGTTCTCGATGCCATGCCCGACAAGGCCAAGGCTGAGAAAAACCTGGAGAAGTACTATGATGAATTGCAGAACCAACTGCAGGCTATGGCAAAGGAATACCAGACCAAGATGCAGGATTACGAAGCCAACCAGGCTACCATGTCGAATTTGGTGAAACAGTCGAAGGAGAAGGAAATCGTTGACCTTCAGACCCGCATCCAGCAGTTCCAAGTCAATGCAGAGAATGAATTCGAAGCCAAACGTGCCGAGTTGCTGAAGCCCATGCTCGACAAGATCCAAAATGCCATCAACACGGTGGGTAAGGAAAAGGGTTATACCTACATCCTCGACTTAGCCACAGGTGCTGCCGTCTATGTGGGCGACAATGCCGTTGACTGCACTAAGGATGTGAAAGCCAAATTGGGCATCACCAAATAAGGATTGTTGAAATCTGAATCAACAAAAACAGCCGACTCGATGAGCCGGCTGTTTTGTTGTTATTTGATGCTCTCTCGCTTGACTTTCGCGAACCGTAGTAGCTTGAGGATGCCCAAGGGTTTGTGGTCATCTTTCTTGGCGAGGTTGAGATAAAGGCCGAATTTCTTCGCAATCGGGATTTTGAAGGTCTCGACGAACTCGATGAGGGTGCCGTCGGGGTCTTCCACATAGGTGAAGTGGCCGTTGGCGTCGCCCATGTCGAAGTCTACGCCGCTGTCGCAAACAAAGGGATGGCCCATAAGCTCGGCTTCCTCTTGCACGGCGTTCATGTTGCGCACGTCGAAGCAGAGGTGGATGAAGCCGGGGTCGCCCCAATAACGGCCTTCGTATAGTTTCTTGCCTGTAGTTTCAACGCTTTGAATCAATTCAAGATGCGATGTGCCCATGATGCGGCATAATGGCCCTTCAATGGGTTTGGATCGCTCAAGGATGACACGGCGTAGCGTGCCTTCACCTCCAGGGAGGCATTTTAGGTCCTCGAACACATCCGTTTGGTCAAAGACTACTTTGTCGTATTCCAGCAACTGTGTATAAAAGGGGAGGGAACGCTCGATGTCGCTGACACCGATGATGGCACCGTTGGCACCGCCCGTGGTCTTTTTCTCGTCGATGAAGACGTAGTCATCTTGCTCCAGTTGGAAGAGGTTGCCGTAAGGGTCTTTCATGAAGAATTCCTTTTGGCCCATGGGAGAGGTCAGAATCTCGCTGATGACATCGAGACCTTTATTAATAAAGGTGTTGTATGCCGTTTCGATGTTAGGGGTCTTCACCTTGGCGATGAGGATGCCCAAATCGCCGAGTTTGACGGGCTCTTTCAGGTAGTTGAGTTCACGTCCTTTAGGCTGCCAGATTTCGAAGCCGCCTCCTCCTCGAATGTTGACGGCGATGCCCGAACGACGGGGCTGGGGCTTGCCGCCCGTGTAGGGAAGCATGCGCTCTGCCACGCCTTCATCGTCGACGATCTTGATCTCGAAGCCGAAGTTGTCGTAATACCATTTCCAGGCCTCCACGAAGTCGTTGACTCCGATGCCCACTTGTTGTATGCCGCAGATGACTTTCTCGTTCATGTAGCTGAAATCTTTCTCGATAGTTTATAATACAAAGGTAAACAATATTTATGAATATATGCCATCAATAATTCCTTGCGCCCGATGAGCTTACGGTGCTTCTGCCGCTTGATGGCGCGCACGGCGATTTTGCCGCATTTCTCCACGCTGAGGCCGTTGGCCTGTCCAGCGTCCATCTTGGCGTGGGCGGTGCCATCGCCCATGAGTGCGCTCTTGCTGATCTGTGTGTTGATGCGTCCGGGGATGAGGAAGGTGACGTTGATGTTGTCGTACTCGAGCTCCAACGACTCATAAAAGCCGAACAAGGCGTGTTTTGCGGCACAGTATGCCGAGCGTAACGGGAAGCCGAACAATCCCGACAGTGAAGTGGTGACGCTGAACTGCACGTGGTCCTTCGCCTTGATCATCTCGCCGAATTTTTTCACCAGGTAGACGCCGCTCATGAAGTCGATTTTCATGATCTTCTCATCGACGCTGAAATCGGTATCCAAGGTCTTTTCGCGTTGCGAGATGCCCGCGTTGAGCACGAAGAGGTCGATGCTCAAGTCGTTGGAAACCACATAGTCATAGAGACGGTCGATGGAGCTGTAGTCGTCGAGTTGGGTCTCGGTGGCATAGGCGCGCACACCATACTGCTCGCACAGCTCCTTGGTCTTGTTGAGGTCGTCGATGCCGAGGCCTGTCAGCACGAGGTGGCAGCCTTCCTTGGCGAGATGCAGGGCGATGCTCTGCCCGATGCCCGTGCCGCCGCCCGTGACTAACGCCGTTTTGTTTTTGAGGTTTAACATATTGGTGGCTTTAACCGCTGCAAAGATAAAAATAAATCCTTGACGTTGGGATAATCAATATATTTACTAATTTTGCATCTTCAAAAAGACCAAGGTCCCTGAGCTAGTCGAAGGGCCGATAGTTAAACGACGGTGCTTCGACAGGCTCAGCAACCTTAATTATCAATTATCAATTATCAACTATCAATTAGTCAAATGGACATTTTCGAACGAATATCAAAGGACTCCGGTGGCCCAATTGGGCAATACCGTGAACGCGCCGATGGTTATTTCGCTTTTCCGCGTTTGGAAGGCGAACTCGGGCCGCGCATGACCTTTAATGGCAGGGAGGTGCTCTGCTGGAGCTTGAACAACTACTTAGGTTTGGCCAACCATCCCGAGATCCGTCGCGTGGATGCCGAAGCCGCTGCCAAATACGGCCTCGCCGCGCCTATGGGTGCCCGTATGATGACGGGTCACACCCGCATGCACGAGCATTTCGAGCATGAGCTGGCCGACTTCGAGAAGAAAGAAGCAGCCTACCTCTTCAACTTCGGCTATCAGGGCATCGTGTCGACCATCGACACCCTGACCAGTCCGCACGACGTCATCGTCTACGATAACGAAGCCCATGCTTGCCTTTTGGACGGCATCCGCCTGCATATCGGCAACAAGTACAAATACCGTCAC
>JAEEGF011506484.1_pt1 | contig 15940 bp, 7 predicted proteins | sample 9134171 | NCBI WGS metagenome assembly JAEEGF01 (sample SAMN16246542, study PRJNA631951) | gut metagenome | biome: gut microbiome; feature: rumen; material: AP-attached | host: Bos | place: Iran: Karaj | collected 2018-10
GTAACGGTCTTGCTGGCGTCCACCTCGTCAACAGCGGTGCTCTGCTTGTGGATCTGCAGGTTGATGTCCTTGTAGATGTCCTCGAAGGCAAGCTCCTGGCTCTCCTTACCGTCAACGGTCAGGGTGTAAATCTTGGTGTGGTCCAGGCTGTAGTAGTTGCCGTCCTCGTTACGCTCCACGGTGTTGCCCTCGGCATCCTTGAGCTCAACGTTCACGTTCTGGTGGCCGGTGAGGGTGATGCGGATGTCGTTGGTGTAATAGGGGGTGCGGAAGGCGGGCAGACGGTGCTGGGGCAGGTCGTACATCAGGTCCACGCCGAAGGTCTCACGGATGAACTCGTAGGTGGCATCGCTGAAGCAGAAGCCTCCGGAGCGCATCAGGCTGGCGGTCTCGCACTCGGCATCGTCAAATGCCATGTAACGATACTTCATGTGAATGTCCTCGATGTTGATCATCCACAGCGTCAGGTAGATGTTCTCACCCTGATACCAGAAGGGGATGAAACGGCCGTTCTCATCGGGGTTGTTGAAGGGGAGTTCAACGATGGTACCGGGATTGGTAGCCGTGGCATTGGGATCAAACTTGCACTGGTAGCCGGGATAGTCGGGCGTGTGGTGGGTACCGTCATAGGTAACGATGTCGGTGAACAGGTCACCAATGGGAGGATTGGCATTGTAACCCTCAACAATCTCATCGTAGTTGATCAGCTCCATCTCGTCGCGGGGGATGTTGCGGCACCATGCGGTAACGTCGAGGTAGGTACCCTGCGAGCACCAGTCAGTACCGTTGTCGTAGCCGTCCAGGCCCAGGCCGATAACCTTGGCGTTGGCGGGCAGCGTGGCAGTACCCTTGCTGGTGTCACCCTTGGTGAAGTCCAGAGCAGTCACCAGGTACTCGGGCTGGAACTTGAGCATGCGCTGGCTGGGGTCTGCATCGGGATAGTTCTGAATGTTCTGGTAAACGTTCACATCAACGGGCAGAGCGAAGAGCAGGGTGTCGCCCATCGGCTGCTCGATGTTGGCAGAGGTGATGGTGATGGTGGCATTAGCGGCACCGAAGCATGCTAAAGCCATCACAAGCGTTGAAAGTAAATGCTTTTTCATAATTAATCGATTGATAAATAATGATTTATAATGTTTGTTTTCAGTACGTTGATGTATATAGGTTTTGCAAATTAACACCAAATAATTGAATTGGCAAAGGGTTTAACTGTTTTTTTCACTCTTGTTTTCCGGCCATGCGCTTCAGGCTTTTAACGACAAGACCTATCAGGAACACGGGCGAAGTGCCCAGGATAATCATCAGCCAAGTCTTGGCATCGAGCGGCGCAGTGTTGAACAACGGTGAGAAGAACTGCACGAGGACAATCTGGCCGACAAAAATCATTGCGGCTACACCCCAGAACACGGTGCTGTGCTTGATGTTGTTGAAAGCGCTCTTGCCCGTGGCAAAGGACCTGGCGTTCAACATATTCCAGAACTGTAGGAATACAAACACGCTGAAGAAGATGCCCATCTCATGGGGGTTGATGTTGGGATTAACACCCTTGGCAAACACGCGTCCGCCGCCGCCCTGGCTGATGAATTGATAGTACATTCCGAGCAACAGTACCGCAAACAGCAGGCCGGCTGCAAGGATATAACGTTTCATTCGCGGGGTGATGATGCTGGCGCGCGGGTTGCGCGGCTTTTGGCGCATGAGGATGCTGTTGGGCGGCAGCGAGGCCAACGCCAGGGCTGCGAAGGTGTCCATAATCAGGTTCACCCACAGCATCTGGGTCACGGTCAGCGCGGGCTGCTTGCTGAAGAACGAGCCGATGGCGACCACCAGGCAGGCGCACACGTTGACGGTGAGCTGGAACAGGACAAAGCGCTGGATGTTGCTGTACAGCGAGCGGCCCCACAGCACGGCCTTGTTGATGCTGGCAAACGAGTTGTCGAGGATGGTGATGTCGCTGGCCTCCTTGGCCACGGCGGTGCCGTCGCCCATCGACAGGCCCACCTGGGCTGCATTGAGCGCGGGAGCGTCGTTGGTGCCGTCGCCCGTGACGGCAACCACCTCGCCTTGCTGTTGCAACAGGCGCACGAGGCGTGCCTTGTCATCGGGACGGGCACGGGCCATAATCTTGATGCGTGCGGCACGGCGTGCGGCCTCGTCATCGTCGAGGGCTGCAAAGTCGGGACCCGTGATGATGGCATCGTCGGGGTCTTCGTCGGTCCACAGGCCAATCTGGCGTCCAATCTCGCGCGCTGTGCCGCCGGTGTCACCGGTGACGATTTTCACTTTCACACCAGCATTGCGGCAATCCTGGATGGCAGCCGGTACATCGGTGCGCACGGGGTCGCTGATGGCCACAATGCCCAGCAGCGTGAGTTCGGGGCAATCACCTGCCCGCAGCAGTTTGAGCGACTCGGCAGGATCGACAGCGGGGTCAAGTTCGCAATAGGCAAATGCCAGGGTGCGCATGGCTTTGGTCTGATAAGTCGTCAACTCATCGGCTACCTGCTGGAAAGTAACTCCGCCCACCACCTCGCTGCACAGGCGCATCACAATCTCGGGAGCGCCCTTGAGCAGCAACAAGCGCTTGCCCGTGGCGCTGTCGATGATAGTGGCCATATACTTGGTCATCGTCGAGAAGGGGAGCTGCTCCAGCGGCTCACATGAGTCGCGGCGCGCGACGTAATCGTCACCCGAGGCCTGCAGCCACAGCAGCAGAGCGCCCTCGGTGGGATTTCCCAGGGCGACCACATTATTGGGATCGCTGTCGTCGAGGAAGGCGGTGCTGTTGCAGGCGATGCTCTCGCTCACGATAATGCTCATATCATCGTCGGCCAGCCGCTCACCGCCCTCAAGTCCGTAGAAATGAGCCTGATAGACCTGCATCTGGTTCTGTGTCAGCGTACCCGTCTTGTCGGTACAGATGACGGTAGCGGCACCCATGGTCTCGCACGCATGCATGCGGCGCACCAGATTGTTGTGCTTGAGCATCTTGCGCATGCTCAGCGCCAGCGACAATGTCACGCTCATGGGCAGTCCCTCGGGCACCGACACCACGATGAGCGTCACAGCCAGCATCACGGTCTCGATAAAATATTGCGCATCGGCAACAAGGCCCTCAGAGCCTCCGGCCCAGAAAAACTCCACCACGCGGCCCAGCACGAGCAAGCCGGCCATCAGGTAACTGCCGCGCGAAATCAGGCGGCCCAGGCGGTCGAGCTGCTGGGTGAGCGGCGTCTGGATGTTATTATCTATCTGTGCATCGCGGTAAATCTTGCCATACTCGGTCTTGTCGCCCACGCGGTCCACTTGCAGCAAGGCTTGGCCCTCGATGACGGTGCTGGCACGCAGCAGGGTGTTGACGGGATAGGTTGCCTCGTGGTTCTCGGCGCTGGCGTCGTGCGTTTTCCATGCCGATGGCTCGCCCGTGAACGAGCTCTCGTCAACCGTCAGGTTGTAACTCTCCAGGATGGTGCCGTCGGCAGGCACGCGCTCACCGGTCTCGAGCAGCACCAGGTCGCCCACGACGATATCGCAGCGCGGCACCTGCGTCACATGCCCGTTGCGGCGCACCTTCACCTTGACGTGGTCATCGGTCTGATTAAGCAGGCGGAATTTTTTGTTGGCATTGACCTCGACCAGGAAACCTATCAGCGTGGCCAGTATCACGGCCAGGAAAATTCCCATCGGCTCAATAAAGATGCTCATATCCATCCCGAGCCTGAAATATTCATACAATGCCAACCCCACTGCCAATGCAAGCGCAAACAGCAGGATTTTTATCAGCGGGTCATCAAATTTTGCTAAAAACTGTTTCCACAGGGAATCCCGCTTGGGGGGCGTCAGCACATTGATGCCATATTTTTCCCGGCTGGCAACGACTTGAGCATCGGTCAGACCGGTATTACGTTTTCTTTTTGCCATATTTTATCAGTCAATTTCCACAATTGAATCCACAAACACACAAAAACCGTGCCAACAAAAAAACCGGTATGATTTCATGGTTAAAAATCAACCGGTCATTGTTCTGTATTATCGAGTAGTGAGGAGCTCCGGCAGGCGCTGGCGCACGAAGCGCCGCTTGTTGAAGATGGATTCCAGCCTCAACTTGATGACGCCCCACAGCGCCTCAAAAAAGATGCTGCTGTTCATCTTGCTCTGCCCCAGCACACGGTTCACAAACACGATGGGCACCTCCTTGATCTTGAAGCCCATGCGGTGGGCCGTGAACTTCATCTCGATCTGGAAGGCATAGCCCTTGAACTCGATGGCATCCAGGTTAATGGATTGCAGTACCTCGCGACGGTAGCACACGTAACCCGCCGTAGCGTCGCGCACCTTCATCCCGGTAATCAGTCTCACGTAGGCCGATGCAAAGTAGCTCATGAGCATCCTCCCCATCGGCCAGTTGACGACATTGACGCCAGTCAGGTATCTTGAACCCACCGACACGTCGGCACCACCTGTGGCGCAGGCAGCCTGCAGTTCATGCAGCTTGTCCACCGGGTGGGAGAAGTCGGCATCCATCTCGATCATGTAGCCGTAGCCCTGTTCCAGAGCCCACTTGAAGCCCGCGATATAGGCGGTGCCCAGGCCCTGCTTGCCCGCACGTTTCAGGATGTGGATGCGGTCAGGCTCGGCGGCGATCATCTCCTCGACGATGGCACCAGTGCCGTCGGGCGAATTGTCGTCAACGACCAGCACATCAAACTGGTGCTCAGCCACGTTGAGCACTGCCGTGATGATGTTCCTGATATTTTCCCGCTCGTTATAAGTGGGGATGATGACTAAACTGTCTGACTTCATTGGTGCTTATTCTATGCGTTATCGTCAAAATAGACTACAAAAGTACTGCTTTTTTTCTAATATCGGTACAAAACATGATAATATTGTTTTTATGTTTGTTTTTTATCATCATTTTACACCGATTAACGAATATCAACAACGCTGCAAAAACCATGCCATCTGCCATCCAACGTCGAGCAGCCACTACTGATTTCCCTGTTGGCGAGCAGGTATTGTTTTGGATTTTTTTGGGCGATAGACCAATAAAAAAGTGCAGTTGGCTGAAAACCAAATGCAAACGATTACACAATAAAAAATGTTAATCTAATGAAGTTTTACACCTTATACAATTAAGAGCGGCATATATTTGCGGTCCTTATGCCATCAAGCGTGACATAACTACCGTCAAAGAACAAACCAAAGGGGCTCGCCTGTGTGTTGCCCATCACTGGTTTCCGACATACTGCAGCATAACCAAAGTTACATTTTATTGATTACGAACTATTTACATACTAACCAACTTTCTGAGATGAAACAATCAGTATTACAATTCAAAAAAGGATTCAGGCTATTGGCCTTGATTCTTTGCCTGGCTGCATCCGTACCGCAGTTGATGGCGCAGACCTACACGGTGGCCGGCAGTGACACGCAAGCCCTCGGGGCGTCATGGTCACCGACCACTACATCCAACAACATGACTTCGTACAGTGGCAACAAATACTACTTGTTGAAGTCTGTCACCTACTCATCGGGAAACACCTACGGGTATAAAATCACTGTCGACAACAGTTGGAACACCTCCTACGGCAACAATGGTGGCAGTGATAACGCCAGTTATACGGTAACTGCCGGTAGCGGTTTCGTCTGCTACACGTTCGACTCCAACACTCATGTGCCCCATGTCGTGTCATCGTTGCAGACGGTTGTCATCGCTGGCGACGACACCCAGGCACTGGGGTCTTCGACATGGAACGGCTCGAATACCGCCAACTCGATGACCACAACCGATGGCATCACCTACACCATGACCAAGTCAGTGGATTACACGTCAACCGGAACAAAGCAATGCATGGCTGTCGTGGCCAACACCGACTGGTATGGCAACAGTAGTGGCGGCAATGTTTCCTATAACATTTTGAATACCGGCTCCTATACCGTGACTTATACGTTCAATGTCGTTACAGGCATCGTAACCGTGGATGCCCAGGCTGCTACCCCGGCCACCCCCAACTATTACATCACGGGCGACAATGGCCTGGGTCTGGGCGGCTTCAGTTATCAGTTGCAGAACCTGAAAACGATGACTTATGATGCTGACAATGACATCTATACCTACAGTTACAACGTCACGTCGGCCGGTACCTTCTACTTCACGTTTGCCGACGGCCCCGGCAGCAGTTGGGACGATTTCAACGGCAATCACCGTTACGGTCCCACGAGTGGCAACGAGGCTGTGACTCTGGGCAGCTGGGCCCCCACCCAGAAGGGCGGCGGCAGTTATGCTGTGACGCTAGATGCCGGTCAAGTGACCATCACGTTTGATGCTGCCAACATGAGGTACAAGGTCGATGGCACCGAGCCGGTAATCGCTGTCGATTACTATGTCAAGGGCGAGGATACCAGCATCTTCCCCGACGGATGGAGCACCAGCTCCAACACTGCGCAGATGACCGACAACGGCGACGATACCTACAGCTGGACGTCGGCTCAATTCCATCTCAATGCCGGAACCGATTACACCTACAAGGTGTATGGCTCTAACGGCACCTGGCATCCGCTGAGCAGCGGCAACCAGACCTTCAGCGCCGACGTTCCAGGCAATTACACGGTAACCGTCACCTATGACAAGGCCAATGAGACGGTGACCGCCCAACTGAACCTCATTCAGGCTGACCCAAGTTACGACTACACGTTCTACGTGTGGCTGTCCAACGGTGGCACGCCCTATCTGTACACCTGGAACGGACAGACCCCGCTCAACGGCAGCATGCCTGGCACCCCGCTGAGCGATACCGAGACGCTCGCCGATGAGAACGAGTGGTACGTCTATTCGCACAGTTACTATTTCAACCAGATTTCGGTCCTCGTCAACCTGGGTGAAGGCGCAAACCAGACCGGTGACATGACCGGTCTGGCTCCTGGCACCTACTACATCACTTGGGACGGCAACAACGGGGCTGGCTACACCATCACGACCGAGGCTCCCACCCCCATTGTCAGGTATTATGTCGTGGGCTCGGACACCAGCATCTTCCCCAACGGTTGGAATATCGGTGCCAGCACCCTGATGACCGACAACGGCGACGGCACCTACACCTGGACTTCAGGCGAAGTCAATCTGGTTGCCGGCAACACCTACGAATACAAGGTCCTGGGCACCGACAACAGCTGGCACCCCGATGGAGTGGACAACGCCACCTTCAGCGTCAATGTGCCGGGCACCTACACGGTGACGGTCACCTATGACTCCAATGGTGAAATCGTCAATGCTACGACCACGCTCGTGCAGGCGGCTTCCTACTTCATCACCGGTGACGATGCACTGGGACTGGGATGGAGTCCCGCCCCCACGACGGCACTGACACTTGACCCAGCCACCGGTTACTACACCTATAACCTGACGGTGACCGCCTCAGGCACCCACGGGTTTGTGCTGGCCGACGGCCAGGGCAGCGATGCCGAGGACTGGGACAACTTCAACAACAATTACCGCATCGGCCCGACCAGCGGAGACCAGTCCATCACCCTGAACAGTGACTGGATCACCACCCAGAAGGCCGGCGGCGACCGCGGCGCCTACATGATTGCGCTGGCTCCCGGCACCTACACCGTCATCTATGACCCCGTGAACAGCAGGTTCAAGGTGGTGGGTACCGTGCCCGTCTTCATCACCGGCTCCAACGGACTGGGACTGGGATGGAACTATGCGCCCACGGCTTCCATGGCCTATGACGAGAGCACGGGCCTCTACAGCTACACCTACAATGTGGCCAAGCAGGGCGACTACCACTTCGTGTTTGCCACTGGCCAGGTCAACGGTGTCGACGACGAGGGTGCCGCATGGAACATCTTCAACTCGCAATTCCGCATCGGCCCGACCGACGGCGAGGACATCGAGTATGTGCTCAGCGACACCGAGGACAACTGGATGGACACCCAGATGGCCCAGATCGGCGAGGGCGAGGAATCCGGTTCCTACTACGCCAAGCTGCCCGCCGGCAACGTGACCATCTACTTTGATCGCGAGAACATGCGCTTCAGGGTAGAGAGCGATGGCGAACTGGCCGACGACCTGTACATGGTGGGCGGTCTGACTCTTGCCACCGATGTACACTACTACGCCCCCAACGACGGCGTGCTCATGAAGTATGACAAGGCCAAGAACCTGTACTACCTCAACCACGTGACGCTCAACACCAATGCCACCTTCTGCTTCTCGACCTCGCTGGGTGCCGACGAAAATGACTGGGCTGGCATGGGCACACGCTACGGCAACGCCGATGACGACGAGAACTACTTCGTTCCGCGCGACGGTGATGCCACGGCCCACCTGATGGTGACCGGCGACAAGATCAACGTCAACATGCCGCTGGCCGAGTGGGACGAGCAGCTGGGCGAGTGGCACATGCACACAGCAGGTATCTACAACGTGGTTGTCAGCCTGACCGACGGCTGGGTGAAGCTCATCAAGACCGACGAGTTCTCGCTTTTCCCGATGAACGTGTATCTCGAGCAGACCGATAACGTCGAGATCAACAACCTGGGTGATGTCGGGCACACCTATAGCCTGGACGACCTGGGCGGTGACACGCAGTACTGGCCCTTGTGCGCCTACAACAGCCTCGAGGGCGGTTGGGATCCCCACAGCGATGCCAACCACTACGCTGTGACCTTCGAGGGCGACACCATCACCCCCGACGGCAAGAAGTGGTGGCATTGGCAGGTGAGCGCCTCGATTGCCGAGGTATTCTTCACCCGCACCAACCAATCCCCCTACCAGAGTGCCCTGATTACCCGCAAGGCCGGTGTCCTGTGGTACACCTGGGAAGAGGACAACACGATGACCGATCACAGCCGCGAGTACTTTGCCTCGTCGGCCACCAAGCTGCCCGGCAACGTAGTCGTTGAGGAAGGACACTACTACGTTTACTTCATCAACACTGTGGGATGGGAGACCGTCTACTGCGTGGCATGGAACGACGGCACCGACACCTTCATCGACGGCCATGGCAACGACGTGCAGACCTGGCCCGGACAGCCCATGACCTGCATCGGCATCGACCCGATGACCGGCTACGAGGTATGGGAATATGACTTCGGCGCCATCGACGAGCACACCGATCCCGACAACCTGCTGTTCCATGACGGCACGCCCATCGCCACCACCGATGCCAAGGAGCAGACCGGTGACTTTGTGTTCATCAACGGCGGTGTGTATGACTACCTGGGCGTGTTTGACGACGCTTACACGCTCAACAGCCTCATCCGCTCGGCCAAGGAGGATGTGCGCTACACCATCAGCAACGACCTGGTGGGCGTTTACTACGACAAGGATGCCGAGACCGAGATCTGGTACCATAACAATGTGGGTACCTTGGTATCCAAAGTTGTCCGTGGCGCCCTGTATGCCAAGGACATGGGCGAGTATGGCGAGCCTTCCGAGATGCCTGAGGGCGATGAGTTCTACGACTATGTCTACGACATCTGCGCATCGACGCACACCACCGGCCAGTCTCAGATCATGGACAAGAAGACCGAGTATGACCAGAGCAATTGGATCAAACTCGTGGTATCGCCCAACTACGATGGCCGCAACCATGAACCGCTGCCCGAGCAGAGTTGGCCCGACCTCAAGGATTATGTCAACCGCATCATCCCCGGCGGCACGCTCGACCTTTACATGACCGACAGCATCAACCCGACGGCACGCGTGATGGCCATCACGATGGGCGACGCACAGTCCTATGAGCCCAACGTCTATATCTCGGGCCACTTCAACGACTCCATCGTGTTCAACTACACCCACAGGGAGTGGCAACCCAAGCCCCTGTACAGCGGCACCTATTGCACCAAGCCCTACATCGAGTGGAACATGGATCCCGTGACCGGCGAGGTGCTGAATGGCGTGGTCACCAGGCGTGTGAGGGTCGGTGACGATCCCTACAAGATGTTCTATGTCGCCCCCAAGCCCCAGGAGATTGCCTACGTCACCTGGATGGTCTATGACAACCTGAACATTGCCCGCGAGGACGGTGTGCGCCCCTATGGTGACTATGAGTCGGGCGAGTACATGCCCTATACCACCACAGCACGCTTCCTGCCGCAGGATCCCGGACGCTTCTACGGCCCCAAGAACTGGGACCGCAGCGTGGTCATCCCCGGCGAGTTGTACGAGTCGCTCCGCTACCTCAGCGAGGACCAGCTCGACGATGCCCTGGGTGGCTACGGACATGAGCACAGCGCCTACAGCAACGGCTACATGCAGTATGGCGCCGTCAAGGTCAACTGGTCGCTCTTCGACGAGGAGACCGTCGGCATGCCCTGGTGGCAGATCTTCCAGCCCGGACAGGCCTACAAGCTCAAGGTCATCGTCCGCTATGCCCGCGGCAACGACGAGGGCTACCAGGCCAACGAGTGCTACGGCCCCGGCAACGGTGATGAGGACGAGGGCGGCCACGTGCTGAATGCCCCGCGCCGCCTCGACGGCAACGGACAGGGCGACTATGCCAACATGTACTTCACCAGCGAGTACGAGGGCCTGGAGGACAGCAAGTTCATCATCTTCCCCATCGAGGCTAGCCCGGCAGGCTCCAATGGCGACGGCATGGGCAACGTGACCACCGTCAAGGAGGTGAACGCCGAGCGCACCGTGGTAGCCGTCCGCTACTACAACCTCATGGGCGTGGAGAGCAGCAAGCCCTTCGACGGGCTCAACATCGTCGTCACCACCTACAGTGACGGCTCCCGCTCTTCCCGCAAGGTGCTGCGCTAAACGGCTGTCCTGACAGCGCATTTCAAGGGCCGTCCCTCACGTGCGGGGGGGCGGCCCTTGCTATTTATTATCGGCATTGTTGCGACATGGCAATTGGACATTACTCTTGTGTTACTGTGTCGGGCCGTCGTTTTGCGGTTTTTGCGGTGCACGCACGTGCGTAAAATTGGGGTGTGTTATAATTCCATATTATTGCGTGTAGATTTATATCCTTACGTGAAATTTGTCTCATTAGCGAAATCGTGAGTAAAAAAAATGGGTCTGCTGCCCTGTGGCATGCCGAAAAGTTGTACCTTTGTAGGTTAATATGTAATCATGACATCAATTGACCATGCACAAGACGAGCGAACAATATGACAAAGTGATAGCCGAGTGCCGCGAGCTGTTCATCAACAAGATGAAGGACTACGGCCCCTCGTGGCGCATCCTCAGGCCCCGCTCGGTGACCGACCAGATCTTTATCAAGGCCAAGCGCATCCGCACGCTGGAGCTCAACGGAGAGACGAAGGTGGGCGAAGGCATCTGGCCCGAGTTCATCGGCATCATCAACTATGGCATCATCGGGCTGATACAACTGCAACTGGGCTATAGCGACATTGTGGACATCACCGCCGAGCAGGCTCTGGAACTGTACGACAAGCATGCCGCTGCCACCAAATCGCTGATGATGGCCAAGAACACCGACTATGGTGAGGCTTGGCGCGACATGCGCATCTCGAGCTACACCGACTTGATCCTGACCAAGATCCAGCGCACTAAGGAAATCGAGAACCACGACGGCCAGACGCTGGTGAGCGAGGGCATCGACGCTAACTACCAGGATATGATCAACTACAGCGTGTTTGCACTGATCAAGCGCGACGAGGAAGAGTTGTTTAGTTAGGAGTTAGGGGTTAGGAGTTAGGAGTTGGCATCCGCATTCTTGAGGACTAACAACTACGAACTAGAAGCAAGAAACCAGAAACAATGAAGATGAAGACTGTCATCAATGCCGTTAAATACGAGACGTGGTGCCGCGTGTTGACGCTGCTCATGCGCCTCGTTGTGGGCGGACTGTTCATCTTCTCGGGATTCACCAAGGCGGTTGACCCGTGGGGCGGCTACTACAAGGTGGGCGACTACCTGACGGCCATGGGCATGGAACACTTGAGTGGCACCGCCCTGCTGCTGGCCGTGGCGCTGGCAGCGCTGGAGTTCATGCTCGGCGTGGCCATCGCTGTGGGAGCCTACCGACGTAGCGCACCGGTGCTGGGCCTGGTGCTGATGGCGGTGCTCACGCCGGTGACGGTGTGGATTGCGGTGACAGGCGCCGTGGGCGACTGCGGCTGCTTTGGCGACGCGCTGCACCTGTCGGGCTGGGCCACCGTGGGCAAGAATGTGCTGCTCATCCTGGGGCTGGTGTGGCTGCTGCTGTTCAACCAGACGCTGCGCGGGGTGTATGGCCCGGCGGTGCAGTGGATGGTGATGGCGGCCTCGTTTGCACTGGTGATGGCCGTGGCCTATTACGGCTACTTCACCCAGCCGCTCATCGACTACCGTCCCTATCCCGTAGGCACGCGCCTGGTGGCCACCGACGGCGCTGACGCCAGCCAGGAAGCCAGTGAGGACGATTTCATCCTCGTGTACAGCAAGGACGGCCAGGAGCGGGAATTCACCATCGATAGCCTGCCCGACGAGGAGGACGGCTGGGAATTTGTGACGCGCTACCATGCACGCCGTCCCTCGGGCAAAGTCATCATGCAGGGGGCTGGCGGCGGCAATGCCATTGCCATCATGGACGAGGAGGGCAACGACATCACCCTCGACGTGCTGGCCGACAGCCGGCGCACGGTGCTGTTGCTGCTGCCCGATCTGCCCCAGGTGGGTGTAGTCAACTCGTTTGCCATCAACGAACTCAACGATGACGCGCTGGTGGCCGAGGCCGACGTCATCGGGCTCACGCCCGCCACGCCCCAGCAGGTCGAGCAATGGCAAGACCTGTCGATGGCCAGTTATCCCATCCACTACATGGATGACAGCGAGTTGAAGATGATTGCCCGCGGCAATCCCGCCGTGGTCTACGTCGAGGACGGCGTCATCAAGTGGAAACGCACCCTGAGCTCGCTCGAGAACGTGCAGCAGCCTGCCGAACTCAGCGCCATGGGCGACGATTGGGATGCCGGCGCCATCATCACCCGCCTCATGACGGCCTATCTGGTCGCCATGCTGGCATTACTGGCCATCAACCGCACCCACCTGCTGGTGCGCTATTTCTACTACAAACGACACAAAAACAAGAAATAACCTCTCTAGATCATCTAGATTATCTAGAATATCTAGAACCACAAGAAACCAGAAACTAAAAAAACTAAACAATATGATACTCAAGCAAGGACAAGTCATCAACAACAGGTGGAACGTGGTCTACCAGATCAAGGAGAATCCCTATGCCGAGAGTTACCGCGTCGAGGACGAGAGCGGCAACCCCTACTTCATGAAGATCTATCGTCTCAAGAATGTCCCCGACAAACTCATCAACGATGGAAAAATCAACGAGATCGAGTGGAGCCGCACCATCCAGCACAAGAACATCATCAGCAGCATCGAGACCGGCATCTACGACGATGAGGCTGGAGAGTGCCACTACATGGTCGCCACCTACTTCAGCGGCGAACTGCTCAGCGAGATGCTGCAGCGCGAGGGGAAACTCGACGCCGCCACGGCCACCAAGATTTTCCTCGAGATGCTGCAGGGCCTGATGTATCTGCACAACAAGGGTCCCGCCATCCTGCACAACGACATCAACCCCACCAACGTCATGCTCAGCAGCAAGACCGGCGGGGTTGCCGAACTGATTGACATGGGACACATCTCTCACGGTTTCATGGGAAAAGTGCCGTTTGACACATCTGACCTCGACCCCCGTTATGCCAGCGGGCAGTCCGTATTGGGCAAGTATGACGAGCGCAACGATATCTTCGCGGCAACCGGCGTGTTCTACACGATGCTCACGGGCCGCGCTCCATGGGACGTGGAATTCACGCCCGAGATGACCCGCAAGGAAAAGATCAAACTCGTCCAAAAAGCCCGCAACGATCAGGGCGAAATCAACGTGGATGACATTGAGGACGAAAAACTGCGCGCCGTCATCAGTCACGGGTTGGCCCTAGCCTATAACGAGCGCTATGAATGTGTCGAAAAAATCATCAGCGACCTCATCGAGGGCGACGATAGCGAGATGGCCCAGGAAATCCGCAGCAAGATCGACCTGTCCACCGACAGCGACGACGATGATGACGCCCACGACGGCATCAACCCGTTTGAACGGCAGGACGACAGCGAGTCCCGCGGCCCCAGGTCACAGGCAGCCGCCGAGACCTCGGCCGACGTCGAGATCAAGCGTGGCGGCGGCAACGGCTTTGCCGATATCGCCGGCATGGACGACCTCAAGGAACTCCTGCGCCAGCGCGTGATCATGATACTCCAGGACAGGGAACTGGCCGAGAAATACAAGCTCACGCCGCCCAACGGCATGCTGCTCTACGGCCCCCCGGGCTGCGGCAAGAGTTTCTTTGCCGAGAAGTTTGCCGAGGAGACCGGCTTCAACTTCATCCTGGTCAAGGCCAGCGACCTGGGCTCCATCTACATCCATGGCTCGCAGGGCAAAATCGCCGACCTGTTCAAGAAGGCCGAGGAGAACGCCCCCACGGTGCTGTGCTTCGACGAGTTTGACGCCTTTGTCCCCAGCCGCTCGGGCGACGTGGGCCCCAACCAGGCCGGTGAGGTCAACGAGTTCCTCTCCCAACTCAACAACTGCTCCAAGCGCGGCATCTTTGTCATCGCCACGAGCAACCGCCCCGACAAGGTGGATCCCGCCGTGCTGCGCACCGGCCGCATCGACAAGCAGGTGTATGTGCCCATGCCCGACAAGACAGCCCGCCGACTCATGTTTGAACTCTACCTCAAGGACCGCCCCTGCGGCGAACTCAACAGCGAGGAACTCGCCGAGAAATCCGACGGATATGTCGCCAGCGACATCGCCTATGTCGTCAACGAGGCTGCTACCATCGCCGCCTTCAACCGCAGCGACATCACCCAGGACCTGCTCGTCAGGACCATCGAGGGCATCAAACCCTCCATCAACAGTGACCTGATCAAGGAATATGAGCAGATGCGCCAGCAGATGGAAGGCATCATCCGCAGCAACGCCTTGCCCCGCGTGGGATTTAAATAGGCTTTAGGTGTTAGGCTTTAGGCATTAGGCTTTAGGCATTAGGCTTTAGGTGTTAGGCTTCAGCAACCATATTTACAAATTACAACTCACAACTTAAAACTCACAATACAATGGACTTAAACAAACTGATGATGGACTATCTCGCCGAGGAAGGCTACCGCCCCCACGAGACGCCTTTCGGCATCGCCTTCAAGAAAGAGGGCATCAACTACCTCTATTTCAAGGATGAGGATGACGAACAATACTTCAGGCTCATGATGCCGGCCATCTTCCAAGTGACCGAGGACAACGAGGACAGCATCATGCGCGCCATGAACGACGTCAACGGCAGCATCAAGGTGGTGAAACTCTACACCATGGATATGGAAGACGAGAAGGGCGAGAAGGATACCGCCGTGTGGGTCGCCTTTGAGATCCTGGCCGACACCACCCCCGAACTCGGTGACATCGTGCCTCGAGCCATCAACCTGCTGGATGGAGGCCGCATCGCCTTCCTTGCCAGGCTCGAAGAGATGGCCGACAATTGATTTTACCAATCACTCCAAAATGAGCCCGTGTCATCATTGGCCCATCAATGGGTTAAAACTACGAATTACGCGAACCTTACGAATTGATGACTCTGTGTAGCCAAAATTCATTCGTTTAATTAGCGTAATTCGTAGTTTTTAAAAGATGACACAGCTTTCTCCAAGTGTTACTGGCCAGTGAGGATGATGTTGACCACGGCATTGATGTCGGCAACGCTCACATCATCGTCACCGTTGACGTCAACGGGCCATGCCGACGTGCCGCCCAGGATGATGGCATCGATGATGAGGTTGACATCGGCAATGGTCACCTCGCCGTCACCGTTCACGTCGGCAGCCTCGGCCAGGAAATTGACGCCCTGGATGTCGGTAAAGTGTTTCCACACCAGCGCATCACGGTAGGCATCAACCGACTCGCGGGGCCCA
>JAEEGF012000683.1_pt1 | contig 15939 bp, 20 predicted proteins | sample 9134171 | NCBI WGS metagenome assembly JAEEGF01 (sample SAMN16246542, study PRJNA631951) | gut metagenome | biome: gut microbiome; feature: rumen; material: AP-attached | host: Bos | place: Iran: Karaj | collected 2018-10
TAACCAAGAGCCTCGGAAACTCAATTTGGAAATAAAGACGGAATGATTCCTATGCAAGGTTGGCCGTGCTGGCTCACCTCGACTGTTGCTTAGCTATGCGACACACTTTGGCGTGGCGCATTCTTATCTAACAGTCAGAGGTTTCCATCCGAGGCCGCCTCTAAGTTAAATGCGGTAAGAGTGGCCATGCCATTCATTGTGCCGCATAGAAAAGTAACTTAAAAACTGTTGAACAAATAAGAAATGATTATGAAAAAGCTATTCTCATGTCTGTTGATGCTTTGTACTGCAACATCAACCACTTTTGCCCAAGAAGAGACGGTTCCAGAGACTACGATGGTAGAAATTGGCGAGTTTAAGGCCAGTGACAAAATGTTTAATGCACAAGCCTACATCAGCAAAGACACGTCTTTAGTCTATCTTTATCGTATGCCAGCAACTCATGCCTATCCTGCAAACTTTTACAATGATTATTGTCCTCAAATATCTATCGCTTGTACACCAACGATGAAGGAAGAGCTTCAAAAGATAGCAGCAAAATACAAGGAATGGGCTACTACAGCTAAAAATAATAATGTAGGTAAGATGCAGAAGGTAATAGAGCTGGAGTTTCCTGTAGTGCATCTATCGCTGCACAAAAATGCCAAGGGGTATCCTAAATATATCGAGTTCAAAAATCACAAGTTCACTTTTAGCATTTATGACTCCCAAAAAGTTCCGTCAATCTTCTGTAACGAGACATTCAAAGATGATTTGACAGGCATACCTATCTCTGCAGGGCTTGCATTCCGTACCCCAGAAGAATTTGAGGCTTTCGTGGAGTTCCTGGATCCAGAGAAAGTTAAGCAAAGAATCAGAGAAGGAAAGACTACACTGTTCCCACAAGATTCACAGGAAGGTTCTCATTTTACCTCATCTCAAACTTTACCACAATCAAAGACGGAGCAATCTGCAACAACTACAACAAGAGTGGACAAGGAAAGTATTGCCCGCGGTGCATTGAATAGATGGAAAAGTTCAGCTCAACGCGGCTCTTATATAAAAAAGTAGTGTTTTCGGATTTAATACAAAGACCTATGAAGAAACTGTTCTTCCAATAATCAGGTAATGGGGTGTTCTGTAGATATGTATCTACTCGATACCCCATTATCATATTTACTCGTCTTTTAGTAATTCCGTCTTCACTATGATAGGTTTACCACAGTGAGGACAAACACCAGTAGAAGGAAGCGATTCTACTTCATCACGAAAGAAGTCTCCCACATTACATCCAATGACTGATGCAATACGTTGTAAAGTATTGACCGTAGGGTTCCGACTCAAATTTTGAGAAAGAGTAACGCGTGTAATCCCCATTTCAGCTGCAACACGTTCTATTGTCCAACCCTTTTCCTTTATAATTGACTTAACATCCATATCTGTATGATTATGATATTACTCTTGCAAAATTAATCAAAATATTCCAAATGCTGTAATAAACACATACATTATTAAATTAATTTAATATTATCGTCATACATTTGTTATTTAGTTAAGTATGATTAAAATCATAAAATAATCTATCAAATCATTTGCTTGTATGATTGAAATCAACTATCTTTGCAGTAGATTAACAACAACAAAACATTTACTGCAATGAAGTACAGAACATTAACACCCAAAGAAATGGCGTATGCACAGGAGCAACTTTCTTCGCGTTCAATAGAAGAGGATACAGCATACTGGTATTTCCCTGAAAAAATGAAAGCCAAGGTGAAAAGGAATTTTCCCATTGCATTTGAGGGCTGTAATACTGCCTACTATCCTGACTTCGTACTCTTTAATGAACGTATTATCATTGAAATTGATGGTGGATACCACAAAGGGCAAAAACAGATAGACCGTGACGAGAAGAAAGACAAAGTCTTCTATGATAACGGCTTTGCTATTATCCGTATTAAAAACGAAGACACCTGTGTCAACGTATCGTTTTGGGAAAGGCTCATAGAAGGCCTTTCGAAAATTGCCCCTAATGAGAATAGGGCAACTATTCCATTGTACATCAAAGAGTTGGAGTTAATGCGTGAAAGAGAAATCCGCCTTTGGACTTCATTGGATTATATTCCGGAAATGAGCCTTGTTAATACGCATCGGCACAAAAAGATAAGAAACTTATACGAATACTTGTCTTAATAGAATGGAAGTTGTATATTTGGTAATTATGCCTGGGTAAAAGAATGAGTATTGATCTACTCAACCAACAATACGCGATTATGAAAAGCAAAATCCAGTTAATAAACATACTATTATGGGAACTTTAATATTTATATTGCTGATAATGGCGGTTTTCGGAGGAGACTCTGACAGCAAGAAGAAGGTTTGTAAGAAAAGAAAGTCCTATAGCCGCAGGACAAAAAGGGATAATTATTCATGGGTGGACTACGCCTGGTTCCATGACCATCATCAAAGTATGTGATAATTATAATGAATAAGAAGCAGCCAAAACGTTGAGAACTGCGTTTTTCCCAGTGTTTTATTCCCTTCGGCTATTAAAAAACTAAAGGAAAATTTGCGAATTTGAAATAATCTTTGTAATTTTGCATTCGAATGTTTATTCCGCCAGACTCTGATGACGCGGCGTTAAATGGTTCGAGTTGCTATGGACTGAGCAACCACGATTATCTTGAAGAGGCACGTATATGGTTCTATGCCTCCAGTTCCTAATCATTATTTAACCCATTTAACGTTCAAAATTATGAAAAAGTATTGTGTAAGTATTCTGATGGCCGTTCTGGCTATCATGTGTGTAACCACTTTTGTTTCCTGTGGAAGTGATGATGAAGATGATCTCCCCAGTCAGGAGACAGGAACAGTTACATTTGTGGAGCCATGTCTGGAATTTGGCTCCAGTAGGGAGTATGTGAAGGAATACATGTCAGGCAGCTCATGGCAGCTGGTGGAAGAAAGCAACGACTATGTGCTGATGTACACCGATAGTAAGAGCACAAGTACTGTCACCTACAGCTTTATTGGTAGCAGCCGGGGATTGTCAATGGTAGCCGTCAACTATATCACTTCAAAGGCACAGTCCATCGTGTCTGAGATTGAGCGTCGATACAAGATCACCATGACAAAGGATACCGATGCCACCAACAAGGCAGAGACGGTATATACCGGTCAAAGCACCATCGGAGGCCGTACCATCGCAATAGTAGCGCACTGCACCAGTGCTTCTGTGTCTGTCTTCTACAAGATTCCAGACTGAGTGCTATGAGCAAGGAATTATCATACTACCGGCTGTACCTGAAGAAGTACCTGACGGAAACAGATGATCCCCGGAAGAATGTCGAAGTCTTCATCGATTCCCGTGCGGAACTGGCCGAAGCAGAGTTTGAGGAAGCCCGCCATGATGGTCTGACAGTCGATCAGGCGCAGGAACGCGCCATGGAGGTACTCATGGAAGAACTATAATTATGGCTAAGGACATCATACAACAGGCTTTGGATTATGACGTAGCCATTGAGTTGCTTGCCAAGATGCGCTCGGAGGCCATCAGACACAAGCACTCGGCCACCTCGGAAAAGGAAAGGCTACAGGCCGACAATGAAATTCATGTCTATAACGCCGAAGATAGTATCCTGAACGGCTACGGTTCAGATGATGCCCGGCTATCGGTGTACGATAAGATCTTCCGCTTCTATGGCCCGATAATTAAAACTCTTTATGAGCAAGTATAAGGACACTATCAGACAGGGTAAACACCTGACTTGGAAGCGAAGCCAGAGTATTTCATCAGTGATTAAGAATAGGAGGTAGGTATATGAATCAAGTGGGCTCAAAAATTAACATTTTATTGACCACCTCTCAAAAAAGTGGTGGTCAAGAAAGTGTTAAAAAAAAAGCGGAGAAAAAGCAGTTTTCCACATACAAAGGAAATGCCTCCCGGAATAGGATTATCGATATTATAGAGCATAACCCGTTTGTCACTTCGATGGAAATAGCCGAAGATCTCGGTATCAACAGGAGTGCCGTTCAAAAACATCTCGCAAAATTGACAACCGATGGGTGGCTTCGTAGAACTGGCCCTAAAAAAACGGGACGATGGGTAGTAGTCGCCGCTATTGAATTATAATATGAACAGGCAATGTCATGTAAAGAAATCTGCCAAAATGGGCATTTCCAGGTGTATGGCCGCAAAAACGACCTCATCAGTTGCCCTTTATCGGCGTTTCAACGACTTAGCTATATAGTTATACCTCCGGGAAATAGGCAAAAGGAAAAATATTGACATTATGTCAATACCTCATTGATTTCACATCAATGTTATCATATTTTCATGCCACCACCAGTTTTCTTCTTCGACGATTTGAAGCCCATGATGCAACCACCACGCTTGTACAAGTCATCGTCATCCTTCTTGCCTCCCCAGTTGCCTGTGCTTTGTCCGCCGCCACCACCTCCGATGGACTGGCCGGACAGGAGTATTGCATTGATGTATGCGATAGCTGCTGCTCCACAGGTTTCCATGAAATCGCTGCATAACAGCTCCGTGAAGGCCTCGAAGGTCTTTACCGACTCCAACACACTATCGACGGAACTTTCAGGTGACGGAGAATCAAACAATGCGTTTTTGATGTCCGTGATGGAATTGAATCCCCAGTCTTTCACAAGTTCCCTTCCAACGGACTTGCACACTACTGATTTGGCCGTAGCCCCTTCCGAATTGACGAACTTGACATATTCATTCTTGGAGACTTCCTGGGACGATGTTTTCAACTTCTGCCCGTTGTGAGTGAAATCACCATCCACCCAGAATCTATCACCTTGGTTATTTGCATGTCCCCGGACTTCACCGACAGTTATGCCAAACGGCATCTTGCCCGCCTCGAAATACTGTTCTTTCCAGCCGTTGACCTGTACCTCCTGTATTTCATTGGCATAGTAGTGCAGCGCAAGATCCTGAGCTGCCTGTTCATAATTTCCCTGCCGCTGGTACCATGCCGATTGTTCTGCAGAGAGGGCCTTAGGCGGGTAGGCCTTGTCGTTGATATCTGCCTTGATATATATACGGCGGTCATCACCGAAGAATATGGTTGGTTCGATTTTGACGAACGGGATAATCCTTACGCCTTGAACGACAGGTTCGGATGGTCGCTTCTGTTTAACCTCTGGCTCATAAGCTTGCTTCTTCGACTCTCTTTCATGTCTGTCCATCTGTGCTGCACCTTCGGCATGTTCTACTGCCTTCTGAGCATTCACCATCCAATTTTCATTGCCATTCTCCTTTTGGGTTTCAGCCAAGGTAATCAGTTCGATGGCCTTCTGGCAATTTTGAAGGGCGGAGAGTTCTGAGACATACGGCCTCATGAGTGGAGGATAGTCATATTCCAGCCCCATTGATGACAGTTTCTCCATCATTTTGTCAAATACATTGGATGGGTCTATCTTATCCCGCTCGGCATTTCTCTCATCCCGATATTCCTGACTCACCTCAGCAGCCAATTCTTCAGGGATAATTTCTTCCATCATGTTCTTACCATTCAGCAGTGCTGACATCTTCATGATATCAGAACCATTGAAGATGTTTCCTTTGGCATTGTCGATGACACTATAACCTCTGACCTTTCCATCCTTATCCCGATGGAATATCAGTTCTACACCGGCAGTCCTTTTCAGGTCGGTGAGGAACTTTTTGAGCTGAGCCTTCTTCAGCTCAGACAGCTCCAACCCATCACTACCCTGGAACTTTGCTCGCTTCACCTCTACCTTAGTCGGTGCAACGGTATGTATCTTTCCCCTCTTTGTTTTCTTCAGCTCTGGTACATCGACGATAGCATTCAGCGATTTGTCACGATACTTACTGATGATGGCTCGAACCTGTCGAATACGATCAAGCTGCTTCTTCCTATTCTTCTTATTTTTTACCTTATTATCTTCTGCAGTCTCTTCAATCTCAGAGACGCTTACACCAAAGACAAGTTGGCAAGCTCGATATACATTCAAACTATCACCATCCTCCTGAAAATGGTAGCCGTTCGCACGAAGGATATGCAGAAACTGCTCTTTTGAGGTGAAGTTATAATTTAGCATTTTATCGAGAGCCTTGTCATGTTCCACACCACGAATATCATCCAGATGCCGTCTGGCCCTCACCCCTTCAAAGGAGTTGTTGATCCATAGGCCTGTATTTTGCTGCACCCTGACGCTGACGGCATGCAGGTGCCAGTGGTCGGTATCGTAGTGGGCATAGATAAGAATTGGCTGGCCTTTATAGCCCAATCTATCTAAGGTTTCCTCGAAGTCTTTTAGAAGTCTCTGTTTCTCTTCTTCTGTTGGTTCTCCAGGATATGATACCATTATATGCAACTGCGGATGCTGCACCCGGTCATTCTTATCCGCTATCTTCTGGAGATATTTTTTTACTGTATCGGGCGCATGGAACTGATAGTGCTCCAGCGGGCCGAAGTTCTTCATCTTCACAAGTTCAGCCACGCCCTCTGCCACCTTCTTTTCGTTGTAGTCAACACCAGGAAAGCCAGTGGCGTCAGTTCCCAACTCTTTTATAACACATGGTTCAGCCATACTATAACAATAATCTGTTCATTATTTCATTTTCACTTTCCAATGCACTAAGAACTGCCTTCGCAGCAGGTTCTATCTCAGCCTTTATTTTCTCGGTAAGTTCAGAAATATCAGTGTAAGAACTTGCCACCTCATCTTCAAACCTCATCAGTTCATCACCGATATCATAGAGGTTTTTATTGTCCTCAATGGCTTTCTGTTGTACATAGTTGATTCGGTGTACCACTTGGTTAAAGTTTACGCCGATGGCGTTCAGTTCACGAATCAGACGCGACAATGTTTCAAGGGATTTGTCAAGCACTGATCTATTCTTACTGATAGCCCAGATAAGAGGCTCAGCCTCCTTCAGGTCGATAGGTTTGTTATCGTAAAAATGTTTGATGGCATACCGAATGACCTCCGAGTCCGTTGCCTTCTCTCTTCCACCAAACCCGCCATTGGAAGTTATCTTTTTCAATACAGAATTGGTTTCTTCATCCATGCGTAGATTCTTCGGTATGTCCTTTCCCCTGACAACGCAGAACTCCTCCGGCACCACAATATCCTTGTTCCATCGGTAGATGATTTTACGATCTTCTCTCTCCACTATCTCACCTCCATCGGTAGTTATTTTAGAAAGAACTTTTTCAAGACTCACAGTCCGGAAAGAAACGGAATCGACAAATGTTGTATCTTTCTTTTTCATTCTTCGGGTCAATTTGTAGTGGAGTAAAGCCGACAGGACATATGCCGACTCATTGAATGCTCGCCAGACAGACCCTTTATTAATAAGGTATAGATGATGATGTTCAGCCCATGCTTTCTGCTGACTGACTATCATCTTCGATTCATTGATAATGTTGTTCTCTTTGCTCATATCACTTCTTTTTCCGGCAAAGTTACTACGAGAGTACGAGAAATGAAGTCTTGAAAAAATTTATCTCATATATTAACAATTTAACGACCACCCCGTCTGGAAAATGTCTAAATGCGGAGCCGAAAGCAGCCCGACTTGTCGGAGCTGCACCCCCTCGAAAGAGGGCGAGAAAGGGAGCGTTATATGAATTTGCCCGAAGGTGCCAAATTTGTATATACGTCTACCACTTCTCGCCTAATTTACCGAGTTGCAAATCCTGGCATCGGTTTTCGATGCAGTTTAAAAAACATGGCTATTCAGATAAAGATGTTGCTGCACATGAGGGGAACGAATGTGATGCAGGAACATCGTGTATTTATGCTGCAACTATTATAGAGCTGTTGCTGCATGACATCAATAATACAAGACGAGAGTTCTATCAGAAATATGTGCCTTATATTATTGTCAATGTTGACACACATAAAGGAAATGAGTATGACGCAGGTGCATACGACTATGTTACGGGATTCACCTGGGCATTTTGGGCGCAGTATTGACTATCCACGGAAAATCCCCACTGCGCCGTTTTTTTTGCTGCACATCGTTGAAGAGACATGCAGCATAATTCCCATTGGATATGTGCTACAAGTTTCATTGTACCAATGCTGCGGATTTCGGACATGAGGCAGTCGTGAAATTGTTAAAATACAACTTTTAATTTTTCAGGCATTGTGATGTAAGAACAAAGAAGTATCTTTGCTGCACATTATTTATATATATATGAATATGAAAAAGGAACAAAAAGAACAATTGTATGAGGTAAGAATACCATGCAATTCTGGTGTGAAGAAATACACCATTGCTACACTAAAACGCCTCGGTCTTGACGACAAGCCAGGCAGAGTCTATAACAGTATAATCTCTGGGATTGGTGTCACCTCAGAGCATAGCCGTGATGTATCTCTTACGGCCAAAACACTGCTGGAGATGATTCCGAAGTTCCGACCTCCAGTGTCAGTTCCCATTACCGAAGTCGAATCGAAGGAATATGATGCATTCAATGAGAAATGGAGTGAGCACATAAAATCTTTGATGAACGATGCATTCTCCATCATCTACCTACGCGACGAAGTTAACAAGGTTCTGGCGAAAAGGAAGTCCAATATAAAATGTGAACGAAAACATCTCGTATGGTGTCTTTCTCTGTTTGGAGAGTCAGCCATGACACCCGAGGGTGTTGCGAATGCTATCAGTAAGTATAACAGTTTTAACTGGGAAACGCTGCACCCCCTAAAAAATGACGCGACGTACAATGTACGGCTGAAAGATCATAGTAATGAAGGAAAGCAGAAGTTCCTTGATACCATTGAGTTCATGTACGCCTTATCGTTGGATGATGCTACATATATTTCTCTCAAAGAGAAACTACAGAATGATGTAAACGTACTGAAAGATTGTGCCAAATGGGGTAAGAACCTGACAGACTATAAGTATGTGGATCGGTATATGGAATTTGCTGGCAAACTCCAAACACTCCCTGCTACACTAAAAAAGAAGTTTAAGGATGCTAAGAAACAGATAAAGGTTGCCACACCTGAGAAGCAGGATATGCCGCAGGAAGAGGAACAGTTTGCTACCGTAACAGAAAAAGCAGAGGCGATAGAATCTTCTGCGAATGAGAGCACTGAACATCCCAATGTCAATGAACAAACTACTGATAGCAATGAGCAGGATCAGCTCGATGGAGTCTATGAAGAGAATGATGACATGTCTCAGCAGTCCAATGTGGAGGCTTATACTGACGATCCGACTTTTGAACCTACCGATGCCCAGATATATAGTATGAATCTGGAGTTTATCAATCGATTTAGCAATGAAATAGTAAAAGATAGCTACGGCAAGGACTTACTGGAAAAGGCAAAAAAAGACATTGAATATATATGTCACTCTAACAAATTCGGTGAAATTATGGAATCCATTCAAAACAGTTACTACTATACTAAGCCGGATCATCCTGGGGGCTGGCTCGCTGCAGCCATAAAGAAACAGGCTTCTGCGCTTCGTGCTGTAGTTAATCCAGAACAGTGACGGATGGGTTGCGACCATAGGGAAGCAGCGGCGAGATTTTCAATGTGACAAAAAATGTCATATTAAAATTTCTGGCATCGGTAAGAGCGAACTGCGCCCATCAGTACGACATTGAGCTGACAGTCAGCATCACATAAATAATCAAAATTGCACAACCCATGATGGTGACTGTCAGCATTCCTTCGACTATGTATGTCCATTTCTGTTGCATGGCAATTTATTTTTAAAGTGTGAAGAACCAAACGGACGGAACATCAACGGCGGTTCCTTCGCTTCCGGTACATAGGCAACAACATGAAGTGTTCATCCTCAGTGATAGTGTTTTTCTGTACACAACAAATCAGCAGGAGGGAGCCTAAGAAGCTTTCTCCTGCTGATTCTCGGTTATGTTAGTGTCTCTAACAGGCTTTCTATCACTTCAGCCCTTTCTGGTAGTTAGCCATAGCATCAACCACTGTTTCGTCAAGGAGCTTGGCATACACCTGTTCCGTGATTCGTGTGGAAGAATGGCCGCAGATCTTCGATACAATCCTCATATCCATACCACCTTCATTCAGCAGCAAAGTTGCTCCTGTGTGCCTTGCCCAATGGCTCGATAAGGGCTTGTTAATACCTGCAGCCAAAGCTACGACCTTCAAATACTCGTTATATTTCTGGTCAGATGGCACAGGCAGTTTGTTCTGGTACTTTTTGAGAATGTTAAGAGCAGGGGTAAGAAGAGGGATGGTAAAGCTTACATCTGTCTTTTCTCTCGAACCAGTATAAACCTTCATACCCTTCACTTCCTGAATCTTAGTGGCATCAAAGCCTTTCAGGTCAGTATAGGACAGGCAGGTATAAGTCTGGAAGACAAACACGTCTCGCACCTTTTGAAGACATTCAGACGGCAGAGTAACGTTCTTCAAACTCTCAAACTCTTCTGGCGAGAGGTACTTACCTATGCCACCTTTAGATTTCTCCTTCTTGATTGCCACCCACTTATACGGGTTTCTACGAATGTAGCCTTCATTGACAGCATCTATGATGAAGGAGTTGAGGAAGCGGTGATAGTTCTGCCATTTGGAATACGGCTTTAACTTCTTCTTACTCAAATCATCATCCATAGCCTTGATGTTCACATCCGTGATGTCTTCGAATGTGACAATCTTACCCCATGACACGAAGAACCTCAGGAATCGGTCATAGCGTTCCTGGCTGTCATCGGCCTTGTTCATCTTACGAATCTCTGCACGCTTGAAGCAGAACTCAACAAACGAAATATTCTCAGCCTTCTTACGGTTGAGTTTGTCGGGAATCGCAAAGATGTCGATGTTACCTTCGTCCATCATCTCCAAGATTACCTGACGAACCTCCACCACCAGCTTTTCCATTGTCTGGTTAAGCTGTAGGGCATCGAGTCGATGAACGATAGTTCCCTTATGCCATTGTTTAGGCAGAACCCGAATGCCTGTGGTCATGTACTTCTGTTTACGCTCGAAAGTGATTCGCAGCTCAACAGCTCCTTCTTTGTTCGCACCCGCAGTTTTCTTACGGTTGAACACGAACTCTAATAGCGGTGTCTTGTTCATTTTTAACTAAATGTATTACTTTAAACTCTTGACAGCTGGGGGTGGTAATACGTCCGGTAATACATTTCGGCCTCATGATGTCGGATGATGTCCGATGATTCCTTATGTCATTTTCGGGAAGTCCTTCCCTCTATAACGCTAAGTTTCAGCAAGTTAAAAACGTAAACAGTTGGAAATCAGGCATAAAAAAAGGGAATCCGTAAGGTTCCCTTTTCATTAAATGGCGGAGAGAGAGGTTACTCTCGCGGAAGGAGAGGGATTCGAACCCCCGGTGCCTCTCAGCACGGTAGTTTTCAAGACTACTGTAATCGACCACTCTACCATCCTTCCAGTGTTCGTTGCTCAGAAAGCGGGTGCAAAGGTAGTAAGAATAATTGATAATTGAGAATTGAAAATTGAAAATTACAGTATCGTTAAGTTATTTTAACGCCACAAGGCCATAAAAACTCTTAACTCTTCACGCTTAACTCTCAACTTCTTCGTACCTTTGCACCATGATTTACCCAAGCAACTTCGAACACAAGATAGGTTTTGACGACATCAGGCAGCTGCTGAAGGGCTACTGCCTGAGCACACTCGGCAAGGAGAAGGTCGACGAGCTGAGCTTCTCGGACGACTACGCGACGGTGAGCGAACTGCTGCAGCAGGTGCGCGAGTTCCGACGACTGCAGCAAGAGGCCGACGACTTCCCCATGCAGTACTTTTTTGACGTACGCCAGGCGGTGGCACGCATTCGCCTGGAGGGCACCCATCTTGAGGAGGAGGAGGTGTGGGACCTGCGCCGCTCGCTGGAGACGATAGCCAATATGGTGAAATATTTGTCGAGGAGCGAGGAACGAGGAACGAGGAGCGAGGAGCGAGGAACGAGGAACGAGGAAGGAGGAACGTGGAGCGAGGAGGTGGAGTACCCCTACCCTGCCCTGCAGCGGCTGACGGAGGGTGTGACGACGTTCCCGGCGATGCTGCGCCGCATCGACTCGATCCTGGACAAGTTCGGAAAGATCAAGGACTCGGCATCGATGACGCTGGCGGGCATCCGCCACGAGTTGTCGAAGACCGAGGGCAGCATCTCGCGTACCTTATATACTATACTGCACGCCGCACAGAAGGAGGGACTGGTGGACAAGGACGCCGGACCGACGATGCGCGACGGACGACTGATGATTCCCGTGGCGCCGAGCCTAAAGAAGCGCATCAACGGCATCGTGCACGACGAGTCGGCAACGGGCAAGACGGTATTCATAGAACCCGCGGAGGTGGTGGAGGCCAACAACCGCATACGCCAGCTGGAGGCCGAGGAGCGTCGCGAGATGATTCGCATTCTGACGGTGTTCAGCGACGAGGTGCGCCCCCACGTGCCGGAGATCCTGAACTCGTACCAATTCCTGGCGACGATAGACCTCATCTACGCGAAGGCGAAGCTGGCAGAGGAGACGAAGGCCATTGAGCCCGACCTCGTCGGCGAGCCACACATTGACTGGATACACGCCGAGCACCCGCTACTACAGCGGTCGCTCCAAAAGCAGGGGAAGAAGGTGGTGCCGCTGGACATCATGCTGTCGCAAAGTTCTCGATTATTGATTATTTCCGGCCCTAACGCCGGCGGCAAGTCGGTGTGTCTGAAGACGGTGGGACTGCTGCAGTATATGCTGCAATGCGGACTGTCCATCCCCGTCGGCGAGCGGTCGACGTGCGGACTGTTCCGCGACATTATGATCGACATCGGCGACGAGCAGAGCATCGAGAACGACCTGTCGACATACTCGAGCCACCTGATGAACATGAAGCAGATGATGCGCCAGGCGAACCCCCACTCGCTGCTGCTCATCGACGAGTTCGGCGGCGGCACGGAGCCCACCATCGGCGGCGCCATTGCCGAGGCCATGCTGAAGCAGTTCTGGAAGAAGCAGACCTTCGGCGTCATCACCACACACTACCAGAACCTGAAGCACTTTGCCGACGACCACGAGGGTGTGGTGAACGGCGCCATGCTCTACGACCGCCACCAGATGCAGGCACTATTCCAGCTCTCCATAGGACAGCCGGGCTCGAGCTTCGCCATCGAGATAGCACGGAAGTCGGGCATCCCCGAGGAGGTCATACAGGACGCATCGGACATCGTCGGATCGGAATACGTGCAGAGCGACAAGTACCTCCAGGACATCGTCCGCGACAAGCGCTACTGGGAGGGCAAGCGCCAGACCATCCACCAGCACGAGAAGTCGCTGGAGCAGCGCATCACCCGTTACGACACGAACCTCGAGGAGATAGAACGCGAGCGCAAGGCCATCCTGAACCGTGCCAGACAGCAAGCCGAGGAGCTGCTGGCCGAGGCCAACCGCAGGATAGAGAACACCATCCGCGAGATACGCGAGGCACAGGCGGAGAAGGAGCAGACACGCATAGCCCGCGAGGAGCTGAACCTGTTCCGCGAGGAGGTCAAGGACGACAACCAGCAGGGACTGATGAGCGAGGAGGAGTTCGCCAAGAAACTGCGCCAGATGGAGGAGCGCAAGGCCCGCAAAGAGAAGCGGAAGAGGGAGAAGGAGGAGCGAGAGACGAGGAAGGAGGAACGAGGAACGAAAGAGGAGAGAGGAGAGAGGAGCGAGGAACGAGGAAGGAGGAACGAGGAGCTCCAAAAAGGGGCTACCGTCCGCATCAAGGGCACCACGAGCGTCGGCGAGATAGAGAGCATCGACGGTAAGAACGCCACCATCATCTTCGGTGGCATACGTACCCGCGTGAAAACCGTACAGCTGGAGCCCGCCGAGAAGCCGAAGAAGCAGATGACCGCCCAGCAGACGGTCATACAGCGCATAGCCCCGTCGGCGACGACACACGTCACCCGCTCGACCATCGAGGACCATAAGCACAACTACCACCAGGACCTCGACGTCCGCGGTATGCGCGGCGACGACGCCGTGAACACCGTCATGCACTTCATCGACGACTCCATACTCATCGGTATGTCGCGCGTCCGCATCCTCCACGGCACGGGCAACGGCATCCTGCGCCAGCTGATACGCCAGTACCTAGGCACCGTACCCAACGTCAGCCGCTTCCGCGACGAGCACGTACAGTTCGGCGGAGCAGGCATCACAGTGGTCGATCTGGACTGAGGGAATCGCTATACTTGGACTGAGGGAAATCACGTCGCAGAGGCTATCCGTTTGGGCTGAAAAAGAGACAGTTACAAAACGGTGTGCGCACACAATATTTCTTAAAAAAACTAAAAAAGTTTGGTCGGTGTGACGAAACTTTGTATCTTTGCACCCAGAATTCTAAAGGATAAAGCATGTTCTCGTGATGAGAAGGCTGCCGTAAAGTATAGAGTTATGAGGAAATTTTTAACGATTGTAAGTATGAACTTGGTCGTGCTTACACTCTGTGCAAAGAGGCCAAAGTTCAACTGGAATCCAGTGATGGATGCGATTATTCAAGTAGAAAGTGAAGGAAATCCGAACGCAGTGAGTGGGAACTCGGTAGGCGTTATGCAAATTACTCCGATACTTGTAAGAGATTGCAACGACATCTTGAAAAAGAAGAAGAGTAACAAGCGTTTCACTTTGAACGACCGCTACAGCGTCGAGAAGTCGAAAGAGATGTTCCTTCTGATTCAGTCGCATTACAACCCCGCCAACAATGTGGAAAAGGCCATCAGGCTATGGAACGGGGGCATTAACTATAGCGTACGAGCTACGAACCGTTACTACAAGAAGGTAATGCGACATCTGAGCAAGAATTAAGAATTCTATTTGCAAGACTGATAAATCCGCCCGCTCCAAACGGCCGGATTTTTTTTGCACGCATAACTACTCAGTACCCCTCTTTATATGGTCGCTTCGCTCAAAATTATAAAAAAATTTCTTTCAAAATTAAACAAATCATGGGCATACAAATCCTTCTGGATAATTTTTTATTCAATTTTCTTATAATTTTGAGGCCATAGGCCGACCCTGTAAAAAAGCATAACATCGGGTCAATTGTTTCCGCAAAACGAACGAAGCCCAACTGACGTCGGGCTTCTGTAGTTGCGGAGGCAGGATTCGAACGTGCGACCTCCAGGTTATGAGCCTGGCGAGCTACCAACTGCTCCACTCCGCGATGTAGTTTTGAGGTGTCCAAAAACGGATATTCCTCTTTAGCGGGTGCAAAGGTACGACTTTTTTGTGAATTATGCAAATTTTTGGCCATCTTTTTTCTGTTTTACATTATTTTTGATGAAAATGCTTGGCTGTTCGGAATTTAATTCGTACCTTTGCACACGTTGTATTATGTGTGCAATTTATGTGGTGTTGTTGAACGCCAACTGCTTAGAATAGTGAAAGTATAGAATAATAAGCTAGATAACATGTCAATATCGAAAACGAGACAATTGCTGGTAGATGTTGCCCGTCAAATGTTTGCCAAGAATGGCATGGAGAACACGACGATGAACGACATTGCCCAAGCTTCGGGCAAGGGTCGTCGTACACTTTATACTTATTTTAAGTCGAAGGAAGAAATCTACTATGCGGTCATTGAAACCGAGTTGGAGCGTCTCAGTGACAAGCTCGATGAGGTGGCTGCTCGCAGGATCAGTCCTCATGAGAAGGTGATTGAGCTGATTTACACCCATCTGAACATGATTCGTGAGACGGTGGTGCGCAATGGTAACTTGCGTGCCGAGTTCTTCCGTAACATCTGGATGGTGGAGAAAGTGCGCAAGCATTTCGACTTGGCTGAGGTAGAGCTATTCCGCAAGGTGTTTGCCGAGGGCAAGGAGGATGGCGAGTTTGACATTGACAATGTGAATCTGGTGGCCGACATCTGTCACTATTGCATCAAGGGTCTGGAGGTGCCGTACATTTACGGTCGTATTGCCCACGGCCTGAAGGAGGAAGACAC
>JAEEGF011747940.1_pt1 | contig 15935 bp, 18 predicted proteins | sample 9134171 | NCBI WGS metagenome assembly JAEEGF01 (sample SAMN16246542, study PRJNA631951) | gut metagenome | biome: gut microbiome; feature: rumen; material: AP-attached | host: Bos | place: Iran: Karaj | collected 2018-10
TACTCGGGATGACGGGAAACGATGACTTCGAGGGACTTCAAAACTTCTTCAACGGTCTGAAGGAATTCCGGCTCGTTCTTGTCGCGGCGTTCGACGTCCGCGAGGACACGTTCGATATAGCTGTTCATAGCTCCTCCGATAATAGTTTATTTTGGGAATTTCCCAACAAAAATATGATATCACTTTGCGGATAAAAGTCAACCGAGGGACCTGCGTTTTCACCGTCAAAAACAGAATATATTTTCCGGTTTGCCGCACACGGAAAAAAAGGATCCGCTTTCGAAAAACGGATCCCGTAAACCGTTCCGGATTCAGTTCGTGCGGATCAGCAGCACCGGCGTGCCCTCCCTGATCGGTTCGGACAGCGTCGGGTTGCAGGACTTCACGCGTTCCGTCGGCACGCCGAAACGCTTGCCGATCGAGAACACCGTTTCGTCCGGATCGGCAAACCAGACCAGCATGCCGCAATCCGTCTCACACGGAACACCCGGACCGAGCTCCGGCACGTGGTCGAACGTAAACGCGCGGTACCACTCCGTTTCGACCGACACCGTCATTGTGAGCGCAACGGTGCGCCCGCCGCCGGAAAGCGATGCGTCAAACGCGCGGATGCGCACGACCGGCAGCGTGCCCTTCGCCTCCGTTTCAAACGACAGCGGCAGTTCGTAGGTAAAGCTCTGCTTCATGCCGTCGTCGTCGCGATAGACGACCGTTGCCGCCAGCACGCCTTCGATCATGCCCTTGCCGTTCTCGACCGCGGCGCGCGTCACGGCGGGGCGCAGCGCGGCATACAGCGGCAGGTGCGCATCCTTCATGTGCGACGGTACGGGGATGTTTTCGGTCATCTGCACGTTCTGGCTCCATGCGCCCTCGTAGTTCAGCGCCCGCGCGTGCCGGACGCCGCAGGAGAAATCGCTCGCCGCGTCGTACGCGTCGGTCAGGATCCGCAGCGTTTCCGAAGTGCAGCCGTACACGCCGATCGACATCGCCGCGTCGACCGTCGCCGCCCCCTCCTCCTCGACCGTGACCGAAAGCGAGGTCAGCGTCGCGGTCGCAAACGCGTTCTCCCCCGGCTCGCAGGCGATCACGTCGGAAAACGGCAGCGAATACTGCTCTCTGCGAATGCCGCCGTCCGCCGCGCCGTACAGCACGCACAGCTTTAGCTCGCCCTGCGGCAGCATGCCCTCCGTGCCCTTGACAAGCCCGTTGACGAGCGGCGTTGCGGTCGCCTTGATCACCGTCATGCCGCGCGGCGCGTCGATCTCCTCATTCATCCGCAGACTGTGCGCGCCGAGCAGCGTACGTTTTTTCAACGTGACCGAAGCCGTCAGCGTTTCCGCGTCCTTCGCGTCGTCCAGTCCCGTGATGCAGTCGATCTGTTCCGGCTGGAACACCGCGGCGCGAAGCTGCACCGTCGCCTGCATCCGGAGTCCTCCGTCCTCGCGCTTCACGCTGCACGCCGGGATCTCCGCGGAAACGCGCGCCGTCATTTCGGGCGTCACGCCCTCCATGCGGATCGTGTGTGAAAACTCCGCCGCCGCCTCGAACGCGTACGGAAGCCGCTCGGTGCTTTCCACCGTCGGACGCAGCGTCATCGTCCCCGTCACGACGATCGCGCCGTCCCGGCAGCTGATCTCGTCGACCGTCGCTTCGCTCTCCGCCGACAGCACGCGTTCCAGCGTCTTCCCCTGCGGCAGCGGGATCGCGCTTTCCATCTGTGCCTGCGCCGTCGTTTCTCCGAACAGCGTTTCCGTCATAAGCGTCGTTTTTCGTATCTCCATGTCGAACACTCCTTTTTGATCTTCTCGGCAAAGAATATGCACAATACAACCAAAACTTGCGTTTTTCCCGTCCGCGGGCTATAATGATATACGGAAAAAGTTGCACGGAGGTACGACCGATGGCGGAGAAGCTGCGCTATACGCTGATGCTGCGCGTGTACGGCGAGGAAAAGATTTTCGGACCGGGCATTGCCGAGCTTCTGGAACGTGTCGAACAGACGCACTCGCTGCGAAAAGCCACGCAGGACATGGGCATGGCGTACAGTAAGGCGTGGCGCATCGTCAAGACCGCGGAAAACGCGCTTGGCTTTCCGCTTCTGGATTCCACCGTGGGCGGCAAGGGCGGCGGCAGCGCGCATCTCACCGAACGCGGCAGGCGGTTTCTTACCGCGTACCGCAGGTTTGAATCGGTCGTGCACGCCTACGCGGACGAGATCTTCGAGGACATGTTCGGGGAGGATTCGGAATGAAGTTTTATAAGATGCATGGCCTCGGAAACGACTTCGTGCTGTTTGACGGCAGAGAAGTGATGGGCGTCGACTGGAACGCGCTGACCGTGAAGATCTGCAACCGGCACACCGGCGTCGGCGCAGACGGCGCTTTGATCCTCCTGAACTCGGCGGTCGCCGACGTGCGCATGCGCATCATCAACGCCGACGGCAGCGAAGCCGAGATGTGCGGCAACGGCATTCGCGCGTTCGCACGGTATGTTTTCGAGAACGGCGTCGTACGCGGCACGGAATTCACGGTCGAAACCGGCGCGGGCGTCATGAAACCGCGCATCGTCCTGAAAAACGGACGCGTGGACGGCGTTCGCGTGGATATGGGCGAACCGAAGATCGAGGCGAAGGACGTGCCCGTCAAGGTCGACGGCCGCGCGATCGGCATGCTTCTGACTGCAGAGGATCGCACGTTCCCGTTCTCCTCCGTTCGCATCGGCGTACCGCACACCGTTGTATTCGTCGATCCGCTGATCGAAGCGGACGTGTCGAAGTACGGTCCGCTGATCGAGAACGACCCGCTGTTCCCCGAGCGCACAAACGTCGATTTCGTGCAGGTCCTGTCCGATGACCGCATCAGAATGCGCACCTGGGAACGCGGCTGCGGCTGTACGCTCGCCTGCGGAACGGGCGCCTGCGCCGCGGCGGTCGCCTGCGTGCTGGGCGGCAAGACCGGACGCAAAGTCACGGTCGAGCTTACGCTCGGCACGCTGCTGATCGAATGGTCAGAGACCGACAACCGCGTCTATATGACCGGACCGGCGGAGATTGTCTTCTCCGGCGTCTGGAACGGCTGAGCAACAAAAGCCCGCAAAAAACGCGGACTTTTTGCAACCGAACGGCGTGCCGTGCGGTATTCCATATGAAATCACAAAAAAAGGAGAAATCACTATGAAACGGATTATCCCGATCGCACTTGTTTTCCTGCTGGCAGTCGCCATGGCGTTCGGCTGCTCCGGCAAAGCCGCAGCCCCCGAAAACGGCGTATACTATTCCTCTCAGGCCAAAGCGGATTATGCATACGACGAACCTGAGGCGCCGATGGAAATGGCGGACACCGCCTACGGATATGAAGGCAATACCGCCGCCGCGCCTGCGTCGAATCCGTCGACCGCGCTTTCCAACCGCAAGATCATCCGCAATGCGGATATGTCTGTGGAAACGCTCATGTTCGACACATTCGTCGAACAGCTCACGGGCTCTGTCGAAGGGTTCGGCGGCTACATCGAATCGAGCAGCGTCGGCACGCGCAGCTATCGCAGCGATCATCCGCTCCGCTACGCGCGCTACACCGTCCGTATTCCCGCCGACCGGCTCGACGAGTTTCTGAACACCGTGTCCGGTCTCGGCAACGTCACCTCCGTCAGCACGGGACTCCGCGACGTCACCACGAACTATGTCGATTCCGAAAAGCACCTTGAAGCGCTGCGCACCGAGCAGACCGCGCTTTTGGAAATCCTTTCGAAAGCCACCACGGTCGAGGACATCATCACCGTGCAGGACCGTCTGACCTATGTGAGCTATGAGATCGAATCCTATGAAGCGATCCTGCGCACCTACGACGATCAGATCGCGCTTTCCTCCGTGTCGCTGAACGTCAATGAAGTCGAGCGCGAAACGCCGGTCGTCGAAGAAACCTTCGGCGAGGAGGTCTCCCGCCGCTTCCACGAGAGCTTGGAAGACGTCGGCGACGGCTTTAAGAACTTCGCTTCCTGGTTCCTCGGCAATGCGCCGGAGATCATCGTAGTCCTCGTCATCATCGGCATTCAGGTGCTGATCGTCATCCTCATCGTCAAGGGCATCAAACGCCGCGTCAGAAAGAACCGCGAAAAGAAAAACGCGGAAAAGCAGTCCTAAACAATCGAAACGCAAAAGAAGCGACCGAAAAGGTCGCTTCTTTTTTGATTCCTTATTCTCCCGGTTCGTCCGGCGCGTATTCCAGAATGTCGCCCGGCTGACAGTTGAGCGCCTCGCAGATCGCGATCAGCGTCGAAAACCGGATCGCACTGATATGTCCGTTCTTCAGTTTGCTGAGATTGACGTTTGCAACGCCGACGCGTTCGCTCAGCTCGTTCAAGCTCATCTTTCGATCCGCCATGACGCGGTCAAGCCGCAGAATAATTCTTCCCATACGATCACCTCACAGCGTTTCGTCGGATTCCTTCTGCAGTTCCGCGCCATGTCGGAAGACGCGAACTATGAACAGCATGATCATCGGGATAAGAAGCGATGTAAACGTTGAAACCACGGACATGAGCAGTTCCAGTGAACCGCTTTTCGTGACAGGATACACAATTTCATAGCCATAGTGGAATAGATAAGGGAAGAACGTCCCTGCCAGCGAGAAAAGTGCGCTGATCAGATAATGTGCGAGCAGGACCCAGGCAAAGATTCTCAAGCGGCGGATTACCCGTTCTTCAAACGGATTGTCGCAGCGACGGAAGGCATCCGCGGCAAGGATAAGAAATACATAGACTGCCATCGCGTTCAGGGACCCAATAATCTGCCCAATCGCGAGAAAATTGGAATAAGTGACTTTTGATTTTAATTCTGCGACATACGCCTCCGGATCATCCACCGTTGTAGAGAAATAGCAGTTTCTCGAGGTTTCAAAAGTAAACGTGTTGTCTTCACGCGAAAAAGCCGGATGATCATCATCAGTGATCTGATAAGTTAAATATGCTGTTCCATCCGAAGCATGAATTAGTGTTGCATTTTCCGGAATTTCAGTATTACCGTTCTGCAGATCGACAGGTTCTGCATCCTCCGGGATATCATAGAAATAGAACGTGTTGCCTTCCTGAACAAATACATAAGGTTCCAGACCCATTCCCAGATTGTCCAGGATGAGTGCATCTATACTGCTCTTGTGACTGTCACGAATGACAATGATGTTCTCTTTGATGATCTGTGCCCCGTAAAAGATTCCGGTGATGGCCATAATGATCGCGATGATCATACCGATCAGGCCGAGAAGGTTAACTTTCTTTTTGATAGAAGTGTTCATATATACCTCCTGTTTTCGTTAATTATTTAATGTTTATCGTTAACTTTCGAATATAGGATAACACACGTTTTTGCGTTTGTCAACATATTTTTTACGTTTATCGTAAAAAATCTGCAATCATAAAAAACTCCCGTTTTTTGATCGGGAGTTTGTTTTCGCGATGAATGATTTGCTTATGCGCGGAAGATTCTGAGAAAGAGACAGTACGCCGCAAGAAGTCCGAACACGAGCCCGAGAACGAGTCCGATGATCGCCGAGGGCAGACCGCGCTTTTCGGGGCTTTTGACGCGCGCGGCGATCCCGAGGATGCCGAGCACGCAGGCAAGCGGCGCAAAGAAAAACGTCATTGCGGCGGTTGCGTACATAATCCGGAGATCGAACCGCATAAGTTTTCCGAGCAGCGTCAGCATGCCGAACACGAACGTGCCCGCGCCCAGGAGCAGCGCCGCTCTGCTGCGCTTGGAGCTTTTTTGCTCCGGCTCCGAAACCGACGGCTGTTCGGGGATTTCAAACGCCGTTCCGCAGACCGGACAGGTCCGGACCGTTTCGTCCGGCAGCGGACGTCCGCATTCAGGACAGAACATGATCGGCTTCCTTTCGCGCCTTGTTGCGCTTGCGGACCAGCATCAGCACGTACCAGAGGATGATCAGCACCTGAAAGACGGCGGCGACCATGAACAGCATGGCGACCTTTTGGATGCCGCCGATCGCAACAAAGGAGATATAGACCGCCGCGCACAGCGTCCAGACAAGCCCGGACACCGAAAGCGCCTGCCACAGGAGATTGCTCCACTTATGGCTGAACACGACGAGCAGGATCATGCTCACCGGCACGGCATAGACGAACGCCAGCCAGCGCACGGGAACCTTCAAAAGATAGCACACGAAGAACCCGATCGCGGCGACAAAGAACGCGAGCCCGATCGAGATCAGCGTGATGATGATGTGACGGCTTTTCTGCTCCGCCTGCGACCGGACCAAAGGTCCCTCGCGCAAAAACGCGTCGAGCGGTACGTCATAGAGATCGGCAAGGCGGCACAGCACCAGAAGGTCCGGCATGCCGTCCCCGCGCTCCCACTTTGAGATGGATTTATCCGAATAATTCAGCTTTTCAGCAAGCTCCGCCTGCGTCATTCCGGCGCGTTTCCGATACGCGGTCAGCTTTTCCGCAAGCACGGTACGAATTCTGTTTTCTTCCATATAACCCTCAAAACGCCCTGATTGTCCGGACTCTACTCCCGGTAGAGCTGTCATTCTCCGTCTCTACCGAACCGTTTTCGGGCAATAGACGCCCGGTCCTTCCGAATAGGGTGCAATTTTATAACGATGTGTCTATTATAATGGCAGAACGGTTTTATTGCAAGAGCGAATTGCGTCATACGGAGGTCTCAAATGCAAAAAAAACGTGTCATTTCCATTTTCGGCGACTCGATCCTGAAGGGCGTGCGCATGCTCTCGGGCACGACGCGCTACGGCACAACGGACGATATCGGGCTGGAATCCATTGCAGAACGCCATGACTGGATCCTCGACAATCGTTCCCGCTTCGGCTGTACGATCCAAAAAGGCGAGCTGCTTCTGAACCGCCAGCTCGAAAAGGGCGAGACGCCCGCCGCGGTGCTTCTGGAGTACGGCGGCAACGACGCGGACTTTCGCTGGGCGGAGGTCGCGGCGCATCCGTTCGATGAACACGAGCCGAACACGCCGCTGCCGGTCTTTACGGAAACGCTGCGCCGCATGATCGAAACGCTGCGCGCACATCATGTGAAGCCGGTGCTCTCCACGCTCCCCCCGATCTCCTCGGAGCGCTACCTCGACTGGATCACGCGCGACGGGCTGTCCAAGGAAAACATCCTGCTGTGGCTCGGCGACGCAAACGCGATCTATCGCTATCAGGAGAAATACTCGCTTGCGATCGAACGGCTCGCTGCGGAAACGGGATGCTTCCTTGTCGATCTTCGCAGCGCGTTCCTCGAAAAGCGCGCCCTGCTCCCCTACCTCTGCGCCGACGGCATCCACCCGAACGATGCCGGTCAGCGACTGATCCATGAAGTTCTGTCAAACGCGGCGGATGCGAACCCCGCGCTTGTGTAGTTCCTCCGGATAAAAGCGGCACGGAAAGAATACCGTACCGCTTTTATTGTCCCAAAATATACGGTAACCCGATCAATTTATACAGTTTTTGCATAATCATCCCGTTTTTTCTTGATTTTTCCGTATGATTATGAGACAATAACGTCGGTAGGTCGTTCCTTTTCGGAGGATAGCCGCGCGCTTTGGGGAAAGCATGGATCGATCCGCCGCAAAATGATAACGGAGGAAATACTATGGAGACAAACCAACCGAAAAAGAAACGTCCTCTGCTGCCGCTGTGGATTCTGATCGGCATGTTCGCCGGAATCCTTGTGGGGCTCATGTGTCTCTGGCTCCCGGGCTGGGTCAACCATCCCGAGTGGAAGGACCCGATGGTCAATTTCACGACGAACTGGCTGAAGCCGATCGGCGACATCTACATCAACCTGTTGAAGTTCCTGATCGTTCCGGTTGTTCTGATCTCGATCACCGCGGGCGTCATTTCGCTGGGCGACCTTAAGAAGGTCGGCAGCATCGGCATCAAGACCTTCCTCTACTACCTCTGCACGACCGCGATCGCCGTCATCATCGGACTGGTAATCGTCAATCTGTTCAAGGGGCTCTTCCCCGCCCTGCCGGGCGCGAATCTGACCGAGCTTGAATATCAAGCGAAGGAAGCGCCGAAGGTGATGGACGTCATTAAGGGCATCTTCCCGGACAATGTGCTGAAGCCGCTCGTCAACGCGGACATGCTGCCGGTCATCTGCATCGCGATCTTCCTCGGCGCAGGCATCCTCGCCGTCGGCAAGAAGGCCGAGCCGATCACGAATCTGGTCAACGCCGCAAACGAAGTCGTCATCAAGATCCTCATGATGATCATCAAGGTCACGCCGATCGGCGTCTTCTGCCTGATGGCAAACGTCGTCGCGGTCAACGGTCCGATGATCATCGGCTCGCTCGCGCTGGTCATCGGCGTCGCCTATCTCGCATATCTTGCGCACATCATCGTCGTATACGGCCTCAGCGTACAGCTTCTGAGCCGCATGAATCCCTTTAAGTTCTTCCGCGGCATGATGCCGGCAATGATCACGGCATTCACCACCACGTCGTCGAATGCGACGCTGCCGGTCAACCTGGAATGCTGCACGGAGCTCGGCGCGGATAAGGGCGTGACGTCGTTCGTTCTGCCGCTCGGCGCGACGATCAACATGGACGGCACGGCGATCTATCAGGCGGTTGCGGCAGTCTTCATCGCTTGCTGCTACGGCATGAATCTGACGTTCGGACAGATGGCGCAGATCGTTCTGACCGCCGTCCTCGCCTCCATCGGCACCGCCGGCGTCTCCGGCGCGGGCCCGATCATGCTTGCAATGGTGCTTGCACAGATCGGCGTTCCGGTCGAGGGCATCGCGCTGATCATCGGCGTCGACAAGATCTTCGACATGGGCCGTACCACGCTGAACATCACGGGCGACGCAACCTGCGCGATCTGGGTCTCCCGTCTCGAGCAGCGCAAAGCCGCAAGGAAGGCGGCAAAGCAGGCGTAATCCCAAAACGTCAAAGGACCGCTCAAATGAGCGGTCCTTTTGTTTGCAGTGTTTTAATCCAGTGTCCCCGCCGCGCTTCTATGCGCACGGGACGGTCCGCAGCTCAGTCTGCGTAATTGTTGAAGTAATTCTGCACCAGCACGATCGGGGTTCCCTTATCGCCGCTGCCGCTCGTCAGATCGCACAGCGAGCCGATAAGGTCGGTCAGCCGGCGCGGCGTCGTGCCCTGGGAATCCATCTGTCCCTTCAGATTCTTTTCCTTTTCGCGGATGCGCGCGCGGATCGCAGCGGTCAGTTCCTCGCCCGAAAGCGCTTTGAATTCGTTGTCCGCAAGATACTTGAGCTTCAGCTCGTTCGGAAGCCCGATGAGCCCGTCGGTATAGCCCGGAGAAACAACCGGATCGGCAAGCTCCCAGATCTTGCCCACCGGATCCTTGAACGCGCCGTCGCCGTAGACCATCGCTTCGACGTGCACGCCGGTACGTGCGATGACTTCCTTCTGAATCGCTTCCGCAACCTCACGCGCGTTTTTCGGGAACAGCTTGACAAGGTTTTCCGTCGCCTTGTTCGAACCCAGAAGACCGTAATCCGGCTGATAGCCGCTGCCGTTCCGGGAGACGTTCATGATGTCGCACAGGGTCAGAACGCGCTTTGCGCCGGCTTTCTTCACCCTGCGCGCGGTACGTTCGCGCTCGTGGATGTTGCAGCACAGCACGCTGTCGGTATGGCTCAGGATCGCCGTCGGATCGTTTGCAAGCAGGATCACCGCTTCCGCGCCCTCCTCCTCGATCAGCGACCGGTAATACGAAAGGTAGTTCACGCCCGTGAACGGATGGCACGGATCGCCGAACTTTTCGACGAATTCCGCTTCCGTGAATACGTCCGAATAGGGGTTTACACCCGCGTCGAAAAGCGCATCCTCGTCGATCAGGTGGTTGCCCTCCTCGTCCGCCGGATAGGACAGCTGAACGATGACCTTCTTTGCGCCGCGCGCGATGCCGCGAAGGCAGATCGCGAAGCGGTTGCGGCTCATGATCGGGAACACGACGCCCAGCGTGTCGCCGAGCTTTTCGCGTACGTCCGCGGAGATGTCGTCCACCGTGCAGTAATTGCCGTCCGCACGCGCGACGACTGCTTCCGTCACCGCGATCACATCGCGGTCATGCAGCGTAAAGCCGTCTTCCTTCGCCGCGGTCAGAACCGAATCCGCAACGATTTTTACGATGTCGTCGCCCTGGCGGATGATCGGCGCTTTGATGCCTCTTGAAATCGTACCTGCCATAATATCGTTCTCCTTTCGCCTTGAAAAACAAAATACATAATACGGGGATCCGGCGCATTTGTCAAGAAACACCTTCGCCCGAAAAGAAAAAGGAGCGCTTCTGCGCTCAGACCGCCGATGCGCTTTTATTTTGCGCCGACCAACGGAAGAAAGTTCGATTCGTCCGTTTCGGTTGCCGCGGCAAGCTCCGCGACCAGCACCTGACGCGCGGTCAGATACATCTTGCGCTCGCCCGCGGAAAGTCCGCGTTCGCGGTCGCGCCGCATCAGGCACTTGACCACATCCGCCACAACCATGATTTCGCCGCCGCGCAGCTTGTCCAGATTGTCACGGTACCGCTGATTCCAGTTGTCGCTTTCCGCGGAGCACTCGTCCGTCTGCAGAAAACCGACGACCTTTTCGCACATCTTTTCGTCCGCGAGTGCACGGAGTCCGACTTCCTGTGCCCGCTCCACGGGAACCATCGCCGTCATCCGACCGATGGTGAACCGCAGCCGGTAATACTGCGCCGTTTCGCCGAGTATGGTTTGTTCTTCGATCGCTTCCACCACGCCGACGCCGTGCATCGGATAGCAGACGAGATCCCCGATCTGAAACACCGGACTCCCTCCTTCCCGTCTTATCAACAAATATATTATAACGGAAAAAACGGCGTCCTGTCAAATGAAAAAATTACAATATCATAAGAAACTTTCTCTGTCAAGCGCTTTTTTCGACAGAAAAAAAGCGCCGGAACGCATTCGGCGCGGGAAAGCCGTTCAATCCAGCGGATCGTCGCGGTAGTTCAAAAGAAACCGTGCGCTGCTGCGCGCATACAGCCGCTCCGCAAGTCCGTCCGCGATCGGAATCAAAATCCGCTCGTGCTCGCACTGCACCGGCGCGACCTCGTGCATCCTGCCGGTCAGCGAATAGTTCAGACAGGCGCAGTGGTGACGGCAGCGATCGGCGATCGCGCAGCCCTCACAGTCCGGTTCGGGGTCCAGCGAAGCGAGATAGATCGATCGCTGCTTTTCTTTGTCGATCCCGTTTCTTACGTCGCCCATGCGGTAATCGGGATCGTCCAGAAACTGGTTGCACGGATAGATCGCCCCGTCCGGCGCAACCGAGGGCTGCCGCATGCCGAGCTTGCATTCCAGACACGGACGGTCGTTCAGGTACGCCGCGATCTTGGACCAGAAGTTCAGATACTGCAAAGGGCGCGCGTCGTCGAAGTGTTTGTCGCACAGATCGGAGATCCGCTCGTACTGCGTCTTCAAAACCGCCATTGAGGCGTCGTCCCATCCGGCGTCCCTGCGATAGTCGATCGCCGTGTTGATCCGTGAAAACCCGCGCCGATACAGCCATTCGACCGACTCCGCCATCCGGTCGACCGTCGACGGCATCACCGTCTGCATCGCGACCGCGTTCGGCTGATATCGGAGCAGCAGATCGACGATCGGCTCCAACCGCGCCGCGGTCGGGCTTCCGTCGCGCGTGACGCGCTGTACGTCCTGCAAAAGCCCGTCGTGCGACAGCGCAATATCGAGCTTATGTTCGTTTGCAAACCGCAGAAACGGCTCGTCCAGAAGCGTCCCGTTCGTCGTCATCTTGAACCGGAGCTCCGTCCCCGTCTCTTTTGCCTTCTGCGCCGCATACCGGCAGATCGTTTCGACCAAAGGGCGCTCCAGAAGCGGCTCGCCGCCGAACAGCGAAAACCCGTTCTTTTCGTGTCCGAACGAGAACGCAAGATCGACGGCTTTTTTCGCCGTCTCCTCCGTCATGTGCTGTTTTCCGTGTGTTTCGTAACAATAACGGCAGGCCAAATTACAGTCTGCCGTCAGATGTAAAGTAAAGTTCATAATCGCTCCTTACGGTTCCGGCGTGTCTTCCGGCACGACGATCTTGCCCATCAGCGCGGGCTCTCCTTCACCCGATCCGTCCGGCTCGCCCTCGGGGAGCAGCTCGGTGTCGTCATATGCCACTTCGCCGTCCAGAACAAGCTCATCGGTCGGCACCGGTTCCGGCATGCCGCCCGTGCGAAGCAGTTCGCAGCCGGTCGTGCCCATCAGCGCCACTGCGGCCGCAGTCGTGAGGATCGCGCCGCACAACACTTTTTTCGGATAGTTCGGACAGTATTCTTTGACCTGATCCCGTTTCATTTCGTTTCTCCTTACGGCATATCATCAATGATCATAACGTCGCCCGAAAGCATAACCTCCTCCGGATCCGGCGTCGGCTCCTCGACCGGCGTTTCTTCCGGCATCATGTAGCCCTCAAGCTGCACATCCTCGTCGGGCGTCGGCTCCTCGATCGCAATGTCGCCCATGATCTGCGGCTCAATATAGCGGCATCCCGTCGCGGCGCCGAGCGCAACCAGCGCCGCTGCGGCGAGCGCCGCGACTTTTTTCGGATATTTCGGCGTGTAGCCGGAAAGCTTTTGCTGTTTCATACTCGCTTCTCCCTTTGTGTTCTACGCCAATAATACCGCACGGAACGAAAAAAGGTTGCAAAAAGGGAAACGATTTCTTCGTTTCCCTCTCGTTTCATTCGGATCAGTCTTCCGGCGTTTCGATGCTCATGTCCATCAGCCGCTTCAGCACGCGGTGATCGAACATCGAGCTCATCGGCGCGCGGTCGTGGATCGTCTTGACCGCCTGTGCGAACATCGGCGCCGCCGAAATCGTACGGAGCTTCGTGCTCTCGTTCATGAACGGACATTCGAGCGTATCGGTGGAAACCAGCCATTCATAGTCGCTTTCCTCGATGCGGCGAACCGCCTTCTGCGTCATGACGTTGTGGGAGAGCGCGCCGTATACGTGCTTCGCGCCGTTCTCGCGCAGTGCGCGCGCCACGTCGACGAGCGTACCGCCCGTGATGGAAAAGTCGTCGACGACAAGGCAGTTCTTGTCCTTTACGTCGCCGATGATGTTCAGCACCTTCGCGTCGCTCTTATGGTCGTAACGCGTCTTGTCGCCGATCGCAACGCTTGCGCCGAGCGCGGTCGCAAACGCATGCGCGCGCTTTGCGCTGCCCGCGTCCGGGGATACCACGACGAGATCGTCGTCCACGATGCCCTGACGCTTGACATATTCGATGAGCAGAGGACGGGCGGACAGATGGTCGACCGGCTTCTTGAAGAAGCCCACGACCTGATCCGCATGTAGGTCCATGAACAGCACGCGGTCGACGCCGATCGTTTCGATGCAGTCCGCGCAGACGCGGGCGCGGATGGAAACGCGCGGTTCGTCCTTTTTATCGCCCTTTGCGTAGGAGAAATACGGAATAATTGCGGTAACGGAGTTTGCGCTGGAGCGCTTGAACGCGTCGATCCAGAAGAGCAGCTCGGTGAACTCGTCGTTCGGCTCACGGCCGATCGGCTGTACGATATAAACGTCCTTGTCGCGGATTGATTCATTGATGCGGACGAAAATGTTGCCCTCATCAAACATGATCGTCGTCGCGCTGCCCATCTGCGCACCGAGATAATCACACATACGCTGTGCAAACGGCTTGCCCGTTCTGCCTGCAAAGATCTTGATGATTCCGGATCCCGTATACATTTTTGTTCCCCATGCCCCTTTTTCGTTGTATTTGCCTATAGCAAAATAAGTATACCACACACGATAAAAAAGGGCAACCGTTTCCGCGTCTTTTTTCGACGTTTTCCGCACCGGCTTTGCCGGTTTATGTTTCCGCCCGGTCCTTGACCTCCAACGCCGCGCGCATCTTCTCCACCGCCTTCTTTTCGATGCGGGAAACGTAGCTTCTCGAGATATCCAGCACGTTCGCGACCTCGCGCTGCGGCATCGGCGCATCGCCGGAAAGCCCGAAACGGAGCGTCAGCACGACGCGTTCGCGTTTCGTCAGCACCTTTCGCATCGTTTCCGTGATGATCGCCGCGTCGAGCCGTCCCTGCACCTGTTCGAAGATCGTGTCCTCCTCGGTGCAGACGAGGTCCGCAAGCCGAAGCTCGTTTCCCTCCTTATCCGCGCCGACCGGTTCTTCGATCGACACGGTCTCGACGAGCTTCCGTTCACGCCGCAAGCTCATCAGAATCTCGTTTTCGATGCACCGTGCCGCGTAGGCGGACAGCGTTCCCTTCGATTCCGAAAAGGTCGAAACCGCTTTTATGAGCCCGATCGTGCCGATCGAGATCAAATCCTCGCGGTCGCGTTCCGCCTTCTGATACTTCTTTGCGATATGCGCGCAAAGCCGCAGGTTGTGCACGATCAGCTTTTCCCGCGCCTCCTCGTCGCCCGCAATCAGCCGCCGAACCCATTTTTGCTCCTCTTCCGCCGAAAGCGGCTGCGGAAACGAACCGTTCGATCCGATCGCACCGATAAACGCGATCGACTGAAACAACAGCCATAAAAAAGAAAACATACCCTCTCCTCCCACGGAAAGGGTATGTCGAATTCTGAAGAATCAGAACGTCAGCCCCAGAACGGTCTGTATTTTTCGACGTTCTCCTGATGCTCCTCGTAGGTCTTTGAGAAGACCAGCGCGCGCGTCTCGTTCGGGTTTGCGTTGCAGAAATAGAGATAACCTTCTTCCAGGTATTCCTCGTCCGGATACAGCGCGGCATAGATCGCCGCGGCGCCCGGATTGCAGATCGGTCCGATCGGAAGACCGGCGTTGAGATAGGTGTTATAGGACGATACGATCGCCATCTCGTCCGTCGTGAACGTATAGCGGTCCTGTCCGGTGATGTAGTTCAGCGTCGCGCAGGATTCCAGCTTCATATCCCTTGCAAGCCGGTTATGGAACACGGCGGATACCCGCGCAAGATCCTCCGGCACGCTTGCTTCGCGTTCGATGATCGACGCAAGCGTCATGACCTGATCGCGCGTCATGCCGAGCTCCTCGGCGCGGTTCACCCACTCGCCCGTGTAGATTTCATAGTAGCGCGTGAGCATCTTGTCGATAATCTCCTCCGGCGCGGAATCGGCATAGATCTCGTACGTATCCGGGAACAGATATCCCTCGAGCGCATAGCGGCGGTCCGAAGCGTTGCTGAGCTCCGCAATAAACGGATACTTCGAGAACGCCGACGCGTCGCGGCACATTGCAAGGAACGCTTCCGGATCGGTCTTGATCGATTCGTTCTCACGAAGCGATCTCGCGATCTCCTCGACCGTCTTTCCCTCGATGACGACGAGACGCGCGGTCCTGCGCGCGGGATTGCCCTCGGCAAGCACGTCGACGATCTCCGGGATCGTCATGTTTTTCGAAAGCCGGTACGTCCCCGCCTTTAAGCTGTTCGCCTTGCCGACGAAGTCGACGTATACCTTGAACGACGCACTCGACGCAATCAGTCCCTTTTCGCCCTCGCCGCACGCGTGATACAGAAGATCGGCGATCTTGCCCGCAGACGCGTTCTGCGGGATCACGACCTCATACGGCGTGGCGTCGTCCGGATCGACGGCGGAAATATAATGCGACAGCACAAACCGGACGGCGACGATCGCGATCACGGCAACGAGACCGATGCTCATAAGCCATGTGGCGATCGGCCGCGCATAATGCCAGAACCGCTGCCATCTCAGGCGCACGGCGCTCAATTCGGTTTTGTCCATTCGCTTCATACCGTCAGTATACCATGTCCGGCTTCGGATTTCAAGCGCTCACGCTTCGAGTGCGCCGAGGTCCAGATCCACCGCCTTCGCAAGGATCTTATAGATATCGCCGACAAGCGCGTTCAGGCGGTACTCCGCAAGGAGGTACTCCGCCGCCGCCGTGTCGACCTGCAGAAGCTCGCCGAGTGTC
>JAEEGF012010096.1_pt1 | contig 15935 bp, 13 predicted proteins | sample 9134171 | NCBI WGS metagenome assembly JAEEGF01 (sample SAMN16246542, study PRJNA631951) | gut metagenome | biome: gut microbiome; feature: rumen; material: AP-attached | host: Bos | place: Iran: Karaj | collected 2018-10
GGTCCTTGAAACCATAAGTCCCATAGCCACTTACTAATCAATTTTTGCTCATATTGGATGTGGTCATAGCACTTAGTCGTACACGCGGGCCATTCACGAAATTACTCGTTATTATAGTATTGATTGGCCCTAGATCCACCTTGCTTGGATGTTTGCGATCACCTAGTTCTATATAGTTTTCGATCAATGCTTTGGCGGCAAAGATGGCATACTTGAAACCAGGTATCTGCTCCAAGCGATTCATAAACAAGTCCATCGAACTCTCCTGTTTGGTAAGTGGTTCGTGGCGCACCTCCGCCCAGAATTCATCTGTCTTGTTCATCATATCCACCTCCTTTATCACATCGCCTTTTAGGCGGAATAGACGTGGCTCTATAGGGTCGAATTTATATTCCGAATAACGTGTGGTGCGCTCCACCTCTAGTCCTTGGATGGCCGATGCCAGCTTCAACTGAACTGTCATATCATCGTTGATAAGCACCCAACTACTATCGGGCATTTGTTCGTACTCCTGTTGGATTACCATATCCTCCACAAAATTCACCGCCGTTTTCTTTGGCAGGTTCATAATGCAGCGTTTTACTGCATAACTGGAGTCGCGTGCTACATATAAGTGGCCGGTAAAGCCTGGATCAAGAGGGTTGGCAGGTACGAAAGTCAGATGCACACACTCTGTCTTGTCCACCATCAGCGTGTCCTCAAGGTAATATTGGTAAAATGAGATAGCGCCTCGACCAATCGGACTCACAAATCGGCGCGACAATAGGTTAATATCGTCGTCATAAATATTCACATCCTTGAACACGTCCGACAAGATAGTGCCAATCATATCTCCCGTGCTGAAGAACTCTTCGATACCCGAGGAATTAAAGCCGTCTATAATTTCCTTTTTGTTCTCTGGATTCTTGCGATAGATGGTACGCGAGGCGGTTTCCTTAATGGAGATGGGTAGAATCATCTTACCCGTCTTTTTTGATTCCTCTATTTGGTCTTTGAAGAAAGAAAATTTCTTGTAGATACCTTTCTCCATCTTCTCTTGTGTGATGTCGTTAATAGACATACGCATCTTCTGATATTTGCGATATTCGTAGAAATCGTTGGTTTCTAGTTTGAGGCCTTTCTTTTTGTCAATAACCTTTCGCATGAAAATTACGGCGGGGTTTTCACGGCGACGGTAGCGTTCGCGTCCTGGTCTAACAGTTACCTCTGCTATTTGGATATCTGCAGGCTTTAGTTTCAATGTCAGTTCACGTGTGGCAGGGGTGATTTTCACTTTCTTGGTCTCGTAGCCAATGGCGGAGAATGTCAGTTCTGTCCATCCTTTACGAGCATGATTGTCCACTTCATATTCACCATCACCGTTTGATACACTACCAGACCCTTTGCCTTCATATTGCACGGTAACATACAACAAAGGCTCGTTAGTTAACGAGTCAGTTATTACCCCTCTAATCTTTTGGGCAGAGGCCCCAGTAGAAAAAGCTAATGCAGCAACTAAGGCCGTAAAATATATATAAAATCGTTTCATCTTCCAAAATTCCCTCCAAAATCTCCCCTAAACAGGAGAATCCAGATGAGGTTATTATAATATAATGTCAATTATCAGTGCTCAAATGACTCCACCAGCACCTGAACAATACGCTCTGCTGTTCTTCCATCCCATCTGTCGGGCAAAGTAGCATGTTTCCATTCTCCTAGCATTAGTTTGTCAAGCGCAGCTGCCAAAGCGAAAGTATTCTCACCTACTAACTCGTTTGTACCAATACGCCATGTTTCAGGATGTTCTGCATAGGTGTTTAGGGTGATGCAGGGAACATCCAGGAATGTTGCTTCCTCGGCTATATTGCCTGAGTCGGTGATGATGCCCTTGGCCTGATTTATTAAGAACCCAAAATGTAGGTAGCTTTGTGATGGCATAATATATAGGTTAGGTGCATCCAACTCTAACTGTTTCACTGCATCTTCCACGTACCCGTGCAGTGGCGCTACAATAGGAAGACCATTGGATTTTTTGATGACCGTTTCTACCAGCGACTTCAGTACAGGCTTGTTGCGTAACAGGTCACGACGATTCAGTGTCAGCAGCAAGTAATTCCCTTTACGCAGTCCCATACTGCTAAACCACATAGGCTGGAGCAGTCGGTGACGATTATATCTTATGGTGTCAATCAAAATATTGCCCACATAGTGAATGTATTCAGGTATCATGCCTTCCTGGTTGAGGTTTCTGTTGGCTACCATGCCAGCGGTAAATAGGTAGTCGGAGATGGCATCCACGATAGTGCGGTTCACTTCACGGGGCATGTTCATGTCGAACGAACGGGTACCAGCAATCACGTGTGCCACTTTTAGTCCGCGTTTTTTTGCCACAATTGAGCAACTCATGGTAGATGCTAAGTCATCCACTACCAAAACCACATGGGCAGGGTGAGCATCAAGTTCCTTTTCAAACGCTAGCATGATAGCCGCAGCTACCTCGCTCTGCCCGGTATGTGCTACATTCAAGTAGCCATCTGGTTCACGTATGTCAAGGTCGGAAAATAATGATGCATCAAGACTGGGATCACCATGAGGACCCGTATAAACCAGTCGGTATGAAATATCTTTGCCGTTGCTATGTGCTGCGTTTATGGCGCGGCATATAGGCGCTATCTTCATAAAATTTGGGCGTGCACCCGCAACAATGGTTACTTTCATCTCCAATTGTCTTTTTATAATTCCTTGCAAACATACAAATAATTATTATTATAACATCATACTGCGAGATATAAACGATTATTTTTAATTCTTTTTTTCTTTTCATTCGACCACCCAAGACATTAATATATCTATATAGGGAGGATGAAAGATCAAAAGATACATATTTAGATTGTAAATAGTGGTAAAGTATTGATTTAATATGAGTAGGAATTTCTTTAATAAAAAATGTTCAAATATTGGGCTGTGTAAAAATAAAGTTGTATCTTTGCAGTAATTTTAGGTAACTAGGTAAATTTTTAAGCAAAGATTATATGAAGAAAGAAATCCAATTCAGTCTCCTCTATCGAGACATGTTCCAAAGTTCAGGCAAGTTCCAGCCTAGAAAAGATCAGTTGGAGCGCATTGCCCCCGTCATCATTGACATGGGCTGCTTTGACCGTGTGGAAACCAACGGTGGTGCCTTCGAGCAGGTGAACTTGATGTATGGTGAGAATCCTAATTTGGCAGTACGCGCTTTCACCAAGCCTTTCAACGAGGTTGGTATTAAGACACACATGCTGGATCGTGGTCTGAATGCCTTGCGTATGTATCCTTGTCCAATAGATGTTCGTAAACTGATGTACAAGGTGAAGCATGCTCAGGGTGTTGACATCACTCGTATCTTTGATGGTTTGAATGATGCCAATAATATCATTCCTTCTATCCAATATGCTAAGGAAGGTGGCATGACGCCACAGGCTACCTTGTGTATCACTTATTCACCTGTTCATACTGTTGAATATTATACTAAATTGGCTGATAAACTGATTGAGGCTGGTGCTGAGGAAATCTGTTTAAAGGATATGGCAGGTATCGGTCGCCCCTGGTCATTAGGCCAGTTGACAAAGAACATTAAGGATCGTCATCCTGAAATTATAGTACAATATCACGGTCATAGTGGTCCTGGTCTTTCTGTTGCTTCTATGCTGGAGGTAGCTGAGGCAGGTGTTGATGTGATTGATGTGGCTATGGAACCACTGTCTTGGGGTAAGGTTCATCCAGATGTGATAACCATTCAGGCTATGTTGAAGGATGCCGGCTTCAAGGTGAAGGACATCAATATGAAGGCTTATATGGAGGCTCGCGCCTTGACGCAAGAGTTCATCGAAGACTTCTTGGGCTATTTCATGGATCCAACCAACAAGCATATGACGTCATTGTTGTTGAAGTGTGGTCTGCCTGGTGGTATGATGGGCTCTATGATGGCCGATATGAAGACCATGATGCCTGTCATCAATATGTCTCTGAAAGCACAGGGTAAACCAGAGATGACTATCGATGAAGTGGTGGTGAAGTTGTTCGACGAAGTAGAGTATGTTTGGCCTAAGGTGGGCTATCCTCCATTGGTGACTCCATTTAGTCAGTATGTAAAGAATATTGCACTAATGAACATTATGGCTGAGGCACAGGGCAAACCACGCTATAGTCTGCTTACAGATAAGAGTATCTGGGGTATGATTCTCGGTAAGAGCGGTCAACTGCCTGGTGAGGTTGCACCTGAGATCAAAGAACTGGCTAAGGAACAAGGTCTGGAGTTCTTTACTGGTGACGTACAGGCTCTCTATCCAGACAATATGGATGATTTCCGCAAGGAGATGAAAGAAAATGGCTGGGAGACTGGTCCAGACGATGAAGAACTGTTTGAGTTGGCAATGCACCCAGAACAGTATCGTCCATTCAAGAGTGGTGTAGCTAAACAGCGCTTCGAGGCAGACTTGCAGAAGGCTAAGGATGCAAGGATGGCTAAACAGGGATTCAATCCAGAGGATATCTTGAAGCTGAAACGTGCGAAGGCTGAGCCTATCACAGCTCCAGTAAACGGTCAGGTCCTGTGGGAGATTGATGTGGTGAACGCATCAATGGCACCAGCTATCGGTGACAAGTTCCAGGAAGGTGATCACTTCTGCTACATTACAACTCTTTGGGGCGAGCAGGCAGAAGTAAAAGCTAATTTTACTGGTAAGATCATTGAGGTATGCGCACAGCAAGGTGCTACTGTGAATAAGGGTGATGTGCTGGCATACATCGAAAGACCTCAAGAATAATAAACAATTTATGTTGAATCACTTGACAGTAAGCCCCATTGCTTTAGCTCTGGGGCTTATTTTATAAATTTAAATACTATGAAGAAACATTTGTTTATGGCCATCATGTTGGTTTTATCAGCAGTGGCTGTAAATGCCCAGACTGGCAAAGGCGGCATATCTAGTACTATGCTACAACAAATAGAAAAAGGGTATGAAGATTCACCTGCTAATAGGGCACTCCGCAATGCCATCGGCAGTAATGACATCAGTACATTGGTGGTAAATCAGGACAACCAGAAAGCAATGGATACCAATTTCTCCATCCGTGTAAAGTCGAAAGGCATTACCAATCAGGCATCATCTGGCCGCTGTTGGCTGTTTACAGGCTTGAACGTGATGCGTGCCAAGGCCATTGAACAATATAGTCTGCCTGTGTTTGAATATTCACAGAACTATACATTCTTTTATGACCAGTTGGAAAAGGCAAACCTTTTTCTTCAAGGTGTAATTGATACCCGTCAGCAACCGATGGACGATAAGATGGTGGAGTGGTTGTTCCAGCATCCATTGAGCGATGGCGGTACTTTCTGCGGTGTTGCCGACCTGGTGCAGAAATATGGTTTAGTGCCTAAAGATGTGATGCCTGAGACTTATAGTAGTACGCATACCTCAACCATGCGCAACCTGATTTCCCAGAAACTGAAAGAGTATGGCTTGAAATTACGCGACGATGCAGCTAATGGCGTAAAACAAGCAGACTTGGAGACACAAAAGACAGAAATGCTTGCCACTGTATATCGTATGTTGGTGCTGAACTTAGGCATTCCTCCTAAAGAGTTCGATTTCGTGCGCAAAGACACTGATGGTAAGCCTGTGGCTACCGAGCACCATACCCCTTCGTCTTTTTATGATAAGTATGGTGACAAAGGCCTGCTCACCAATTATGTGATGTTGATGAATGACCCTACGCGTGAGTATTATAAGACTTATGAAATTGACTATGATCGTCATACCTACGATGGACAGAACTGGGTGTATGTGAATCTGCCTATAGATGAGATTAAAGAGATGGCAATAGCCTCGTTGAAAGACAATACTATGATGTATTTTTCTTGTGATGTGGGCAAGTTTCAAGACTCCAAGCGTGGCTTGCTGGATGTGAATAACTTCGACTATGGCTCACTGATGGGTACAACTTTCTGTATGGATAAGAAACAGCGCATCCAAACCTTTACCAGTGGTTCAACACATGCCATGACTCTGACGGCAGTTGACTTGGACAAGGCAGGTAAGCCTGTAAAGTGGATGGTGGAGAATAGTTGGGGTGTCGATCGTGGTTACCAGGGTTTCCTCATCATGACTGACGAGTGGTTCAACGAGTATATGTTCCGTCTGGTGGTGGAGAGCCGTTATGCCACTGCAAAGGTGAAGGAACTACTGAAATTGACACCAGTGAAGTTGCCTGCATGGGACCCTATGTTTGCTGAAGAAGAGTAAAATTAGCTACATTTGTGGTTGTCTTTTATCTTGAAAGATAAAGAAACGGAGTTGTTGAGGAAAATAAACCGCAATAACTTCGTTTTTTTGTTATTAATTCATTATTTTTGCAAAGATAAACGAATACTAATTATTAATATAATCGCATGGCAAATGTAATTAAGTTACGCAAAGGCTTGGATATTAACCTGAAAGGTAAACCAGCTAATGAAGTGACAACTTTACCTGCATCGGACGCATATTCTCTTGTGCCCGATGATTTTACTGGTGTCATTCCCAAAGTGGTGGTGAAAGAGCAGGTGCATGTCCTTGCAGGGGAACCCTTGTTTATTGACAAGAATCACCCCGAAGTGAAATTTGTTTCGCCAGTTAGTGGCGTAGTTACAAGCGTTGAGCGAGGTGCACGTAGAAAGGTGATGAACATCATTGTGACTCCTGACAAGGAGCAGCAGTATGCAGTTTTTGGCAAGAAGGATCCTGCTACCCTTACAGGTGATCAGGTGAAAGTTGCTCTGCTGGAAGCTGGTCTGTTCGCATTTATGCGTCAGCGTCCGTATGATGTGATTGCTAATCCTGACGATGCGCCACGCGCTATCTTTGTGTCAGCTTTCGACAGTGCTCCTTTGGCTCCCGACTTTGAATTGCAGCTGAAAGGTGAGGAAGGAAACTTCCAGACTGGTCTCGATGCACTGGCTAAGATTACCAAGGTGTACTTGGGTGTGAGTGTAAATCAGAAGTCTGCTGCCTTGACGCAGGCAAAGAATGTAACCATCAACACGTTTGATGGTCCTCATCCTGCTGGTAACGTGGGCGTTCAAATCAATCATGTGGCTCCCATAAACAAAGGAGAGGTTGTTTGGACTATCGGTGCAGAAGCTGTCATCTTCATCGGGCGTTTATTCAACGATGGTAAGGTGAACCTGATGCGCACTGTAGCACTCACAGGCTCTGAATTTGTAAAGCCTTGCTACGTGAAGATGTTGCTGGGTGCTAAACTTGACAACGTGTTCAAGGGACATGTGACTACTGCTAAGAACCTGCGTTACATTAGTGGCAACGTGCTTACTGGTAAGCAGGTGAATGCGGAAGGCAGTTATCTGGGCGCATTCCACGCGCAACTGACGGTGATACCTGAAGGTAATGACGTGCATGAGTTATTTGGTTGGATTATGCCTCGCATAAATGATTTTAGTACCAGCCGTTCTTATTTCAGCTGGCTACAGGGTAAGAAGGAATATGTGATGGACGCACGCATTAAGGGTGGCGAACGTCACATGATTATGTCTGGCGAATACGACAGCGTGTTCCCGATGGACATCTATCCTGAGTATTTGGTAAAGGCTATCATCGCCGGTGATATCGATAAGATGGAGGCGTTGGGCATCTATGAGGTGGCTCCAGAAGACTTTGCTCTCTGCGAGTTTGTATGCTCTTCTAAGGTGGAGGTACAACGCATCGTACGTGAAGGACTTGACGCACTTCGTGCTGAAATGGCTTAAAGTTTTAACTAAGTAATTAAAAACAGAAACTAAATAATGAGCGCGTTAAGAAATTATCTGGATAAGATAAAGCCGAACTTCGAAGAAGGAGGCAAATTACACGCATTTCGTTCTGTGTTCGATGGCTTCGAGACATTCTTGTTTGTGCCAAATAACACAGCGAAATCCGGAACGCATATTCATGATGCCATCGACAGCAAACGAATCATGTCATTGGTAGTGATTGCATTGATTCCGGCCATGTTGTTCGGTATGTACAACGTGGGCTATCAGCATTTTATTGCTACTGGCGCAGAAGGTGGCTTCTGGGCTATGTTCTTCTATGGTTTCCTGGCTGTGCTGCCAAAAATCATAGTATCTTATGTGGTAGGTCTAGGCATCGAGTTTACTGTGGCTCAGTGGAAGAATGAAGAGATTCAGGAAGGTTTCCTGGTATCTGGTATTTTGATTCCGCTGATTGTGCCTATCGACTGCCCATTGTGGATTCTTGCTATTGCAACGGCTTTCGCTGTGATATTTGCTAAGGAAGTATTTGGCGGTACTGGCATGAATGTGTTCAACGTGGCACTGATTACCCGTGCATTCCTGTTTTTCGCTTATCCTACTAAGATGTCAGGTGATGCCGTTTGGGTGTCAAGTGACAGTATTCTGGGCTTAGGAAAGACTGTTGATGGCCTTACGGTAGCTACACCTTTAGGACAGGCTGCTACAGGGGTAGATGTTACTTATGAGTTTTCTGACATGGTGACAGGTTTTATCCCTGGCTCTATTGGTGAGACCAGTGTGATAGCTATCGCTATTGGTGCTGTGATTCTACTGTGGTCAGGTGTTGCCAGTTGGAAGACTATGTTGAGCGTGTTTGTTGGTGGTGCTCTAATGGCTTTGGTGTTCAATGCCATTGGTCCTGACACAGCCATAGCAAACATGCCTTGGTATGAGCACTTGGTATTGGGTGGATTCTGCTTCGGTGCCGTATTCATGGCTACCGACCCTGTTACTTCTGCTCGTACTGAATGTGGCAAGTACATCTATGGTTTCCTTATTGGTGTGATGGCGATTGTGATTCGAGTGCTCAACCCAGGTTATCCTGAGGGTATGATGCTCGCCATTCTGTTGATGAATATCTTCGCTCCGCTGATTGACTACTGTGTAGTACAGAGCAACATCAGCAAGCGTGAGAAGAGAATTGCTAAAGTTTAACAATTAATACCGTTTAAGAAAATGAATACCAATAGTAATAGTTATACTATCATTTATGCTGCGGTAATGGTTGTTATTGTGGCATTCCTGCTGTCTTTCGTTCACTCTGTTTTCAGCAGCCGCCAGGAGGCTAACGTAGAGTTGGACACCAAGAAGCAGATTCTGTATGCGCTGAACGTTCGCGAATCAGCTGACGCTGCAGCCGACTATGATAAATATGTAAAGGCCGACAAGTTGTTCCAGAATGGACAACTCACTGACTATACTGGCAAGTTTGTGACCAGTTTCGAGAATGATTTCAAGAAAAATGGTCAGTTGCACGTATTCGAGGCTGAGATTGACGGCCAGAAAAAGTATGTGTTCCCTGTATTTGGTGCAGGTTTGTGGGGCTCTATCTGGGGGTATGTGGCAGTGAACGAGGATAAGGATACAGTATATGGCGCTTATTTCTCTCATGCCAGCGAGACTCCAGGTTTGGGTGCTGAGATTCAGAGCTATTCTGCTTTCCAACAGCAGTTCGAGGGCAAAAAGTTGCTGAATGGCAACGATGTGGCTATCGAAGTGGTGAAGAGTGGACAGGCTAAGGGCGATATCAACAAGGTGGACGGTATCACTGGTGGTACCATGACCTCTAACGGTGTGGACGCTATGTTGAAGGACTGCCTGAACAACTACAAGGCATTTTTAACTAATAAATAAGAGGAGGAAAGAATATGTCAGCATTATTTTCAGCAAAAAATAAAGAAGTGTTCATGACTCCTCTTGGCTTGAACAACCCTGTTACCGTACAGGTGCTGGGTATCTGCTCAGCATTGGCTGTAAGTAGCAAGTTGGAGCCGGCCATTGTGATGGGTCTGGCAGTGACAGTCATTACGGCTTTTGCCAATGTGGTGATTTCTCTGCTGCGTAAGACAGTACCTAACCGCATCCGCATCGTCATTCAGTTGGTGGTGGTTGCGAGCTTGGTAACTATCGTTAGTGAGATTTTGAAGGCGTTCGCTTACGATGTAAGTGTTCAGCTGTCAGTGTATGTAGGTCTGATCATTACCAACTGTATTCTGATGGGTCGTCTGGAAGCGTTTGCTATGCAGAATGGTCCTTGGGAGTCTTTCCTGGATGGCGTTGGCAACGGTTTGGGTTATGCCAAGATTCTGGTGATTGTGGCTGTATTCCGTGAGATTCTCGGCTCAGGCACCCTGCTTGGTTTCAATCTGTTGAACTATGATTGGTTGAAGGATTTGGGTTACATGAACAACGGTCTGATGGTAATGTCTCCGATGGCACTGATCATCGTAGCATGTATCATTTGGTACCAGCGTGCCCACAATAAAGAATTGCAAGAAAAGTAATAATTGAAAGAGTATGGAACATTTCTTTAGCTTAATCGTCCGCTCTATCTTCGTGGACAATATGATATTTGCATTCTTCCTGGGTATGTGCTCTTACCTTGCCGTATCTAAGAATGTAAAGACTGCTTTAGGTTTGGGTGCCGCTGTTACATTTGTGTTGCTCGTTACCCTGCCTGTGAATTACCTGCTGCAGACTTACGTATTGGCAGAAGGCGCATTGATACCTGGTGTTGACCTGAGTTTCCTCAGCTTCATTCTTTTCATCGCTGTGATTGCTGCTATCGTACAAATTGTGGAGATGGTAGTGGAGCGTTTCAGCCCCTCTCTCTACAATGCATTAGGTATCTTCTTGCCACTGATTGCTGTGAACTGTGCCATCATGGGTGCTTCATTGTTCATGCAGCAGCGCATCGGTCTGAACCCAAGTGATCCTAAGTATATCGGTGGTGTGGTTGACGCACTGGGTTATGCACTGGGTTCTGGTATTGGTTGGCTGTTGGCTATCGTTGGCTTGGCTGCTATTCGTGAAAAGATGGCTTACTCTGATGTACCTGCTCCTCTAAAGGGACTAGGCATCACGTTTATCGTGGTAGGCTTGATGGCTATGGGCTTTATGTGCTTCTCTGGTTTGAAACTCTAAAAAAGAAAGGAATATACAATGGATATGAATTTAATATTAGCGAGCATTGGGGTATTCCTTGTAGTCATCCTGCTGCTTGTCATTATCCTGCTGGTTGCCAAGTATTACTTGGTGCCTTCAGGTATGGTTAAAATTTCTATCAATGGCGGCGACAAGGTGTTGGAGGTAAACTCTGGTAGCACTTTGCTCAATACATTGGTGACTAACGACGTTCACCTTCCTTCTGCCTGCGGTGGTAAGGGCTCTTGCGGTCAGTGCAAAGTACAGGTGCTCGAAGGTGGTGGTGAGATTCTGCCATCAGAGACCTCTCACTTCACCCGCAAACAACAGCAAGACCATTGGCGTCTAGGCTGCCAGGTAAAGGTGAAGAACGACCTCTCTATCAAGATTCCTGAAAGCATCTTGGGCGTGAAGGAATACGAGTGTACCGTTGTTTCTAACAAGAACGTGGCTTCCTTTATCAAGGAATTCATCGTACAGCTGCCTCCTGGTGAGCACATGGACTTCATCCCTGGTTCTTATGCACAGATCCAGATTCCTACTTATGATATGGACTACGACAAGGACATCGATAAGGAGTCTTTGGGTGAGTACCTGCCAGCATGGGAGAAGTTCGGTCTGTTTACCTTGAAGTGCAAGAACGATACACCAACTATCCGTGCTTACTCTATGGCTAACTATCCAGCTGAGGGTGACCGCTTCATGTTGACCGTACGTATCGCTACGCCTCCATTTAAGCCAAAACCACAGGTGGGCTTCATGGATGTTAGTCCTGGTATCGCTTCTTCTTACATCTTCAGCCTGAAGCCAGGCGACAAGGTGAAGATGAGTGGCCCTTATGGTGAGTTCCACCCTATTTTCGACTCTAAGCGTGAGATGATTTGGGTAGGTGGTGGTGCTGGTATGGCTCCTCTGCGTGCACAGATTATGCACATGTGTAAGACGTTGAAGACTAAGGATCGTGAGATGCACTATTTCTATGGCGCACGCGCTTTGAACGAGGTATTCTATCTCGACGACTTCTTGGGCTTGGAGAAGGAGTTCCCGAACTTCCACTTCCACTTGGCACTTGACCGTCCGGATCCTGCTGCCGATGCAGCTGGTGTGAAATACACAGCTGGCTTCGTTCATCAGGTGATGTACAACGACTATCTGAAGGATCATGAGGCTCCTGAGGATATCGAGTACTACATGTGCGGTCCTGGTCCAATGTCAAAGGCTGTAGAAGGTCTGCTTTATGACTTGGGCGTACCGGCACAGAACTTGATGTTCGATAACTTTGCATAAGGTTATCTTATACCTTATATATAATAAAGGCGGAGCTATTTGGCTTCGCCTTTATTGAATAGTTAAACCAACAAAGACCCCAAAACTTTCCCCTTCCTTAGAAATGGGGAGTACCCCGAGAAGGGTGTATATTTATTGTATGAATAACAACGAAATAATAATCTTAGGCACCGGCAATGCGATGGTGACTCGCTGCTACAACACCTGCTTCATTGTACGTAGTGAGAGTGGTAGCATGATGTTGGTGGATGCTGGTGGCGGTAATGGCATTCTGTCGCAGTTGCAAAAGGCTGGCGTGGGTTGCGAAGAAATTGATGACCTCTTTATTACCCATGCTCACACTGACCATATCTTAGGCGTTATCTGGCTGATGCGTATGGCTCTGCAGTATCAGAAACCACAACAGTTAAAGATACATAGCCATAAAAAGGTACTTGACTTGATTGACTATATTGCCAGGCAAACACTGCCACAGAAACAGGTGGATAGGATAGGTGTCAATGTGGTGTATCAAGAATTTGGCGATGGCGACAGCTTCCAGGCTGGCGATATGCAGGTGCAGTGTTTCGACATCCATTCTACCAAGGAGAAGCAATTCGGCTTTACAGTTACCTTTGCTAACGGTAAACGGTTGGCTTGCTTAGGCGATGAACCTTATTGCGAGTTAAATGAACCATACGTCAAGGGTGCTGACTGGATGATGAGTGAGGCGTTTTGCCTTTATGCTGACCGTGAGCGTTTCCAACCTTACAAGAAGCACCACAGCACCGCTTTGGATGCAGCCCGTTTGGCTAAGACCTTGGGTGTGCCTAACCTGATTCTCTATCACACGGAGGATAAGACGTTGGATACACGTAAAGAACGTTATTCTACAGAGGCTCAGTCAGTCTATGATGGCCAGGTGTTCGTGCCTTACGATTTGGAACGAATAGCCATTGTTTAGTGGTTAGCCAACCACCAGTCTATCAACTTGCGGGCGATACTCATTTTCTTGGGTATCTCCGGCAGGTTGTCTTTACTATAGAAAGCGCCGGCACTTAGTTCATCTTCCTGGAGTTTGATGGTACCACTCTCATACTCTGCAGTAAAGCCCACCATCAGACCACTGGGATAGGGCCAAGTCTGACTGCCAAAGTATTGCAGGTTCTTGATGGTAAGACCTGTTTCCTCTTTCACTTCGCGAACCACACACTGCTCCAAACTCTCGCCAGCTTCCAAGAAACCAGCTACCAATCCGTAATAGTTACGCTTGAAGGCTCGGTTATGTACCAACAAGATTTCATTACCTTTTTGTATCAATACAATGATAGCGGTGGCAATGGGTGGATACATCTCCAATCCGCATTGCGGACATTTCTTCATAATGGGCGTTTCTTGGATAGTAAGGACTCCACACGTAGGACAATAACGGCTATGCTTATCCCAGTATAGTATCTGCGCTGCCTTGCCTCCACAAAGATAATCCTCTAAAGGAATGTAGTTGAAAGAGTCCCTAAGACCAATTAGCTTCCAATGACCGTTGACCGTTGACGATTGAATGTCAATGTCTTCTATCTCAAATGAATTCACCTTTGTGCCATTATTCATGGTCACCTCATGCACATGGTGTCCATCAGGCACAGGTACTGGAGGCTCATTGCCCTCTGGTACCCGTAAAGCATCGTCTTGCTGCTGTAAAAGCAGTTGCCCCTTATGGAATACAAACCATTTCATCGACTGATCTTTCTTTTGTTCAAAGCTGCCCAATAGCGTTGTGCATTGTTCAGGTGCTCACGGTATGTAGCGGCAAAGTTGTGTGTGCCCGAAAAATCTTCCTTGGCACACATATAGAGATAGTTATGATGGGCGTAGTTCAACACGGCATCTAAGCCCACCACCGAAGGAATGCGGATGGGACCTGGAGGCAATCCCTTGTGTAGGTAAGTATTGTAAGGAGACTCCACATTCAAGTCGGAGTTGAGGATACGACGGATGCCAAATTCCTGCAGTGCGAATTTGATGGTAGGGTCAGCTTGTAATGGCATACCAATACGCAAGCGGTTGTAATATAAGCCTGCTACCGATGGTTTCTCTGGGTTATTGTTAGTTTCTTCCTCCACAATAGAGGCCAGTGTTGCAACCTCATTCTCTGATAATCCCATTTCTTTGGCTTTTGCCGTACGGCTGGTGTTCCAGAAACGCTTATGCTCTGTCTGCATACGGTCGAAGAACTCATCCACAGAGATATCCCAATACATCTCGTAGGTATCGGGTATAAACAATGCAGGCATCGTCTCTTTTGTATAACCCATCTTGGTTTGAAAGGCAGAATCGTACATCAGTGTAGCAATCTCCACTGAGTCAATCATCAGTTGCCTACCTACTTGACCAGCCAGTCTCTTCATCGTACGGGCACTGTTGATGGTGATGTTCATAGGTGTCTGATAACCTCGCCAGATGCGACTGAACACATGATATACACTCTCATTGTTGCGAATCTCATAACGTCCTGTACGGATGCTTTCAGGATAGTGTCGGTACTCGCTCATCCACTTGAATCCGTGAAAGTCCTTCACGTTTCCCACCTGCTGCACCTTTACATACACCGAGTCAGCCGTATCGTCACGGTCGATATACACGTATGCCGTCTGTTGGGGGAAGAACTGCGGAGCCATAAAATAGTAATAAAAAGCACCACCGATGGCACAGGCTATCAGTAGCAGGGCGAGAAAAGCACCAAGCAGAATATGTGTTGTACGTTTTTTCATACGCCTAATAATCATTAAAGGAGATGCTTAGCCAGCATCTCCTTTGGTGTCATGAGCCACTTGCCAGACTTGAACTGGCGACCTACGCGTTACGAATGCGTTGCTCTACCGACTGAGCTAAAGTGGCGATGCATTGCCTTTCGTTGCTTTTGCGACTGCAAAGGTACTGCTTTATTTGGAATGACAAAAAGAAAATACAGTTTTTTTGTCACCTAACAATGCTATTTATCCTATTCTGATAGAATGAGCGGAAATCACTCCACTTATAATATGGGAACATATCCGTAGGCACTGGCAGTTTTGCCTCATCACCATTCAGCAAGCACTTTACGAGTATATCATCAGATGCCTTCTTGCCACGATAGAACACTAACTGTATATTAGAAGCCTTGCAAGTCTCCCAATTTTGATAGATATTCTTCACCTCGTATGGGTCTTCAGGGTCGGTATCAGCACCATTGATGCCCATCAACACCGTCAGCGGGCCAATGCAGGTATCGTGTCCAAAGCGTAGGTCAGAGATACGGTCACTGCTACCATTAATCGCAGCATCTGCCTTCTTGAGGATATCCTCCAAAATAGGAATCATGTTATACTGCCCGGCGAATACCCAAGAGTAAGAACCCAGGTTTGATGCTTCCCAACGATCCACAATCTCCTGGTCGGTAACAATGTTGCCCATCATGCCTACATGGTTGATGCTGGGTAAGGTGGTATAGAGACTGATGAGGCTATTCCCCAACATTTCAGGTCTGCCAGGCAAACCTTCTGTGCTGGTAAATACTCTTTCAACTACCTTTTTGCTCAGACTGTTATCGCTCTGGAATATATCGCGGTTGCTCTCATAACGAGGCTTGTTAGGTTTGGGGAAGTTGTGCTTTACTGGATTCTGACTATCGGTAGGCACCACACCGTCAAGGGTAAATCGTGAAGACTGCTCACGAATTTCA
>JAEEGF011472874.1_pt1 | contig 15932 bp, 14 predicted proteins | sample 9134171 | NCBI WGS metagenome assembly JAEEGF01 (sample SAMN16246542, study PRJNA631951) | gut metagenome | biome: gut microbiome; feature: rumen; material: AP-attached | host: Bos | place: Iran: Karaj | collected 2018-10
CATGGGTTCTAGCAATCAGACTCCTGTGGAGAAACTCCGTGACAAGGAATGGGTCGAAAAGAACGGCCACACCATCAGTATCATGGATTATGCCCGTTTCAATTACGTCGCCCAGCCTGAAGACAACATCGGCAAGGATGGACTCTACCCCAGAATCAATGACTATGACAAATGGGCCATTGAATATGGTTACAAGGCCACTCCGTACAAGACTCCAAAGGAGGACCACCTCTATTGGAACAAGGTCATTATAGATAGGCTTGCTGCCAATCCCAGGCTTTGGTTCGGTGGAGAGGGTGGCGATTCCGATCCTCGAGCCCAGCGTGAGGACCTTGGTGACAATTCAATGAAAGCCAGCACCTATGGAATCCAGAATCTCAAACGTATTATCGGACAGCTTCCCGAGTGGAATGCCGAAGAAGGTGACCAATATCGGAACCTCAGCCGTATGTACACCCAGCTGACAGGACAGTACAACCGTTATCTTGGCCATGTTTCCGCAAACATCGGAGGCAGGTTCGTTACCTACAAGAGTATCGAACAGACGGGACCCGCTATTTATACAGCCGTACCCAAGGCTCAGCAGAAGGAGGCCCTTGACTGGCTTAATGAGAATCTCTTTAAGAAGCCTGCCTGGCTGGTCGATGTGCCATACATTTTCAATCTTACCGACCGTCCCGACAGTTATCTGTATTCCTCGATTGACAATGTCGTGAGTGCGGGGAATCTGCTTAACCTCCAGAAGCTTTCACGTCTGGAACAGTTTGCTCAGTACGATGCCTCCAACTACAAGCCTGAAGAGTATCTTTCAGACCTTACCGGAATGATTTTCGAGGAGCTGTATAAAGGACGTGCTACCGACAGTTACCGTCGCTATCTCCAGCGCCGCTTTGTCAGTGCTGCCCTTGAAGCGATAGGAGGAAGAGGTGCAGAAACCACTGACGGAAGGGCATTGATCCTCGGTACACTAACAGACATTCAAAAGAAGGCAGCAAAGGCCAAATCATCAGACACGGCCACTCAGGCACACTGGAAGTCGATAGCCGCCACGATCGAGAAAGCGCTGAAATAGGTTCAGATCCTGTTCAGGATTGCTCCCTTGTACTTGACCGTCTGGTAAAGCGACCTGAAGATAAGGTGGGCATAGTAGGCGGCAAAGAGAAGATGAACCCTGAATGTCAGGGAAGAGTCTCTGGAGAGAAGGAGCCCACTTAACCATACTACGAAGAATGCGATGACGCAACCGATGTTTGCGTCTCGCATTTCTTTTGTGGCTGTAGCTCCCGTGTAGATGCCATCCCAGGTGAATGCGGGGCAGCCGAGCAGGGGGATTACCACTAGCCATGGAATGAACGCCCTGGCAGCGTCCACAACGGTGCTGTCGGAAGTCATCATCCTGAACATAGGCACACCGGCGACTGAATACACTCCTATGAAGAACAATCCAATCCCCATGCTCCAGATGAAGGTCCATTTGATGGATTGGGAAACTGCATACCTGTCTTTGCGTCCGAAGAATCTTCCAACCAACGCTTCACCTGCAAAGGCAAATCCGTCGGTGAAGTAGGAGAAGATCAGCATGAGTTTCATCATGATGGAGCACATTGCCAGGTAAGTGTCTCCAAACCGGGCAGAGATGGCAGTGAAGGCCAGGTACACTGTCATCAGGCATAGCGACCGGATGAACAGGTCCCCGTTGACCGTAAAGAATTGTTTTAAGTAGTTATGCTGCCCGCTGTCGGACACGGCTTTCGCCTGACGGCGCTGATGAAACGATGAGATAACAATCTTGCTGTAGCGGAGAAGGATTATGGCGGTGGCAAACAGCAGGCCGGAGTACTGGGCGATAAAGGTACCCCATGCTATTCCTGTAAAACCTATTCCATCGAATGCTGACCAGGGGAGCCCGACTGCCAGGATGATGCTCGCCAAAATGTTCACCCCGTTCACAACCACATCGGTAAGCATCGAACTGAAGGCATCCTGCATCCCGATAAACCATCCTCTGAGAGTCATAAGGCTCAAGGTGGCTGGTGCCGCCCAGATCCTGATGTAGAAGTATTTGAGTGCCAAAGACCTGACCTCGTCCGAACAATCGATGAAAAGGAATATGAATTTCTGGAACGGCCATTGGATCAGAATCAGGAACACGGATATAATGAGCGCGGCACCGATCCCCCGAAACAGGTTGGCACCACACTCATGCCAGTCTTCACGTCCGAATGCCTGTGCGGTAAGTCCACCGGTTCCCGCCCTGAGGAAGCCGAAATTCCAGTACATCATGTCGAACATCAGGGAGCCGACGGAAATCCCTCCTATCAAAGCTGCAGCTGAGGTGTCCAGGTGGCCGGCGATGGCCATGTCCACCATTCCAACCAATGGGATGGTCAGGTTGGCAAGGATGCTCGGCAGGGCGAGACGGAATATTTCCTTGTTCAGCGGGCTCAATCTTTCTTGAAGTATTTTCCTACAACAGGCATGGATGAGAGGGGAAGGTCACGCCAGACTATCACGGCGCAGAAAACAAGGATGAGTGCCACGTTGACGGCAAGTGCCGCCCAAGTACTGAGATGACCGTTGGCCAGGACCATTCCGTAATACAGGATTGCGGCGACTATCGCATAGATGGCGATGTCCAACAGGGGATAATCAATTTTGTACTTCTTCTGACCTACAAAATAGGAGAGCAGGGTTGCTGTTCCATATCCACCGACTCCTGCCCAGGCACAAGCCATGTAACCTATCTTGGGAATGAAAATGAAGTTGATTGCGAACAGCACAAGGCAGCCTATTCCCGAAAAGACTGCACCCCAGAGGGTCTGGTCAGTGAGTTTGTACCAGAAAGAGAGGTTGAAATACACCCCCATCAGGATTTCCGCCACCATCACGATAGGGACTACCTTCAAACCAACGCGGTAATCTGCCCCGATGATATATTTCAGGATGTCCATGAAGCCTATGACGCAGAGGAATGCCAGAAGGGTGAATATGATGAAGTATTTCATCGCCTTGGCATATGTTTCCTTGCTGTCCCTTTCAGAGGAACTGCCGAACACGAAGGGCTCATAGGCATAGCGGAAGGCCTGGGTTATCATTGCCATGATCATGGCAATCTTTATACATGCACCGTAGATCCCAAGTTGAGCAGCCCCGTCCTCTCCCTTGTACACGTAAGGGAAAATGATCTGGGAAGCAGTCTGGTTGAGGATTCCTGCTATTCCAAGGACCAGGATCGGCCAGCTGTAGGAGAGCATCCGCTTCATGAGGCCCCAGTCGAATCCAGCCTTGAATCCCTTCAGTTCCTCGATGAAGAACAACGTCATGAATGCCGTGCAGAAGAGGTTGATGAAGAAGACCCATCCTACCTGGATGCCATTGTCGTAAATTCCAAACGGATTGAGTCCGAGCTTCGGCAGGAAGACGAAGTAGGTGAGGTTGAGGAAAATGTTCAGGAATATGAATCCGAGTTTAAGGGCAGCGAACTTGATGGGGCGCTTCTTGTACCTCAGATAGGCGTATGGGATGCACTGGAAGGCATCTATTGCCACTGTAAGGGCCATGGTCCAGATATATTCCGGATGGTCAGGATATCCCATGGCCGTGGAAATGGGCTTGAGGAAACCTACTACCAGGGCCACGAATAGAACGGATGTCGTCAGGACTGCGGTCAGTATCGTCGAATAGACTTTCTCAGGATCCTCTCCCTCCTTGTTAGAATAGCGGAAGAAGGTGGTTTCCATACCATAGGTCAGGATCACCAGCAGAAGGGCCGTGTAGGCATAGAGGTTCGTAACCACTCCGTAGCCACCACTCGATGCATTGATGACATAAGTGTAGATAGGAACCAGGAGGTAGTTCAGGAACCTTCCTATTATGCTGCTGAGGCCGTAGACAGCAGTGTCCTTGGCCAATGATTTCAAGTTTGCCATTCGCTGAGTCGTTTGACATTGCTAAGATAGCAATTATTCTCTTATCTTTGCAGTGCATTATGAGTCTGTATTCTTATTTCAGGATCTCGAAACCTTCTGCAAAGAAGGTACCCCAGGACCTTGTCCAGGGGGAATACAAGCGACTTAAAAACCGCACTTTCTGGGGCGTCACAGCTGCCTATGCGCTTTACTACGTCTGCCGGATGGCAATGGCAGTCGTAAAGCAGCCTTTGATAGACGGAGGCATATTCAGCGCTGCACAACTGGGAATCATCGGTTCCGCCTTCTATTTTGTGTATGCTTTCGGAAAGTTCGCCAACGGATTCATTGCAGATTACTGCAACATCCGCCGGTTCATGGCCACGGGGCTTCTAGTTTCGACGGTTGTGAACCTTCTTATGGGAGTCCTGGGACTGGCACATGGATGGTGGGGGTTGCCTTCGGCCGCGCTGTTTTTCATCTTCTCCTTTGTCTGGGGAATTAACGGCTATTGCCAGTCAATGGGAGCTCCGCCTGGGGTGATAAGTCTTTCGAGGTGGCTTCCGCTCAATCGCAGGGGTACCTACTACAGCATCCTGAGTGCAACTCCGTATCTCGGGAAGTCTCTGTCTGTGTTCTTCCTAGGTCTGGTGGTTGGTTGGATCGGATGGGAATATGGTTTCATCTTCTCTGCCATCGCAGGTGTCTTAGGTTCTGCTATCATCCTGATATTCGTTTCGGACACAACCGAGAGCCGTGGTCTTCCGCCTATCCAGGAATTGACAGGGGATGAGCCGCGTAAGACCGATTCCCTCCCCACCAAGGAGCATCAGAAGATGGTTGTCAGGCATCCGGGGATATGGATCATCGCCCTCTCCAGCGCTTTCGTCTATATCACTCAACACGCAATCAGCGAATGGGGTGTACTGTTCCTTCAGAAGGGTAAGGATTATTCCCTTGCGTCAGCTACCCAGATCATAGCCTTCTCCGAAGCCTTCGGAATCGCCGGAACGGTTCTCGCCGGTTGGCTGTCGGACAGGGTATTCAAGGGCAATCGCTTTATTCCTGTTCTGATCTCCGGAGTAGTCTGCCTTGTCGCACTGGCTGCATTCCTCTTTACCCAAGGCAATTATGTAATGAATATAGTTTATGTGGCAGTGTTCAGCCTGGCTATCGGTGTGGTCTATTGCACGGTGGCTGGTTTGATGGCCCTTGACATAGTATCAAGGAAAGCAACCGGTGCCGCACTCGGAATGGTAGGCCTGGCCAGCTATGCGGCGGCAGGCATCCAGAATGTGGTAAGCGGTTTCATGATTGGAGCAGGGGACTTCGATTTCCGTCCTGTTTCGGTCTTCTGGCTGATAGCCTGCCTGCTATCGTTTATGATACCGGTGCTTTCTTGGCGCCTTCTTAAAAGATAATCGATTTAAATGATGCGCGGATTCTGGACTGTTTTGATGCTCGTATTCTCGAACATTTTCATGACATTCGCATGGTACGGTCACCTAAAGCTCAGTGAGATGAAGATCTCAACCGGCTGGCCTTTGATTCTGATCATACTGTTCTCATGGGGAATAGCTTTTTTCGAGTACTGTCTTACTGTCCCTGCCAACAGGATTGGCTTTGTTTCCAATGGTGGGCCTTTCAATCTGCTTCAGTTGAAAGTGATCCAGGAAGTCGTATCCTTGACGGTTTTCTCGATCATTGTATTGTTCGTGTTCAAGGGACAATCCATCCAATGGAACCATATAGTTGCTTTTGTCTGCCTTGTACTGGCAGTTTTCTTTGTGTTTCTTAAATAAAAGGCAACCGGTGATCAGGGTAATCATATTGGACTTCGACGGGACACTTGGTGACACAAGGGCCAACATCGTTCTAACGATGCAGCAGACCCTGCAGCGGAGAGGTTATCCTGTAGCTGATGAAGACACTATAGCCTCAACTATTGGATTGCCTCTCGAGGAGGGATTCAGACAGTTTCTGGGTGGTATTTCAGACGCTGAGACAGCTGCTTGCGCCGCTACTTACAGGGAAGTGTTTGAAATTAATAAGAAATTATTGATTCCCAAGTTGTTCCCCGAGGTTAGAGAGACTCTTGCCAAACTGAGGGAAGAAGGATATGTCCTGACCATAGCATCATCCAGGAGCTCCAGATCATTGAAAGGCTTCCTTTCCGATATGGAGATTGAAGGTTACATCACCTATATCCTGGGTGCTGACAATGTCCGATTGGCAAAGCCTGATCCGGAACCTGTGTTGAAAACACTCTACGACCTGGGAACAGCAGCGGAGAACGCGCTTGTCGTAGGCGACATGCCTGTCGATATCCTTATGGGGAAACGAGCCGGCGCACTGACCTGTGGCGTTACCTACGGCAATTCATCCAAGGATGACCTGCTTGCCGCCGGAGCGGACTACGTAATAGATGACTTTGCATCCCTACTTCAGTTATTGACATGAAGACAGACAAACTGGCCGGCCACCTGTCGATTGCCGGAGCCTATACGATATTCGGGCTCAACATCGTATTCTGCAAGGATATAGCCAATTCCGAAGCAGTTCCCCCGATAGTGCTGTTCACGATGAGGGCTCTTGGGGCATCGGCTCTGTTCTGGCTTCTTTCCATATTCATCCCAAAGGAAAAGGTTGAACGCGGGGATTTCCTGAAGATCGCAGTAGCTTCGTTTGTCGGGCTTTTCGTTCCTCAGCTTACTTTCCTGAAGGCCATTACGATGGCCACTACGATCGACACTGCGATAATGGGTACTCTCGGCCCGATATTCACGATGTTCTTTGCATTTCTTTTCCTTGGGGAACCCATTACTGGGAAAAAGGCCGGGGGAGTGGTGCTCAGCTTTATCGGAGTCATCTTCCTGATCTTCAATTCAGTGCATGAAGGAGGCGTTTCATCCACCTCTCCATGGGGTATAGCGCTTCTGCTCCTGAACAGCTTGAGTTTCTCATTATATCTCGGTGTTTTCAGGCCCCTGATCTCAAAGTACAGCGTAGTGACTTTCTCCAAATGGACATTCCTGTTTTCATTGCTGCTGTCGCTGCCGTTTTCTGCCAAGGGACTTATGACCACTGATTTCGCGGCGATCCCATCTCTTGTCAAATGGGAAATCGGCTATCTGGTTTTCTTTGCAACCTTTGTGGCATATTTCCTTATTCCTTTCGGACAGAAGTATCTGAGGCCGACCCTTGTCAGCATGTACACCTATCTTCAGCCCATTATTGCAGCAATCGTAAGTATCTGGGCGGGGATGGACGTCCTTACCTGGCAGAAACTGGTCGCAACAGTACTTATTGTCGGTGGAGTAATCCTCGTCAGCCGAAGCCGCGCTGCAGCATCCCCTTCTTCGGCCAAGTCATGATTAGTAATTAATTGAATTAATATGAAAAAGATTTTCCTATTGCTGTTGGTGGCCATTTCACTTGCCTCTTGCAAGACTGCTGAGGAGATACCGTTTGTGGAAATGACGAACTATTTCTTCAGGAATGATGCAAAGATTCCCGAAGATGCCAGGATAGACTCCAAGGAGATGTTCGAAAGCATGTTCGGCGCTGCTGCATTCATGGGTAAAGGTGGAGAACCTACTCCGGTGGACTTTTCACGCGAAATCGTCCTTGCTGTAGTGAATCCGGTTACGGATGTCGCCACTGAGCTCACACCTGTATCACTTGTCAAGGAAGGAAAGTGTCTTGTCCTGACTTGCAAGAAGATCACAGGCGAAAAACAGTCCTGGTCCATGCAGCCTGTCCTGTTGGTGAAGGTCGACCGATCATACGATCCCGGTGCTGCCAAGGTTGAGATCGAATAAACCATGAGATCCTTACTTTCTTTTGCCACGATAGTGTTTCTTGCACTTTCGAGTTGTTCTTCGTCCCATACCACGGAGGTCAGATGCCCAGTCAGTTATGTCAACCCTTTCATTGGAGCCAGTACCAACACCGATGTCGCCGGCGTTTATCATGGGTTGGGCAAGACCTTCCCTGGAGCGACAACCCCGTTCGGGATGGTCCAGGTGAACCCGAATACAATTACCGGTGGCGACAACGGTTGCGGATACAGTTACGAGATGGGGACTATCGAAGGTTTCGCAATGACGCAGATGAGTGGTGTGGGTTGGTACGGTGACCTGGGTAATTTCCTGGTCATGCCCACCACAGGACCACTCATGAAGATAGCAGGAAAAGAGGATGGGAGCATCGAGGGCTGGCGATCCGGATACGACAAGTCCACCGAGACTGCTTCACCTGGGTATTATTCAGTGGACCTTACTGACTATGGTATCAAAGTCGAATGTTCAGCAACTCCGCGTTGCGGGATTCTCAAGTTTACCTGGCCTGAAAGCGATCTCTCAAGGATACAGGTCGATCTCGCCCGAAGGGTTGGTGGAACATCAGAAGAGCAGTATGTCAGAGTCCTTGACAATCATACTGTAGAGGGTTGGATGCGTTGTACTCCCGAAACCGGGGGATGGGGGAATGGTGAAGGCAAGGCTTTGTACACTGTTTATTTCCATGCGGAATTTGACAAACCTTTCGGGGAATACGGTTTCTGGAGTGCTGACATCCCTGAAGGAAGCCCCAGGAAAAGACAGGATGTGACCAGTGTTCCTTATCTGGAAAGGGTTGCTGATGCACCTGTGATCGAAGATGTAAAAGAGCTTCAAGGAAAGCATCTTGGCTTTTTTGCCGAGTCCCGGACCAGTGCGGGAGAGGAGTCCTGTCTCAGAGTTGGAATCTCATTCGTGGACATCAAGGGTGCCAGGAACAATTTCAAGCAGGAAATAGAAGGAAAGGACTTTACTGCAGTACGTTCCGAAGCGGAAAAGGCATGGAACGACCAACTTTCCAAGATTGCGGTTTCAGGGGGTTCTGAAGCTGACAAAACTGTCTTCTACACCGCCTTGTACCATACCATGATAGATCCGAGACTCTTTGCGGATTGTGACGGTCGCTACGTGGGAGGAGACTATCAGATCCATGACAAGGAGTCATCTTTTACTAAGCGGACCATATTCAGCGGATGGGATGTCTTCAGGAGCCAGATGCCTCTTCAGACTATCATCAATCCGCAAGTGGTGGGTGATATCGTGGCCTCTCTGGTGACGATGGCAGGCCAGAGCGGCAAGGGATACCTCGAACGCTGGGAGTTCCTGAACGCATATTCAGGATGCATGATAGGCAATCCGGCTATCGTAGTAATGGCGGATGCCTATGCCAAGGGAATACGGAATTTTGATGCCACAGAGGCTCTTCGGACAGCGCTCTCAACTTCCGGAAGGTTCGGAAACCATCCTCTCGGGTGGACGCCTTCCAGCATCTCCGAGACCCTTGAATATGCATACTCTGATTGGTGCCTGGCCAGATTCGCAGAAGCTCTGGGCAATAAGGATATCGCTGAAGAGTATTATTCCAGGTCGCAGTCTTACAAGAATGTATTCGATCCTGAGGTCGGATGGTTCAGGCCGAGACTGTCAGATGGCTCATGGAAGGAATGGCCGGAAGAAGGAAGGCTCAAGGATGATTATGGCTGTGTTGAGAGCAATCCCTATCAACAGGGATGGTTTGTCCCGCACGATGTCGATGGAATGGTCGAGTTGATGGGAGGAAGGGAAAAGGTCCTTGCGGACCTGGACAGCTTCTTCGAGCACACCCCAGACAACCTTATGTGGAACAGTTATTACAACCATGCCAATGAGCCGGTCCATTTCATCCCCTTCCTTTTCAATGAACTTGGACAGCCTTGGAAGACCCAGAAGTGGACCCGTTTCATCTGCTCCCATGCCTATTCTCCGGATCCCATGACAGGCCTGGTTGGAAATGACGATGTCGGCCAGATGTCGGCCTGGTACGTCCTTGCCGCGGCGGGCCTTCACCCGGTCTGCCCCGGTGACACCAGGATGGCGATTACAAGCCCTGTATTTGATGAGATATCCTTCCGTACAGACCCGGAATACGCTTCGGGAAAGTATTTCAAAGTCAAGACCGTCGGTAACAGCCCCGAAAACATCTATATCCAGAAGGCAGAACTTAACGGGAAGCCTCTGGACGAACCTTATCTGGATTTTGCTGAGATAGCTGTCGGAGGTGTCCTTAAACTGTACATGGGACCGTTGCCATCGACTTGGGCGGTAACAACCCGCTGACCTTTTATATCTTTACGCTGTGCCAGTGGGGACCGAAGCGCTCGAATGAGGCGCGGTCGAGCATTTCCCTGTCATCAGGATGGGCGATGGAAATCAGTAGCTTCGCCCTTTCCTGGAGTGACTTGCCGTAGAGGTCCACGGCACCATATTCAGTGATTATCCAGTGAGCATCAGCCCTGGGAGTTACGACTCCCGCTCCGGGGTTGAGGAAGGGGACAATCTTGGCCTTGCCCTTGTTGGTCCTTGATGCGAAAGCTGTCATAGAGACTCCGCCTTCAGACATGATGGCTCCCTTTACGAAGTCGAGCTGGCCACCGGTGCCGGAGAAGATCCTGGTTCCGATAGAGTCTGCGCTGATCTGGCCGGTAAGATCTACCTCAGTGGCGGAATTGATGGCCATCATATTGGGATTGCGGGATATTGTCCACGGATCGTTGACATACTTGATGTCTTTCATCAGCACGTCAGGATTGTGGTCGATGAAAGAGTACACATCCTGGGAACCGAGGAGGAATGAAGCTACGATCTTTCCTTTGTCAATCGCCTTGTTCGCACCTGTAACCACGCCCTTCTTGATGAGCCTGAGGATTCCGTCGGCAAACATTTCAGTGTGGACTCCAAGGTCCTTGTGATCGGTCAGCTGGGCTGCCAGGGCATTTGGAAGGGCGCCGATTCCCATCTGTATGCAGGCTCCGTCGGGAACCAGTTCTGCGCAGTTCTTTCCGATAAGTATTTCAGTAGGAGTTGGTTCCGCAAAATCTTTCGTCACAAGAGGAGTATCATCCTGGACAAGATAGTCGAAAACGTCCAGCGACACAAGATCGCCATATGCGAAGGGGACGTTGGGGTTAATCACTCCGATTTTCACACGGGCAGTCTCCAGGGCGGCAATTGAACAATCGACTGAAGTTCCTAGTGATACCATTCCGTTGGCGTCTGGAAGAGAAACCTGGACCAATGCTGCCCCGAGCTTGATAGCTCCGCTTCTGTAGAGTTTCTGGGACTCTCCAAGGTGAACCGGGAGATAGTCAGCGTAGCCGGAATTGACATTGGCACGTACGTTGGGACCGATGAAAAAACCTTGCTCGAAGAAGATCCCCATGTACTTCGGATCCGAATAAGGTGCCGGTCCTTCTGTATGGAAATGATGGAAATGAAGGTCTTCAACTTCGTGGGCTTCGGCTCTCCTGACAAGTGCGTCAATCAGAATATGCGGAACACTTGCTACGCTGCTCAGGTGTATGTGGTCACCGGATTTAATAGCCTGTACGGCTTCGTCGGCGCTGACGAAATGGATATCTTTCATGCAGACAGATTGTTTCTTGGTTATAATTCGGCTTCAAAGATAGCCTTTTTTTGTTATTTTTGCAGCCTATGGAGAATAAAGAGAAGAAACTGAAAGCATTTGAGAGGGCTCTGGATGTAATGGATCGTTTGAGGGCAGAGTGTCCGTGGAATCATGCCCAGACCATTGACACCTTGAGGCCTATGACCATCGAGGAGGTTTATGAGCTGAGCGACGCCGTCCTTAAGAAAGATGAAGCAGCCCTTGAAAAGGAATTGGGTGACGTTTTCCTTCACGTTATCTTTTACGCGAAGATTGCCGAGGAAGAAGGCAGGTACGACATAGCAGACGTACTCAACAAACTCTGCGAGAAGATGCTTTACCGTCATCCACATGTTTTCTCCACTACCAAAGTGGCAGATGCCGAAGAGGTCTCTACCAACTGGGAAATGCTCAAGGCCAAGGAAAAGGGAGGGAACAAGCGTATCCTTTCGGGTATTCCGGATTCATTGCCTCCTATCCTTAAAGCTTTCTCCATGCAGGACAAGGCCAGGGGAGTGGGATTTGACTGGGAAGAGAAGCAGCAGGTCTGGGACAAGGTCAAGGAGGAGCAGAAGGAACTGGAGGCTGAGTTCAAATCAGTTGAGGTTGCCAAGACGGATGAAGAAAAGGCAGCTGCCTTCGACAGGGCTGAAGAGGAACTTGGAGATTTCATGTTTGCAACGGTCAACGCCGCCAGGCTCTACGGAATAGATCCTGACACGGCTCTTAACCGTGCCTGCGACAAGTTCCGCAGGCGCTTTACATATCTGGAAGAGAACACCATCCGTCAAGGCAGGGACTTGCACGAAATGACCCTGGCTGAAATGGACGCAATCTGGGATGAAGGGAAGGCCAAGGGCCTGTAGCAGATAAGGGCTTGATTAATTTCCTGTTATTGCCTATCTTTGCAGAATGTCAGTTTACAAGGTAGTTGAGGTTTTGAGTAAAAGGGACTTGAGACGTTTTATCAAGTTTCCTGACGAACTGTATAGGGGTTGCCCCCAATACGTCCCGGCTCTCCACTCCGATCAAGTCAAATCCCTCACCAAGGTTTCCACCCTTTCCTATTGCCAGAGGAAGATGTGGATGGTCTTGGATGGAAAGAAGGTTGTCGGCAGGATTTGCGGGATGATCAATCCTCGCTACAACGCCTTGTATGACAAGAAGAGGGCCCGTTTCGGCTGGTTTGATGCAATCAACGACATGGAGGTTGCAAGACTGCTTCTTGAAACGGCTGAATCGTGGGCAAGGGAGAATGGGATGACCGAAATCCATGGCCCCCTTTATTACAACACCCTCGGAAAGCAGGGAATGCTCATAGAAGGATTCCAGAATGTACCTCCTTTCAATTGCATCTACAATTATCCTTACTATAACGACTTCATGAATGAATTCGGCTATGTAAAGGAATGTGATTGGGTGCAGTACAAGGTTCGGGCGGACCAGGAACCCCAGGAGAAGATCAGACGCATTGCCTCCATTCTCAAGGAGAGGTACAATCTCCATGAGGGAAGCCTTGAGAAGTTGAAGAAAGATCCAAAGATGGTCAGGTATTTCTTCGATGTGTACAATGAGAGTTTCGCGCAATCCGTCTATAACTTCATTCCTTTCACCAAGGAAGAGATTGATGAAGAGGCTGCCGACGTGCTTAAGTTTGTGAATGACAAGACGAGCAGCATAATATTTGATGAGAACGAGGAACTGGTAGGGTTCGGGATTACTTTCCCGACCATCTCTCCTGCACTGCAAAAGGCTAAGGGTCACCTGTTTCCGTTCGGATGGTGGTATCTGCTCAAGGCCATGCGTGAATATGACACGGTGGACTTGATGCTCAATGGTGCTGTGCCTAAATGGCAGAACAAGGGAGTGTCGTCGATTTATCATTGCACGATGTCCGCAAAGTATCGCCAGCAAGGTACCAAGTGGGCCATCACCAATCCCCAGATCGAGTCCAACGGGCCCGCTAATGTGTGGGGGAAATATGAAAACGAGCTGTTCATGCGGCGCAGATGCTACGTGAAGGAGCTTTAAACTGAACTGATTATGGCAGAGAACACTCTGGTTGACAAGATCCTGGCTCTCCAGGACAAATACAATTCACTGCAGGCCCAATTGTCGGATCCGGCGGTGATAGCTGACATGAAGAAATATGTCCAGCTGAATAAGGACTACAAGCAGCTTGAGCCGATAGTAAAGACCGGACTGGATTACAAGAGAAAGGTAGAAGAGCTTGCAGAAGCAAAGGATATCCTCATCAATGAGAAGGATGAGGACCTCCGTGAGATGGCCCGTGCTGAGGTGGCTGAGATCGAACCACTTCTTCCCCAGATGGAGGAACAGATAAAGATACTTCTGATCCCTGCCGATCCGGATGATGCCAAGAACGCAATTGTGGAAATCCGTGGCGGTACCGGAGGTGACGAGGCTGCCATCTTTGCAGGCGACCTTTTCAGGATGTATTCCAAGTTCGCTGAAAAGAGGGGATGGAAGCTCGAGATCAACGATGCAACCCCAGGTACTTCCGGTGGCTTCAAGATGATCGTCTTCAAGCTCTCCTCAAATGATGAGGGAGTTTACGGAATAATGAAATATGAGTCCGGTGTCCATAGGGTACAGCGTGTTCCCCAGACAGAGACCCAGGGAAGGATCCAGACTTCGGCTGCTTCAGTGGCAGTGTTCCCTGAGGCTGGCGAGTTTGATGTGGATCTCAAGTGGGAGGACATCCGCCTGGATCTCTTCTGTGCATCAGGCCCTGGCGGGCAGGGAGTCAACACCACCTATTCAGCGGTGCGTCTGACCCACCTTCCTACCGGCCTTGTTGTCCAGTGCCAGGAGGAGAGGTCCCAGCTCAAGAACAAGGACCGTGCTTTCGAGGAACTTAGAACCCGTCTGTACAACCTAGAGCATCAGAAATATCTTGACGAAATCGGTGCCAAGCGAAAGACAATGGTGTCCACCGGAGACCGTTCCGCCAAGATCCGTACTTACAACTATCCTCAGGGACGTGTTACGGACCACAGGATCAACTGGTCGATGTACAACCTTCCTGTTTTCATGGATGGAGACATCCAGGAGTGCATCAACCAGCTTCAGATAGCAGAAAATGCCGAGCGACTGAAAGAAGCCGGCGATTAATGATACAAACAGTGTACTAGGTAACCACTTAAAAAACTAGAAATGCAGAAAAACAGTTTCTCTTCAGCCTTCGTGCTGATGGCCGTGTTGTTCACGGTTTGTCTTATTTCATCCAACCTTTTCGCAGCAAAGGTTTTTGCCCTCGGAAAGATCACCCTTCCCTGTGCGGTATTGATATTCCCGATATCCTACATTCTCAATGACTGCTTCACCGAGGTGTGGGGATACCGTAAGGCCAGGCTTGTAATCTGGACCGCTTTCGCCATGAACCTGTTCGTGGCCCTGCCAGCCCAGATCGCAGTGCTCCTTCCTGCTGCTCCTTTCTGGACCGGCGGCGAGCATTTCGATTTCGTGTTCAAGATGGCCCCGCGCATCCTGCTTGCCTCCCTGCTTGCCTTCCTTGCCGGATCTACCTTCAACGCCTATGTGATGAGCAAGATGAAGGTGGCCCAGGACGGGAAGAGTTTCTCGGTCAGGGCTATCGTCTCTTCGATTGCAGGTGAATGCCTTGACTCGCTCATCTTCATGCCCATAGCCTTCTGGGGGACTCCTTGGAAGGACCTGGCCTGGATGATGCTGTTCCAGGTGACTTTCAAAGTGCTTTACGAGATCATCATCCTGCCTGTCACGACCAGGGTGGTGCGGAAGCTCAAGGAGGTCGAAGAGGAAGATGTCTATGACCGTGACATTCATTATAATCCATTCAAGATATTCGATTATTGATTATGGACAGGAAGAAAGAAGGCCTGGAGGCCCTTGGCCACGCGACCAGATATAAGATGGATTATGCTCCTGAGGTTCTGGAGACATTCGAGAACATGCATCCCGGCAGGGACTATTGGGTCCGCTTCAACTGCCCTGAGTTCACCACCCTTTGCCCTATAACCGGACAGCCCGATTTCGCTGAGATCCGTATAAGTTACATTCCGGACATCAGGATGGTAGAGAGCAAGAGTCTGAAGCTATATCTCTTCAGCTTCAGGAATCATGGCGGTTTCCATGAGGATTGCGTCAATATAATCATGAACGACCTGATCAAGTTGATGGATCCAAAGTACATCGAGGTGTTGGGCCTGTTCACTCCGAGAGGGGGGATATCAATCCATCCTTATGCCAATTACGGCCGTCCAGGGACTGAATATGAGGCCCTTGCCCGGCAGCGTTTCTCTACCCATGAGTGACAAATTGTCAGCCCGATAGGCTTGGCATAACATTGGTTATTGACTAGGGCGTCCGGTTCGTGAGTTCCGGGCGCCTTAAATTTGTCAGTAAATAATAAAGGAGAAAAAAGAATATGGGAAAAATCATCGGAATCGACCTTGGAACCACCAATTCGTGCGTTTCGGTCATGGAAGGCAACCAGCCTACCGTCATAATCAACAATGAGGGTGAGAGGACGACTCCTTC
>JAEEGF011575706.1_pt1 | contig 15931 bp, 15 predicted proteins | sample 9134171 | NCBI WGS metagenome assembly JAEEGF01 (sample SAMN16246542, study PRJNA631951) | gut metagenome | biome: gut microbiome; feature: rumen; material: AP-attached | host: Bos | place: Iran: Karaj | collected 2018-10
GGCGTTGTGGATAGGCTTGATAATCTCATCGGTCACTCCCTCGTCGTACGACTCCTGCATGGCCTTAACCATATCAGTAGCCTGCTTACCTGTGCCGTTGACGATCAGGTCGTAACCCTCCTTCACACGCTCCCAACGCTTATCACGATCCATAGCATAGAAACGGCCCACTATAGAAGCGATGGCAGCATCGTTATCGGCACAAACCTTCGTAATCTGCTCGATGAATCCCTTACCACTCTTGGGGTCGGTATCGCGACCGTCCATGTAGCAGTGCACAAACACCTGGTTCTTCAGACCATAAGCCTTACCGATTTCGATGAGTTTGAAGAGGTGGTCGAGGCTTGAGTGCACACCACCGTCAGAGGTCAGACCCATCAGGTGCAGCTTCTTATTATTCTCCTTGGCATAGGTATAAGCGGCCTTTACCTGAGCATTCTCCATGATGGAACCGTCCTTGCAGGCACGGTTGATTTTCACAAGGTCCTGGTACACGATACGACCAGCACCGATATTGAGGTGACCCACCTCAGAGTTACCCATCTGTCCGTCGGGCAGACCTACGTCCTCACCAGAGGCCATGAGCTGAGAGTGAGCCGAAGTGGCTGTCAATAAATCGAGATACGGGGTCGGCGTGTTGAAGATCACGTCACCCTTACCATGCTTACCGATTCCCCATCCGTCGAGAATCATCAAAAGTGCTTTCTTTGCCATAATCTTATTACTTATTTATACGTTCGTTTCTTTTTCGGGTGCAAAGTTACAATTTTTTTGGCACGGATGACACGGATTACACGGATTATTTTCTAGAAACCCGCTAAATCTTTTCATCTTTGCCTAAAACTGTAACATTTGCCTTTTATTTGTCAACTCGTCTTATCAAAAATCGCCAAAGTCGAGGCTTAACTGTCCGTCGCCCAACAAGTTATAGCTTTTGCGGTGATAGGGCGTAATACCAAACTGCTTGATGGCCTCGCGGTGTTTCTTTGTAGGATAGCCTTTGTTCGAGAGCCAATCGTATTGAGGATACTCTTTTGCGAGCTCATTCATATAGTCATCTCGGTAGGTCTTGGCGAGGATGCTGGCAGCTGCTATCGAGAGATATTTCCCGTCGCCCTTCACGATGGTGGTATAGGGAACCCCACCCCTGACCCCTCCCCTCGGAGGGGAGGGGAGTTGGGGAGGGGTCCAAGGCTTGAATCTATTCCCATCCACGATGATAGCCTCTGGACGTACTTTCAACTGATCCAGGGCACGATGCATCGCGAGGATGGAAGCATTAAGGATATTGATCTTGTCGATTTCCTCGGGTGTCACGATACCCACAGCCCAAGCCACAGCATCACGCTCGATAATCTCACGCAGTTCGTATCGCCGCTTCTCGGTAAGCTGCTTCGAGTCGTTCAACAGATCGTTCTGATAATCCTCTGGCAATATCACCGCTGCCGCATAGACACTGCCTGCCAGACAACCACGCCCAGCCTCGTCGCAGCCCGCCTCTATCTTCCCTTCGTAGAAATGACTCTTGAGCATACAATCCGTGTAATCTGTGTCAATCTGTGGCTTAGAACATTTGTGCCACACGGCGAATGCCGGCAACAAGAATGTCAATCTCTTCCTTGGTGTTATAAAGCGCGAATGATGCGCGGACGGTGCCACTGATACCCAAACGGTCCATCAGCGGCTGGGCACAATGGTGGCCTGTGCGGACGGCGATGCCCAGACGATCGAGCAAGGTGCCCATATCAAGATGGTGGATATTCCCAACGTTGAAGGAAACGACGGCATCTCTCACAAAGGGGACTGTCCCTTTTGTGAGATGGGGGCCGTAGATGTGGATATCGGGAATCGCCTGCAGTTGTTCCATGCAATAGCGGGTAAGCTCCTGCTCGTGCTGCTGGATGGCATCGAAACCGATGGAGTCGATATAATCGATAGCTTTGGCGAGACCATGAGTGGCGACGAAGTCGGGAGTGCCGGCCTCAAACTTAAACGGCAGGCGCTCAAAGGTCGTCTTCTCCCACGTCACCTTATCTATCATCTCACCCCCACCCTGATATGGTGGCAGTTTCTCCAGCCATTCCTCTTTACCATAGAGCACGCCGATGCCCGTAGGGCCGTACATCTTATGGCCGCTGAAGGCGAAGAAGTCGCAATCCATCGCCTGCACATCCACCTTGAAATGAGGTGCACTCTGGGCTCCGTCCACCAGCACGGGAATGCCATGCTCATGAGCGATTTTAACGATTTCATCGACAGGATTCACCGTACCCAGCACATTGCTCACATGAGCCACGCTGATGAGCTTTGTCCGCTCGGTGATGTATGTTGCGATGTCATCGCCGCTCGGCTCTGCCGCTTCGCTTGTCGAAGAACATACCAAACGGCCGTCGTCCGTAATCGGCAGATGCCTCACCACAATCCCCCGTTTCATCGCCTGCAACTGCCAGCTGACGATGTTCGAGTGGTGCTCCATCTCCGTCACAATCACTTCATCTCCCGCCTGCATCTGACTCTCGCAGAACGACTGAGCCACCAGATTGATGGCTTCGGTCGTACCACGGGTAAAGATGATTTCCTCTATCTTGCGGGCATTGATAAACTGCCGCACTCGCTCACGCGCTGCCTCATGCAGGTCGGTCGCCTGCTGAGAGAGATAATGCACCCCCCGATGCACGTTGGCATTTACATTGAGGTATTCATCCCGCATGGCATCGAGCACACACAACGGTTTCTGCGTCGTAGCAGCATTGTCAAGGTACACCAACGGCTTACCATACACCTCGCGTGCCAAAATGGGGAAATCTTCTCTTATCTTATGGATATCGTACATATCATTTACACAGTTTACATCCTTCGCACTTGTTGAGCTCACCACGGAAGCGCTTTTCTACCAGATAGTGGAGACGGTCGCGGAGGGGGGTGAGCTGCATGTGGTCGATAACTTCATTGATAAAGGCATTCTGCAGGAGCAGTTTGGCTTCCTCGAGCGAGATGCCTCGCTGACGCATGTAGAAGAGGGCGGCATCGTTGAGCTGCCCCACTGTCGAGCCATGGGCGCACTTCACATCGTCGGCATAGATCTCGAGCATCGGCTGGGTGTACATCCGGGCCTCCTTGGTGGCCGTCAGGTTCTGGTTGGTCATCTGCGAGGTGGTCTTCTGAGCACCATGCTCCACCAGCACACGACCCGCAAAGGCACCTGTGGCCTTATCGTCGAGCACATACTTATAGAGTTCGTTCGAGGTGCAATGGGGCACCTTGTGGACGATGAGCGTATTGTTGTCTACATGCTGCTGCTTGTCGGCAATCACGCAGCCATAGCAGCCACATTCGGCTCCCTCGCCAGAGAAGGTGAGGTCGAGACGGTTGCGCGTCGTGCCGTTGTGCAGGGTGATGACGTTGTGGTTCACGCGACTGTCGCGCTGCTGGTCGATATAGACATTGCTGACGCGCACATTCTTGTAATGGGTCTCCTCCAGACAATAGAGGTCGAGCGAGGCGTTCTCACCCACATAGGCCTCGATGACTTGTGTGGCCAGGAAGTTCTTGTCGTCGGCAGCATGATCGCAGAAGAGCATCTTGGCTTCAGCGCCCTCTTCGAGGATGATGAGCACACGACGGTTCACCATCAAGTCGGTCACCACACGCTGAGCGTTCTGAGGCAAGGCTTTCAGGATATTGATTACCTGGATAGCCCGATCCACCTTCACGTTCTTGGGCACATACACCAACAGACCGTCCTGTGCCAGCATGGTGTTCAGCGCCGTCACCGCATCGTCGCTGGTCTTGGCCAGCTTGGCGTAGTATTTCGAGAGGCGAGAGGTGAGAGGTGAGGGGTGAGAGAATAGTTCTTTCATAGAACCAATCATCACACCTTCTGGCAACTTGGCTGTCGCTTGAGGTATTCTCCCTCCACACTCCTCACTCCTCCCTCCACGATAAAAACTGTCATTCACCACGAAATACAGATTCGTAGAGAGGTTAGGCACATCGCAGCGGAAGGCCTCATAGGGATCGACGGGGATCTCGAGACGATTGAGATTCACACCATAGTCAGGCGCAAAAAGCTTCTGAATATCAGTATACTTATACCGCTCTACTTTTTTTGACGGGAAGCCCAGGCGCTTGAAGTCCTCGAAAGCCTCGTCGCGCACGGCATTCATCGCCTCAGGGGCATGATCAAAGATCATCTGCCGCGCCTGCTCATAGAGTTCAATATATTGTTGTTCGCTACTCATCTTTTTCTCGTTTACGGTTTACAGTTTACGGTTTACAGATGATTACTTCTGCGGTACTACAGCCTCCAGTCATATCAACTGTAAACTGTAAACCGTAAACTGTAAACAAATTACTCCTCCCCTATCTCTTCCTTAATCCAGTCATACCCGTGCTCCTGAATCTCTTTGGCAAGCTCAGGGCCACCCGTCTTCACGATGCGACCTTTATAAAGCACATGCACGAACTGCGGACGGATCATCTCCAGCAGACGGTCGTAGTGGGTAATGACGATACACGAGGTCTCAGGGGTCTGAAGCTTGTTCACGCCCTCAGCCACTATACGCATCGCATCGACATCGAGGCCCGAGTCCGTCTCGTCGAGGATGCTCAGTTTCGGCTCGAGCATGGCCATCTGGAAGATCTCGTTTCGCTTCTTCTCACCACCGCTGAAGCCCTCGTTCACCGATCGGTTGGCGAGTTTCGAGTCGAGCTCCACAATCTTCCGCTTCTCGCGCTGCAGCTTCAGGAATTCTGCCGCATTCATCGGCTCCAGACCCTGATACTTGCGCTTCTCGTTGATGGCGGCCTTCATGAAGTTCGTCATCGAGACACCGGGAATCTCCACAGGATACTGGAACGAGAGGAACAATCCCTCGTGGGCCCTGTCCTCAGGCTTCATCTCCAACAGGTTCTTGCCATTGAAATAAGCCTCGCCCTCTGTGACCTCATAAAGCGGATTGCCCACGAGCACAGCACTCAGCGTAGACTTGCCCGAGCCGTTCGGTCCCATGATGGCATGCGTCTCACCATCGTTGATCACGAGATCAATACCTTTCAATATCTCCTTGTCGCCAATCTTGGCGTGTAAGTTCTTAACTTCTAACATATAAGCAGTAATTTTAGTGTGCAAAGATACGCTTTAATTTCCATAACGCCAAACTTTTCGCCAACAAAAATCATCCCAACCGATAATGGCTGGGATGAATCAATGATTTAGGCGTTCATGTCGGCGTACTCGCGGACTACATCATAGCGCGGACAATCCTTGCCTGGATTTAGGTCGTGAGTGTAATCTGTGACTATGCTACTGCGCAACTGATGGTGGCCAGGGCCGTGGCGATGGCGGTGGCGATGGTGGCGACCCACTTCAGGGCAGCGACCACGAGCTTACGACGGATCATCCGTTACCTCCTTCCCCGCCGCTGGCAGACTCTGACTCGGGCTTGAGCGAGGTATCGTAGGTCTCCTCGAAGACCACGTCCTTGACGAGCGTCTTGGCGATGACGTACTTCTGCTTGATCTTACCGTCCTTGTTCTTGGTCTGGCCGACGACCACACGCACCGACTCGGGCTGGAACAGTACGCGACGCGTGGTGATGGAGGCAGCGCCGCAGTCGTCCTTGTCGTTGCTGCCGATGGAGCTGAAGCCCACCTTGAAGATGCCGATGCCGTCGAGCTTCACCTTCTGGCCCAGCTCGAAGAAGTGTTTCAGGGCACTGCCGAGCTCGTCGAGCACGGCCTTGATGTCCGACTTCTTCACCGATGCCTGTGTCTGGATGAACTCGGCCAGTTCCTCGGTGGTGATGAAGCGCTGGTCGTAGACCGCCGTGGCGAACCACTTGCCAAAGGCCGTGGAGTCGTCGTTGGTGTTCTGGAGCTTTTTAAATTTCTGAGACATAAATTTTAATTTAGAATTTAGAATTGAGAATTTAGAGAGAGAGGCTGCGCGCTGACCTCAACCAGAAAGGGGCTTTCCCTAACCACTTACAAAGGTACAACATTTTCAAAGCCCGTTGGCAGCCTCTGGCAGGCTCGGAAGAAAAATTTTTCAAATATCTGACGGAATATCGATGCAATAGTCATGAACGATGAACTGCACGGCATTGCCGCGAAGCTTCCGGGTATAGGGTGAGACACCCAGCTTCGCCAGTTCTTCACGATGGGCTGCTATGTAACGGGCGAAAGTCCTCGACGACACGCCGGCCAGCCTGGCCAGTTCGGATTTATACATTGCCTTCATGTAAATAATTGAAAATTAATAATTGAACATTGAATTCCGTAAACTATAAGCGATGCCTTCTTCGGTTATTTCTGATACCTTCCACGGGAGAGAGGAAAGCCAAGTCATGACCGTTCTGATGGCACTTTACCCCCCTAAACCCCTATCTCTTACTGTCGTACTAGGCGTTTCTCTCCTCTGTGGAACCTATTTCCTTCAACCTTAACAGGTATCTCTTTGACACAATGACAGATTATTTTCAGGATTTCTCACGCGTACCGTGGGTATGTGTATATACGCGCGGTACGCATGAGGAAGTTTCAGAATAATGTGTCAAATGTGTCACAGATCTCTTCCATCGTCACCGTCGCAGTGTCCGACTCGGGTCTGGCATTGCAGGCCAGCATCGACCGGTTGGCCTTCCTTTCATCGTCAGTATAGGCCACGACGTTATAGCCCCTCTCTCCCCGTTGGAGCGCACGCGCTGGAAACCCAGGGCGGTCATCGCACGGCCCAGCCGGTTGGAGGTAAGCCGCTGCGTCAGCAGGCCGCCGACGGTCAGCATGATCTCCGTATTGGTCACGAACACCCCCGCCTCCCCCTCCTTCGGCACGCGGTAGTACCGGCTGATCAGCTCACGCTCCGGCTTCGCCACCTCGAACCGCTCGTTGTGGCGCGTCAGGAGTTGCATCTCCGCGTCGTTGAACCAGTAGCGGAAACCCTGACGGTAAAGGGCATAGGCCTGAGCGAACACGGCGTCGTGGTCGAAGGGGTGGTCGCGCGGCGAGAGGATCGACTCCACCTCGAAGGGCAGCCAGCGGCGCGTGCCCGTGTCGTCGTCGATGAACTGGATGTTGTTGCCCGTGCCGCAGTACGAGGCGATGTGGCTGCGCCGCTCGCTGTAGTGGGCATAGGCCCGCCGCTCGTCGGTGACGGTGGTGGTGACCGCCCACTTCAGGCGGTTCATCTCCGAGGGTCGCATCGTGTCGAGCTCCTCACAGCAGATCAGGCCGTAGCACGACAGCTTCAGCACCTCGTCCTTGGTCATGTTGCCGAAGCTCGTGTTCGAGTGGAAGTACCGCTCCAGTGCCGGCGGCAGGAGCGAGTTGAACCAGGTGGTCTTGAAGATGCCCTGGCGCCCTACGAACACGAGGATCTCCTGGTTCACCACACCGTCGTCGAGCCAGCCGGCGATCATCGCCACGAGCCATTTGCGCAGACAGGCGTAGAAGAGCAGCTGCTCACCGGCATCGCCCTTCACCATGACCGTCGACGAGAGTTCCATGATGGGGTTCGTCTGGCCGTCCCACGGAGGCAGGCGGCTGAGGTACTGCTGAAAAGGGTTGTACAACGGTACGAAGTCGGAGTTGATCACGCGCCAGAGGTCCCGCTCGCGCACGTCCTTCAGGAACGACAGCATGTTCTCGATCGAGTTTACCATGCGATCGCAGACGACGTGCCAGTCTGTGGCCGACCGCCACTCGTCCAACGGAGTCGCCCCGTTGATATACTTCATGCCGAGGCTCTCGAACTCGTCGCGCATCGGCACCCGGAACTCCTGCTGCCCAGTGATTGTGTTGTGTCGCAGCAGGATGGTGTCGTTGAGGAACTTCAGGATATCCTCCGTCGAGGCGTGCGTCTCCCGCCAGTTCGGCTTGTGCTCCTTCACTTTCTCTTCGCCGCCGGATTCAGCGGCCTTCTTCTTGTTCGCTTTTTCCTTTGCCATGCCGCAAAGGTACGACATTTTTAAAGGAATCTTTCATCTTTATTAAATGGCATATACCCCAAAAGGGTACAAGTGTACTATCCCCTTTCTTGTCGGTACTTCTTGAGAAGCCTATAGAGCGTGGCATAACTACTGCTCAGGTTAGTGTGATCACCTAGATACCGGGCGAGGTCACTCAGTGACACTTGCAGGGCTCCGAGTGCATCGAGATCAAGCAAGTCGTAATAGACGCGATTGGAGTAGATCCGTTTCTTGTCGAACTCAAAGTTTGTCAAAGCTAATGCATCGGTGGACGGATCATCGTCGACAAGGTACGGCCGCCAGGAGTCGATGATCTTTCTGAGTTCGTCGTGATGACTCTCACGGAACAGGGCCGATAGTGGCGTATCGGCATTGTAATGGTGATCTGCATTTTTCTCCGCAGCATCGGTCTCTCTCCTACGGGGAAGGTTAGGGACTGGTGTCTGCTGATACTGGTTATTCACATATTGTGCGCCAGGGGTGACATAGATGAACGTATTGTTGCTGCCTTGGTGGTTGTTGTTCGACTGGTGCAACTGCTCCAGTAGTTCATTCAACAGTTTCAGAACATTGGCGGGCAGCAGATCGCCGAGTCCGCCCAGATTGTCTGGGGCTTCTTCATTTTGATTCATTTTCACGTTTTCCGTTAAATACTTGTTACTTGCCAAGGGTACATCTATACCCTACTGCGTTAATAAAATAAAAAAATCATTTGGGGAAATGTAACAATTCTGTCTTTTCACCTACTTATTTGTTGAAAGCTCCTCAAAAAGGAGGTGTACTAGGATTGTAGTCCCAAAAATTTCACCCGCCAGAGTATCATTTTCTACGTCTACAAACCGTTAAAACGCACACCTCATTATGAATGAGGAGCGCGTCGGTTGCAATTAGGCGTAGAATCTGATACTGTTACCTGGCGGGTGAACTTTGGGATTCTAAGAGTAACCTACTGCTCTTTTTTCCAATAAATATGTTGTGGGTGCAAAGGTACTGATTTTCCTTCACATTCCGATACTTTTTGCTGATTATCTTACGGACTCATACCAATTTCAGGGTTTAAAGGGTTCAACTTCATGTTATTTTATGCGAATTATTTGTTTATTCAGAAATTATTCGTAAATTTGCCCACAGAATCATTTAATTGTTATGGACTATGACATTCTTCAATCAGTTTCACAAGGAGGTGACGGAGCGCAAGATGCGGAAAATAGCCGCATCGCAGCAATCGCCGATGAACTCGAACGACTTTGCGCAGTATATGAAGCGCAATGTAGAGTTGGCCAAACAGATGTGACCCACTTCGATGCCGAGCAGCGTGCTACAGAGCAGATGGCAAAGGAACACGGGTTTTGGATTCCCATGATGGAGGTATTCGATCTTGGAGTTCCTGGGCCCAGCGGTAATGAAAACGACACCTATGTAGCGACAGATGCTGTTTATAAAGTGAATAATCTTCTGAACAGTGGAAGCATAGTTGCCCTGCTTAGAAAGATTTTGATGCACAACTAAATATTTCCTGACACAGCTTATTGCTTCCATGGATTTGCAGGCTTTGATGGGCGTACCGTTCAGCCTGTAATTCGCCAACCAAGAGTAGCGAATGCACATCCTGCTACGATGGTTATGATTGAAACGTATATGGCGGCACTTGGTTTTGAGAAAACCACTAATGAAGGACGCTTTACAAACGGGCGCTATGAAGTTTGGGATGTTGTTCCTAGAAACGCCCTTGTGGATGCCGAAGGTGACATATTCGTTGTTGATGCCGAGATTAAGGAAATCAAATAGTTTACACAACACCATCCCTTTCCCCCTCACCGTCGAGAGGGATGTTTCGTTTTGGCGATATGGTGTCAGGTGTTTCATTTCAGTAATTTAATGAGAGGGCGAGCAGTGCGGTGATGATGGATTGTTTGTTCAATTATTGTTCTTTTGTGATAGTTTTCTACTTGTTACACCGTGCCTGGCACCATGTGATTGGCGATATGGTGTCAGGTGTTTCAATTCAATTTTCTCTGTGAGACGATGCGGATGAGTTCGTACCTGGTGCTTCCTGAATCCTTTGGAGGATTGGCGAGGGTAGTTTTCTTCACTAACAGTTCGTACTCATTACCTTTCTCGTAGGTGAACCCTGCAATTGTATTGAAGGCAACACAAATGTAATGATTCTCGCCTTCGATCAGAATCATCATCCCTTCCTCGGGCGTGGTGTTAGGAACATTATAAAACAACCCTGTTTCAGCAGATACGTAAACCGTAACCTGTTCCACTTTGTCTTCGTTGTCGTTGTCGCCGCTGCAAGAGGCGATGGAGAAGACAGCAAGCATCATAAACATGATTGCATAAATCGCTACCGTTCGGCCATTTACAAACGAGTTTGCATGGCTCTCACTTAATCGCGATTTTCTCCAAATCTTCAATGTTTTCATATTCGTATTTATTTTAGTTGTTCCCTTTTGTGATTCCACCCACCACATCGCTATTTTCGATGGTGGTCTCAGTCTTCTTTACACTGGCTTTCAATTTGCCGAAGCGGTATGAAACGGTAAGTTTGAAGTAACGGCCATTCTGGGAATTGACATAATCACCCCAACCAATGATGTATCCCTGTGTTGTGCGGGTCTCATAATGCATGTCTTTGTGGAAAGGAGCACAGGCTAACAGGCTCACGGTGAGGCGGTCATCACTGAGGAACGAGCGTTGTAAGGTGAATACATAGCGATTCCATGCACGAGAGTAGGCATAGATATTCTCAGGGCTATGTCCTAACTGACCGAATGTGTATGCCGTGAAGCGAAGATTCCAAGGCAGTTTCTGAGAAAGGTTGACATAGTAGAACAGGTTATCCGTGTGCTGGCTGAGATTGGCATCGGTGTTCTTGGCATAGTTATCCGTGAAGGCGATATTAGCCACGAGTGTAGTGCCGTCGAAAGGTTTCCATTGGGCATAGCCTTCCATCTGCCAGCGGTGCTGTTTAAGATTATTTCCGTAAGTGCTATAGCGAACGTCGCCTTGTGAATAGACCAGCGAGCCGATGCCATTGTGGTAGTAGGAATAATGAGGCACAAATTGTAATGTGAGCTTCTTACCAACGTACATATAGGTTAGTGAGAGCGTTTGCTGGCGTGTACTGACAAGCTGTGGCATACCGTAACTGACACTGGTAGGCATGTTAACGACGGCAGGATTGAGATAGCTGATGCCAGGTCGAGTGATGCTGGTGGTGTAGCCAAGTTTCAACGACTGGCTGTCGTTAATCTGGTATTTCACGCTGGCCTGTGGCACCCAGTCGTTGAGGTGCTTGTTGAAAGCAGCAGCAGAACCATTTGGATAGCTGCCCTTCAAATAACTGTACTCGTAGCGCAGGCCTGCACGTGCCGACCACTTATCTTTACTATATATGTAGTCGGTGTAGGCTGCAGCTATCTGCGCGTTATGGTCAAATGCTGTACTGGTAGATGGTATTGTGGAATTGTAATACTCTTGATGGTTGTCGCTGCTATTGCGGCGATCAATGTATTTGGCTCCCACTTCCAGTTTGTGCCCTTCCCATAGCGGACGGATATAGTCTGCTTGGAAAGTATGCTCGGTAAAGTGTTCACGGGTGCCAGCGATCAGACCTGTATAATTGAACGGTGTGTTCTGCATATTGGTGTAGGTGTCTTCCTGCTCTGAGTGTTGGCGCGTCAGGGCAAGCATATATGAGAAAGTGAGCAGCTCACCCTTTCGACGCGTCCGGTGTTCATAGTCTAAACGACCGTTCCAAGAATTATGGTTGTAACTGGGTAGCCTATAGTTTTCCGTATAGCTGTATAGTGGATTGCCTGAAGCATTGAACATCGAAACGGGGCCACCACCTTGTACATCTATCTTATAGAAATAGCCACCAAATGAAGCTGAAAACAGATTGAGCGTATCTATGTCGTAACTTGCATTGATATCAGCAAAGTGAATGTAGCCGGGATTTGAACTCTCGCTACTGTTTTTCTGCGTATTGCCTGATTCGACAAATGTGCTCTCCAGAAAACGGTTAGTAGTTGAAGATTTCTTTGACATGTGAAAGTAGCCGTAGTCCACAGAAACGATGGCTTTGCCAAACTGTGTCGTCAGGTAGGCTCCAAGATTAGGATTGTTCAAGGTGCCGTAGCTTCCAGACACACTACCTGTCACACCTTCCATCTGCCGCGTATCAACCATAACGATGTTCAGGATGGCATCCACGCCCTCTGCGTCTTCGCGGGCACCAGGATCTGTGATGACTTCAATGCGTTTCACACTGCTAGCGGGTATTGCCTTGAAGATTTCTCTGGCATTCTTTGTCAAGCTTGGGTCGAGGCGTCCGTTCTTGTATATTTTGAAGTTAGTGTTACCTTTCACCTTGATGTTGTCCTCGCCGTCGATAGTCACCATTGGCACCTTGCGCAGCATGTCCATTAGCATCTGCGTCTTTGCATCCTCATCGGCCTGTACGTCGTAGCCAATGCGGTCTACTTCTTGTTTGATCAACTGGCGCTGAGCCTTGACAGTTACTCCGTCTAGTGTTTGGCTCCATGTCACAGAGTCGTTCTTTACTGCTGTGCTGTCCGTTTGTGCCTGCCCCGCCATTGCAACGAGGGCGAGCAGTGCGTTGAAGATGGTTTTCTTGTTCATTTCTTGCTCTTTTGTGATAGTTTTCTGCTTAATGACTTTATCCAGTCCTCAGCCCTCTTGATCATCTGATTGAGTTCGTCTGTTGGTTTCTCCTCCTTGCGGGCGAGATCGAGGAATTGGCGATAATATGATTCAGCCTGCTTTCCGTCTTTGAGTAGATGGGCGTAGGCATTAGCTATATTATAACAGGTGGCGATGGAACTTGGGTTATAGGCGAGATGTTCCTTCCACGCCGTGACGGCCTCTTGGTAGTGTTCTGTCAAGTAATAACCTTCGCCTTGCGAGAGCGTAATGGCCTTCATGATAGTGCTATCGGGTTGCATCAGCTGTTTGGCTAGATCGAGATAACCAAGCCCCTCAGGATAGCGCTTGGTGTCAATGCAGACCACCCCAAGGCGATAGGCGCAGCCGTAGTGCTGCATGCCACTAATGAGGAAAGCCTTTAGCAAGTAATGATAGGCACGCTCGAGATCCTTAATCTGCGAATAGCACATGCCTGCGGAATACAAGGTATTGAAGGTAGAGTCGCCCTGTTGGAGCAAGCGCTCATACAACTTGCCAGCCGCTGTGAAATCACGATTCATGAACCAAGCATCGGCCAGAGCCCTATTCACGAGGATGTTCGTGGAATCCCTCTGGCTGTATTGTAGTCCAAAAATAATACCATTTTGCGGTTGCTGGGCTTTGATATGTGCGAGTATGAGATTTGCAACTACCTCGCCATCCATAGGATAATAGTAAGTAAACTGACTTGCCCAGAATACAAAGGAGTCGTTGTCGCCCTGTTTCTGATAACTCAGCGCCAATTGGCGGAAGGCGTCGTGAGAGAGGCTGTCCTCAGGCACCAGTTTCAGGAGGTCAGCCGTTTCATGATAATTGCCACGCTTATAATAGCAGTCGGCCAGTTTCATTTGAACCATGCAATTAACTACCGCACTCTGCTCTGCAGAATGCTTCAGCCGCTCGATAATCTCATCCTGCTTTTCCTGAGGCAGTTCCTCAAACTTTTCAGACGGAAGGTCAAGACTATCTACGGCTCGCTCCTGACCACTTTTCTTAGCTAAATTGTAAGCCTCTTGATAATACTTCAGCGCCTCAAAGGTGTTATATTGCTGCATGCAACTGTCGCCGGCCTGTACAAATAACTGCAATGAATCCTTTGTCTGAGCCTGCACCGTCATTGCAACGAGGGTGAGCAGTGCGCTAATGATGGTTTGCTTGTTCATTCTATACTTCGTTATTCTTTATTATACTAAATGGTCTGTAATATGCGGCGCGTCATCACGACGCACCGCATGATGATTGAATCAAGATCAGAGCTTGATGAAACTCCAATCGATTGCAAAGTTATTTCATTCAACTGATATGTCCAAAAGAAATCCAGTAAATCAGACAGAGGGCCTGTTACAGCGTTTTTGAAGTTAAAACATTGATAATAAACGGAATAAGGGAAAAGTTACAAAGAAAAAAATGCCAAACTGTAACGCCTATTTGAGGGTGATGGCCTCATAAAGCTGCAACATCTGACGCTTTAGGAGGTCGGCATCGAGACCATGGGTCAGAGAGTCACGATAGGCACGGCCGTAGAACAGGGCGATGAAAGTCTGCGCCATCAGCTCCACGTCGATGTTTGGTTGAACCTCTCCACGCTCTACTGCACGGCTGATGACTTGCTGCCATACCTGCTGTTCGCGAGTGATGGACTGCTGTTGCCGTTCGGAAAGTTCTGGAAGGAGAACGGCTATCTGCTGGATAATACTGAGATAGGCCCGGCTGCATTCAGCTAACGTTACTCCTTCACCCATCAACGTCATCAGGTCTGTCATGGTGCGCTTCACGCCATCGATATAGGCATCGATAAACTCACAAAGAGTGGGATCCTCACCCACACGGATCTTTGTGTCGATGCTCTGACGGTCTAAAACATACTGCTCAACCACTTGACGGAACAAATCGAGTTTGGTATCTGCATAATGGAAGATGGCACCACGACTCATTCCGGTGGCCTTCTCGATGTCACCGAGGCTCACACCGTCGTATCCATGGAGGATGAAGAGACGGAACGTGGCGTTGAACAATTCTTCCTTATGGCTCTTGCGCATAACCGGTCTCGCTATCTGTCTGCAAAGGTACATTAATTATTTGATAAAGGCAGCATTAAGATTAAAAAAGATGAATTATTAGTTAAAAATACCAATCGGTCGGTTTTGTTTTGAAGTTATTATATACCTTTGCAGAAAAATCAGAGAAATGATGAACGATTATGAAGAAGATTGTTTGGATACTGATAGTCATCGCTGTGATGGCAGGTTGCAATGAGGCGCGAAATCCGCTGTTGAAAGAGGCGGCTGAGATTGTTCATCAGCGACCGGACTCTGCGCGCGTCATAATAAGTAAAGTGGATACTGCATCGCTCAGCGTGGCAGACAGGATGGAATACAATCTGCTGAAGGTGATGACGGATTATATCGTGCTGCATCAGGCAGAGGGTGATTCGCTCATTTCGAGCTGTGTGGACTATTACGACCAGCATGGCGACGCTTGGCATCGCGGGAGGGCTTACTACTACAGGGCAGGCATCAGGATGCGATGTCTGGGCGAAATGGTTGATGGTGTTAAGGATTATAAGATGGCTGAGAGGATTGCCGAGGATGCGGATGAAGAACAGCTGAAGAACATGGTGTACGAGAATCTGGCTTATGCCAACTATTATTGCCTCAACTATACGCTCTTGCTGAATTACTCACAGAAGTTCCTTGAGAGCAGCCGCAAAATGAATGACAGCGTCATGACGATGAGGGCCCTTCATATGTGCGCTGCGGGTTATGCGCAAATGAATTTGAGAGACAAGGCTTATGATTACATTGTCAAGAGTCTGGATTATATTGACCTGGCTGACAGTCTGTTGCGATCTGACATCTATTGCAATGTCGCAGTCATGTATCAGGAAAAGAATGATGAACGAAACACCCAAAAATATCTGGATTTATGGAAAAAGTATAAGACCGCTGCCAGTATTAAAGGAAATATAACCGAGGCTCGCCTTCTGAAAGCTCAAGGGCATTATGAGGAGGCTATAGAGGATGTGAAGAACTGCATCACTTTGAAGGATCCATTTGTGCATATCAGCGCGATGGAGTTATTGGCAGAGTTATATGAACTGACAGGTGATAAGGGTAAGGCTTTGGAAGTGAAAAAGCAAAATGATGCATTCAGAGATTCTGTCATGACGGTTAACCATAGTCTGGAAATAGCCGACTGGCAGCAGAAACATGATGAAGAGCGTTGGGAGCAGAAGTCGCGAAAACGGATGA
>JAEEGF011449135.1_pt1 | contig 15930 bp, 8 predicted proteins | sample 9134171 | NCBI WGS metagenome assembly JAEEGF01 (sample SAMN16246542, study PRJNA631951) | gut metagenome | biome: gut microbiome; feature: rumen; material: AP-attached | host: Bos | place: Iran: Karaj | collected 2018-10
AAGGCCCCGGATGCGCCTTGGAAAGCGACGGTCCGTCCGCCCCGTCTCGGCGGCAACCGGCGCTTGGGTGTCTTTGCAACGCGCTCGCCTTTCCGACCCAATCCGCTGGGCCTTTCATCCGTCCGTCTGGAGCGTGTGGATGTGGAGAGAATGGTCTTGTATGTGCGCGGTGCCGACCTGATGGACGGCACCCCAATCTATGACATCAAGCCTTATCTGGCTTATACGGACGCCCATCCGGACGCGGCGGGGGGCTTCACCGATGCCACGGCCTGGGAGGGTCTGGAAGTGGTCTTCCCGGAGCCGCTCTCTGCCTTGTTCTCCGTCGGCGAGTTGTCTGCTCTCAAGACCTCGCTGTCCCTGGATCCCCGCCCTCACTATCAGGATGATCCGGAAAAAGAATACGGCCTGACATTCGCAGGCCGTAATATCAAGTTTAAGGTTGCCGACGGTGTCTTGACCGTCACGGCAGTGGAATAATCCCTAGAAGCAAAATTTGATGCCGAGGCCGACATTCCAGAAGAAGAACCTCGGCTGGGGCAATGCGTTGAGGAAGGGACGGTAATCCAGGGAGAAGGCAATCGGCGCGCTGTATAGCTTGTATTCAAGCCCGACGACACCGGCTACGCCCAGGACCATCGATCCGTAATTGTCACTTTCTTCCTTCGTCATCGTTGCGGCACCGATATGGGCGCCGAGACCGTAATAGAGCAGGAATCCGTCGTTGATGACGGGCTGGTTCCACTCATACAGGAGGGAGAACACGCTGGCCCTAAGCATACGGTCCCGGGGATACTGGAAGTTGTATGTGAATTCCAGGGCATTGTAGTCGCTGAGGATATGCTTCAGGGTTACGCCGCTGTCGTTGCCGCCACCGCGGACTCCGATAGCCCAGTTATAATCTTGTGCCTTCGCGCCCAGACTGCAGAGGCAGAGCAGGGCGATCAAGAGATATTTCTTCATTGTTTCTTCTGTTTGGTTTCTTGACAAAGATAAGCTTTTTTTACCAAAGCCGTTTCGGGCAGCCTTATTTTTTGGACAAATAACTTGCGGCTGATCGGGCGCAGATCCATCCCGTCGTCCAGGCGGCCTGCAGGTTGAACCCGCCGGTGACTGCATCGATGTCCAGCACTTCACCGGCCATGAAAAGGCCTGGCTGCTTCCGGACGGCGAGCGTGGAAGGGTCCAGCTCGCGGAGAGACACGCCGCCGCAGGTGACGAATTCCTCCTTGAAAGCGGCCCGGCCGGTGATGCGATAGCAGTCGTTGGTCAGGGTGCTGATGAGGCGGTTGAGGCCTTTCCCGCCCAGCTCTGCCCAGCGGATGTCCGTCCTCAAGCCGCTGCGGATGAGCAGGTGCTCCCAGAGACGCGCCGGAAGACCGGGAAGGGGTGTGTTGGCCGCCATCTTTCGTGCATTCGAAGCGGCAAGGATGCCGATACTTTCCCGAAGGACTTGTTCGCCGGTCCCGGTCCAGTTGACGGACAGGGAGGCCCGATAGCCGCATTCGGAGAGGTAACGGGCTGCGTATGAGGACAGTTTGAGCGTGGCTGGACCGCCGAAGCCCCAGTCTGTGAGCAGAAGGGGAGCGGCGGCCCGGAAGGCTGTGCCCGGGATCGAAAGGGCGGCGTCGGGCGCGACGGTTCCCATGAGCGCCTTCAACGCGCTGTCATCGGTCTTCAGGGTGAACAGGGAAGGGACGGGCTCTTCGATTTCCAGGTTCAGCGAGGAGAGGAAATCGAGCCCGGAGCGTCTAGGACTGCCGCCCGTTGCGACGATGACGGCATCGGAAGACTCCAGGACTGGCCGGATGTCACCGACGCGGCTGTCGCAGCGGATGCGGATGCCTTCCCGCTCCATCCTGCGCAGCAGGGCGCGGACGACTTGCATCGCATCACCCGAGGCAGGAAAGATACGCCCGCCGTCTTCTTCCGTCAGGCGTATCCCTTCGGCTTCGAACCAGCGCATCGTATCTTCCCGGCCGAATTCCTTCAAGGCGCCTTTCATCAGCCGGAAACCGCGGGGATAGGCTTCCCGCAAGTCGTTGATCCGGGCGAAGGTGTTGGTCAGGTTGCAGCGTCCGCCACCGGTCAGCGCGAGTTTGGATAGAGGCTTGGGACCGGCCTCCAGGACTGTTATTTCAGTCTCCGGAGAACGGCGTTTCAACTCGATGGCGGCCAGGCAGCCGGCCGCACCGGCTCCGATGATGGTAGCTCTTTTCATAGTTATTCAAAGTTATGAATAAATATTGATTTTTGGTATTTTCCAATTTTTTTTCTAAACTTGCAACTCATTGCGCCTAACTGCGCGCACGCGATACGCATACAATTATTTTGTTTTAACTATAACGTCTTATGAGAAAATCATTTAAGTGGATCTTCACGGCTTCGCTCGTCGCGTTTGCCGTGATCGGTTGTGCGAAGCAGGGCGACCTCGAGAAGGTCGTTTCTCGTGTCGACAACATCGAAAACCGTGTCGGCGTTCTTGAAGAAGCCGTCAAGCAGCTGAATGAGACGGACGTTCCCAGTCTGCGGGAACTGGTCCGTGCTATCCAGAACAACATCACCGTCACCTCCGTCGTGGAGACCGAGGACGGTTATACGATCAATTTCTCCGACGGCACCACCGCCGTTCTCCGCAACGGAAAGAACGGTAAGGACGGCCGCGACGGTGTCGACGGTATCGACGGCGTCAACGGTGAGGATGGTACCAACGGTACTGATGGTGTGGACGGCGTAGATGGTGAGACTCCCGTAATCGGCATCACCCTTGTCGACGGCGTATACGTCTGGACCGTCAATGGTGAGATCCTGAAGGACAACGACGGCAAGCCCATCCCCGTGACGGGCAATGACGGCAAGGATGGTACCAATGGTACAGATGGTACGGACGGCGTCACCCCTCTGTTCGGCATTCTCGACGGCCACTGGGTCGTTTCCTATGACAATGGCGACACCTGGAAGACCCTCGGTCTGACCAGCGACACGGACTATTCCGCCTATATCGATCCTGACAAGGAGACGGATGACTACATCGTCCTCGTAGTCGGTGCGACCGAGGTCCAGATCCCTAAGGAGAAGGCCTTCACCCTGACCTTTACGACGATCCAGAACAACGGTGTCAACGCCGGTGAGACCGTCGCGTTCCCTTACACCATCGCCGGTGTCAACGCCAGCGACGAGACGGATGTCGACGTGATCGGCATCATCGGTGACTGGACTGCAGAGGTCGTCCCGACCGACAATGCTTCCGGTGTCCTGAATGTGACGGCTACCGAGAACGGTACGGCTAAGGTTACCGTCTATGCCGCCAACCACAAGGGTAAGGCCGACATCCGCACCCTCAAGTTCGAGGGCGGTGTGCTCGAGGCTGTCATTGAAACCCACGATATCGAATGGGAAGGCGGCGAACTCAATCTGTTCGTCAAGACCAACGTCGCGTATGATGTCGTCGTCCCTGCCGCTGCCCAGGAATGGATCAGCGTCGCCCCGGCCACCCGTGTCCGCGTGGATTCCCTGTTGATCACCGTTGCGAAGAATGAGACCGGTGCCTACCGTCAGGCGACCCTGAAGGTCGTTGACAGCAAGGGCGTTTCCGTCAAGGATATCGAAATCCTCCAATATGCAAATCCTGAGGCCGCCACGGATCTTGCATCCGTCGCCGCTCTTCCGGATGACAAGGCTGTCGCCGTCAATCAGGTGACCGTCGTCGCCGCCTCCAAGGTCAGCACCATCGTCACCGACGGTGAGGCTTTCATGTATGTGACCAACTATACCGGTACCCCGGGCACCGTCATCGACGTGACCGGTACGAAGAAGACCGATGACCTTGAGCTTGCATTCGTCGAGGCCTCTGAGGTGAAAGTCAATGCCGAGGCAGAGCCGGTCGAGGTGGATAAAAAAGAGAATTATTATTACTATGGCTACGGCTCCAATGGCCTTACCTTCTTCTACACTGCCAACAATGGTTACGTTTCCGAGAAGGACGGAGTGTATTATGTGACCGCTTATGTGGAGCCCCAGCAGTTTGTCATCGAGGATCCGACCCAGGATCTGAGCGCCCTGGTCGGCAAGTTCGTCGCCATGAGCGGCTGGGTCAAGGTCGTTGATTACGAAGAAGATGTCAAGGAAGACATCATCACGGTCCTGACCGATATCCACGAGATCGTGTTTGCAGAGGAGACTGGCTGGAAACTCTATTATGCCGGAATGACCTCTGATGAAGCTGATTATCCTGAAGTGATTGGAAACGAAGTCTCCAATCCAACGGAGGACAGTTATTATGAGCTTGTCGTGGTTGACGCGGAAGAAGCTGCAGCTACCTACGAAAGCCTGGATGAAATGGTTGCCACCCTTGCCTACAATACTTCTGACGATCTCCTCTGGTACCTTACGCGCTATGCCTCCTCCGGCTATGACTTCGTGTTCAACTACTTTGCCCACAATGAATCTGCCGAGGACCATCTTGAAGAGCTCGATTTTGGTACGTATTATCTCTTGGCCGTAGGTTTGGATACGGAAGGACGTATCAGCGGCAAGTACGCTATCACATCTTTCGAAAAGAAGGACCCGTCCGTATTCGCGAAATATGAAGACTTCCTGGGTGAGTGGATCCTGGCTGGCTCCACAATCGAGATCGCGGCGAAAGAAAATGGAAAGACCTACTCTATCACCGGCCTTCCCGGCTATGATGGTAACAACTATCCTGCCGTCGAGGCTGTTTACGATGCCGAAAAAGGAAAGTTCACGCTTACCGAACAAAGTCTTAAGGATTACACTAACAGCAACTATGGTGCTTGCAAACGTATCCTGCAAGGTGTATTCACTTATGGTTCGGATTACGGGTATTTCTGGTTCAACAGCGAAGATGAAGGGGACCAGCCTCAGGTCATCCTGACAGGTTCTTTGATGGATACCGGTGAAGTCAAACTATCATCCGGCTCCTGCCCGTATGGCTCTTTCACAGGTTTCCGTTATGCCTGGGTCATTGTCAATGAAAGCAGTGCATATTACAGGAACGGTGGTACCCAGAGCACGATTGCCCTGCCCAATCTTATGACTAGGCCGCAGGTTGATATGGATGCCTACAACAAATGGATAGGAAACTGGACCGTAGGGACTGATTCCTGGTCAATCCAGAAGGCAGAGGAAGGCAGGACCTTCACTGTGACTGGTATTTGCGGAACTGACATCCCTTATGAAGCACGCTTCAATATAACCACCAATGAGTTCGAGCTTTATGAGCAAGAAACTGACGTCACTGTTGAAGTCAGTGTCGGTGGCGTACCTACCGAACTTGTGGTTTGTCTGTTCGGCAGGTTTGTTTATTCAGATGGGAACACTTATTACAGCGGCAGTGGTCTTAAGATGGCTTCTGCCTCACTCCCGGCAAACGGATCGACGACCCTTAATCCCGGTCCGACCGGATTTGGCATGGATTTCAGCGATATATGCACCTTTGGTGTTGATCCTTCTAACGGAAAGGTATACCGTATCACGGATGTCTTGGCCTTGCCTGTTTCCATGAGTGTTGCCAGTGGCTCTTCCGTGAAACCCGCATCCATTGGTTCTTCGTCTCAGACTGATGCCTTTATCTCTGTATCGGCCAACAAGTTTGAGAAAGTGGCGGCATCGATGAAGTTCCAATCTTCCGAGTCCGTGTCTCTCCGTAAAAGCGGTAAGAGTTTCTCCAAAGCCGTCAAGTTTTAAGCGGCTACAGAGCCAAGATTAATAGCTTATGAAAAAACTGAGATATATTCTCACGTTACTAGCGCTTGCGTTCACGGCGTTGGTCGCGTCGGCCCAGAACCGGACGGTGAAGGGTAACGTGACCTTCGCCGCGGACGGGACGCCGGTCGTGGGCTGCTACGTGTCCGTCGAGGGCACGAAGATCGGCGGCGTCACGGACCTGGACGGAAACTTCGAGATTCCGGGCGTTCCCCAGAGTGCCAAGTACGTAATCGCGTCTTTCGTAGGCGCGAAAGAGGCCCGAGTCCCGATTGCTCCCAACATGAAGATCGTCCTCGAGGACGATGCTGAATTGCTGGAGGGAGCCATCGCGACCGGTATGTACACGGTGGACCGCCGTATGAACACCGGTTCCGCCGTGAAAGTCGATGCCAAGGAGGCGAACATCAGCGGTATGGCGGATATCTCCCGTTCACTGGAAGGCCGCGCCGCCGGTGTTTCGGTGCAGAACGTTTCCGGTACCTTCGGAACGGCGCCGAAGATCCGCGTCCGCGGTGCGACCTCCATCTATGGTTCCTCCAAGCCTTTGTGGGTCGTGGATGGCGTTATCATGGAGGATGTCGTGGATGTCAGTGCGGACGACCTTTCGTCCGGTGACGCCAACACCCTGATCTCCTCGGCCATCGCCGGCTTGAACTCTGACGACATCGAGTCCTTCGATATTTTGAAGGACGGTTCCGCTACCTCTATATATGGCGCGCGCGCTATGGCGGGCGTTATCGTCGTCACGACCAAGAAGGGTACGGCCGGTTCCAGCAAGATCAGCTACACCGGTGAGTATACCTACCGTCTCAAGCCGAGCTACAACACCTTCAATATCATGAACTCCCAGGACCAGATGGAAATCTACCAGGAGCTCCAGCAGAAGGGTTATCTCAACTACGCCGAGACTGCCAACTCCAGCAACAGCGGTATCTATGGCAAGATGTACCAGCTCATCACCCAGTATGATGAGAGCAGCGGTACCTTCGGCCTGGCCAACACCGAGGCCGCCCGTAACGCTTACCTGCGCGCTGCCGAGTTCCGCAACACCGACTGGTTCGACATCCTGTTCAACCACTCCCTGCAGCACAACCACTCCGTGAGTGTGTCCGGCGGTTCCGGGAAGGGTACCTATTATGCCTCCCTGTCCGCCCTGGCCGATCCGGGTTGGACGCTTCAGAGCAAGGTGAACCGTTATACCGGCAACCTCAATGTGACCTACAAGCTCTCCGAGAAACTGTCGGCCAACCTGATCAGCAACGCGTCCTATCGTTCGCAGCGTGCTCCGGGTACCATCAACAGTGAGATGGACGTCGTTTCCGGTGAGGTGAAGCGTGATTTCGACATCAACCCTTATTCCTACGCGCTCAACACTTCCCGCGCGCTGGACCCGAATGAGTTCTACACGCGCAACTATGCGAGGTTCAACATCCTGCATGAGTTGGACAACAACTATATCGACCTGGATGTCCATGACCTTCGCGTACAGGGTGAATTGAAGTACAAGCCGATCCCTCATCTGGACCTGAGTGCGCTGGCTGCCTACAAGGCGACCACCACTTCACAGGAGCATTACATCAAGGACGGCGCCAACCAGGCTCTCGCATACCGCGAGATGTCCACGGCCTCCATCCGTGACGTCAACCCCTTCCTGTATACGGATCCGGAGAATCCATACGCACTGCCGATCACGGTATTGCCCGTCGGTGGTATCTATGAGCGTTCCGACAACAAGATGAACAGCTGGGACATCCGTACCACGGCGACCTACAACAACACCTTCTTCACGGACCACATCGTGAACCTGTTCGGCGGTGCCGAAATCAACAACATCGACCGTCACAGCATCTGGTTCCGCGGATGGGGCATGCAGTACGACTTCGGCGAGATCGCCAATTACGACTGGCACGTGTTCAAGCAGGGTGCGGAAGAGAATACCCAGTATTTCACGATGGTCAATACCTGCACCCGCAGCATCGCGTTCTTCGCCAACGGTACCTATTCTTATAAAGGCAAGTATACGCTGAACGGTACCTACCGTTATGAAGGTACGAACGGTCTGGGTAAGGCCCGTACCGCGCGCTGGCTGCCTACATGGAACGTTTCGGCTGCCTGGAACATGCACGAGGAGCCTTGGATGAAGAACCTTTATCCGACTGTCACCCACCTGATGCTCAAGGGTTCCTACTCCCTGACCGGTGACCGTCCGAGCGTTTCCAATGCGGAAGTCGTCGTCGGTGCGACCAATCCCTGGCGTCCCTTTGCGGATGACAAGGAGTCGGCTCTTTATATCGAAGACATGGCCAACCCTTCGCTGACTTATGAAAAGAAACATGAGATCAACCTGGGTCTGGAGGCCGGTTTCTTCGACAACCGGATCAACTTCACCTTCGACTGGTACAAGCGTAACAACTATGACCTGATCGGTCCTGTCACGACGGTCTTCGGTACGCGTCTGGGTAACGTCGCCTCCATGGCCTCCGACGGTTATGAGATTTCCCTTACGACCAAGAACATCAAGGCGAAGGATTTCTCCTGGACGACGAACTTCATTTATTCGCACACGCACAACGTGGTCACCAAGCTGGAGAGCCAGAAGCGGGCCTTCGACCTGATTTCCGGTTCCGGTTTCGCTTTCGAGGGTTATCCTGTCCGCAGCCTGTTCTCCTATCAGTTCACCGGCTTGAACGAGGAAGGTCTCCCGACCTTCATCAGCGAGGCGGGTGAGCCTACCGTTTCCGGCGTCTACTTCCAGGAGCGGGACGAAGAGCTCCTCAAGAAGAACCTGCTCTACTCCGGCAGCGTCGATCCGACCGATGTCGGTTCCCTGGGCAATATCTTCTCTTGGAAGGGCCTCAAACTCAACGTGTATATTACGTATTCGTTCGGAAATGTGATCCGTCTGGATCCCGTGTTCCGGAGCGCCTACGATGATCTCAACTCGATGCCGAGGGAGTTCAAGAACCGCTGGACCGTTCCCGGCGACGAGAACAAGACCACGATTCCGGTCATTGCCAGCTACTGGCAGAACCGTATCCACTCCAACTCCGGCTCTTATCTGAGCTATGCGTACAACGCTTACAATTACTCCGACGCCCGTATCGCACGGGGTGATTTCGTTCGCTTGAAGGAGCTCTCCCTGGCTTACGATTTCCCGAAGTCGGTCGCCGAAGCGATGAAGTTGGGCAGCCTTGGTGTAAAGGTCCAGGCGACCAACCTCTTCCTCCTCTATTCGGATTCCAAGCTCAACGGCCAGGATCCTGAATTCTACAACACCGGTGGTGTGGCTGTTCCGCTTGCGAAGCAGTTCACTTTCACATTGCGTATCGGTCTTTAATGCATGGGAGGAATGATTATGTTTAAAATGAACAATCTTTTCAAAACCATTGCCGCCGTCATCATCCTTTCCGGTCTGACGGCTTGTGACAAGTTCCTGGACAAAATGCCGGACAACCGTGCCGAGCTCAATTCCCAGGAAAAGATCCGTGCGCTGCTGACGTCCGCTTATTCGACGGGAACCTACCTGTTCTTCAGCGAATATATGTCGGATAATGTAGATAATCTCGGTGACGATAATCCGGGAACCAACCGTTTCGTGGACCAGTGCTATACCTGGGCTGACGTCACAGAGACGGATAACGACAGCCCCAAGTATTTCTGGGAGGGTGGTTATGAAGCCATCAACACGGCCAACCAGGCTCTCGAGGCGATCGAGAAAATGGCCGGCTGTGAGGAAGGTGACCTCAACGTCAAGGCCATCGAGCAGGCCGGTCTGACCGCCGAAATGGCGGAAGCGCTGCTCTGCCGCGCCTACCACCACTTCATGCTGGTCAATTTCTTCTCGCTGAATTACAATGTCAACACCAGCGACAAGGACCTCGGTATCCCGTATATCGACCGCGTTCCCCAGGAATTGAATCCCCAGTATGACCGCGGCACTGTCGCGGAGGTCTACGACAAGATCGACAAGGACCTGGAGATCGCACTCCGCTATGTCGACGACAGCTATTACAAGGTGCCCAAGTATCACTTCAACGTCAAGGCCGCCTACGCTTTCGCGTGCCGTTTCTACCTCTTCTATGAGAAGTGGGATCTGGCGGCGGAATATGCGACCAAGTGCCTGGGTTCCCAGCCTGCGCAGGTGCTGCGTAACTGGAAGTACCGCAATAGCCTGGAGAAAGACCGCGAGGTGAAGTCCAACGACTACATCAAGTCTTCCTACAGCGCCAACCTGATGCTGATGACCGCGTACACCGCTTTTGGCTACTACATGGGCTATCCCGGCATCACGAAGTACTCCCACAATGCCTTCCTGAATTTCTCGGAGATCCATTTTGCGAAGAACATCTGGGGTAACGAACAGACCGGTTGGAGAAACGTGTACTCCTGGTATTGGGAGGCTCCGGAATGGTACAGCGGCTCAACCTTCGACCAGATGGCCTTCTGGAAGATCCCTTACCTGTTCGAGTATACCGATCCTGTCGCCCGCATCGGTTACGCCCACGCCGTTTATCCGGCGTTCACGACTGACGAAACCCTGCTCAACCGGGCAGAAGCTTATGTGATGCTGGGTCGCTATGACGAGGCAGCGGCCGATCTGGATACCTGGACGCACAACCTGATCAAGCCGGCGAACTTCTCCGGTACGCTGACCCCCGAATTCATCCACGAATTCTATCAGGGTGTGGAGTACTGGACTCCTGAGGTCCCGACGATCAAGAAGCATCTCCATCCCGCTTTCGCCATCGGTGGCGAAGGTGAGCTCCGTGAGAGCATGCTCCAGTGCGTGTTGCAGTTCAAGCGTATCGAAAATTCGGCCCAGGGCCTCCGCTGGCTGGATGTCAAGCGTTACGGAATCGAGATTACCCGCCGTACGCTTCAGCCGGACCCGGATGCCGGGGATGATGATGCCGGCTTCAAGCTCCTCAACGGTGCAGTCGATGTACTGACCGTGGATGATCCCCGCCGTGCCATGCAGATCCCTCCGGATACCCAGGCCGCCGGAATCGCCCCGAACCCCCGTTAATCTTAAAAGCTGAAAGATATGAAGAAATATATATACAGCATTGCGATTGTCCTTGCCGCACTCTGCGCCTCCTCCTGTCTGAATGACAAGATTGAGGACGAGAGCGTCATCAAGGATTCTACGGTGGAGCAGAACGATTTTGACAGATGGCTGGAAGCTAATTTCCTCAAGCCTTACAACATCGAATTCAAGTACCGTTATGCATTGAATGAATCCGACATGGGTTTCTATACGGTGCCGGCAGACGTCGAGTCTTCCGTCATCTATGCCCATCTGGTGAAGTATCTTTGCATCGATACCTACGATGAAGTTGCCGGAGTCGCTTTCACCCGTTCCTATTTCCCCAAGATGTTCTTCCTGATCGGTACCTGGGAGTATCGTAACAACGGAAGCATCGTCCTCGGTACCGCCGAGGCCGGTAAGAAGATCATGCTGGCCGGTGTCAATGACCTGCCCGACGTCTTTGCCTATTACGAGGGCGCCGAACTGGATGATTATCTGAATCATTATTATATCAAGACGATCCACCACGAGTTCACGCATATCCTGAACCAGACCAAGGCTTTTTCCGATGCGTTCAAGCTGATCACTCCGGCCACCTATGTGGCGGATGCCTGCTTTGATACGGATGATTATTGGCGCGGCCGCGGATATATCTCGGCTTATGCCCAGTCAGAGCCTCGTGAAGACTTCGCCGAACTGCTCTCTGAGTATGTGACGCACAACGCCGCCTGGTGGGATAAACAGATGCAGGACGCTCATACGGAAACGACCAACGTCCGCGAGAGCGATCCCTCTGCCGAGTTCGGTGATGTGTTGATCCAGTCCAAGATTGACATCGTCCGCGATTACATGCAGACTTCCTGGGGAATCGATATCGACGAACTCCGTGCCATCATCAATCGCCGTATGGGTGATGTGGTTGCCGGTAAAGTCGATTTGAACACCGTAACTATCTTATAGGAGGACTGAACTATGCGTAAATTGAATTTCATTTCCATTCTCGCTTTTGTCGCGCTGGTGATTCTTCCTGCCTGCCAGCAGTTGGAACCCGACGTTTTTGACAAGCCCTCCTCGACCCGTCTGTCCGAATTCCTTGAGGAAATCAGGACGACGCTTTCCTCCGAGCAATATGGCTGGACCCTGGATTATTATCCTGGCTCCAAGTATTCCAGCGTCACTTATGCGCTTTCCTTCTCCGATCAGAAAGTGACGGCATGCGTCGAGAAGAAACCGACCGAAACCGAGACCTCTACCTATGCGTTGAAGACCGATGACGGCCCCGTTCTTTCCTTCGACACCTACAACAAGATCCTCCACGCCTATGCGACTCCCGACAGTAAGAAGTATCAGGCCAAGGGCGGTGATTTCGAGTTCGAAATCCGCTCCTTCGACAAGGAGAATAAAGTGATTACCATGATCGGCAAGCGTTCCCGCAACACCTGTACGCTGCGGCCTCTGACAAAACCGGCCGAAGAGTATTTCGCCGGCGTCAAGTCTTTCGAGCGCAGCATTACCGTACCCGCCGCTGCGGCGACGATCGACGGGAAGGAGATCGAACTGTACATCGACAACGGTATCCGCTCGGTCACGATTGGCGAGAAGGACGCGCCTAAAGATTCCCTTCAGACGGTCCGCTATGTCCTGACGGAGAATACTTTCCGCTTCTCCGAGCCCTTCAAGGTGGGTAACGTGGAGTTCTCTGAATGGACGTTCGATCCTGCCAATGAGACCCTGAACGGTTCCGGTATCACTTTCGTGAAGTTCATCCCGGCGGGATACATCACTTATGAGCAGTATCTGGGCAAGTATACCTTCTACTATTACAATGCGACCCGCAGTTTCCCGGTTCAACTGGTGGAAGAGGAACCCGGCCTTTCCTTCAGGATGGTGGGATTCTCGACCTACTTTGAGCCGATCCTCACCTTCAACGGCGGCCGTGGCCGTCTGGATTGGGTCAAGCAGACCATCGGTGGCTCCGGCAGCCTGGAATACATCCTGGCTCCCTGGGATACCAATGCAGGTTATCTGACTTGGACGGAAGATGTAGGTCTTGTCGGATCCGTTGAGGACAACTCCGTGGAAGATTTTGTCGTTACTTTTGCCGATAACGGCGTATGGGAAGACTATAAGGCCTCCGGCTGGCTGCTCTGGTCCATGAATGGCGACAGCAGCGCCGGCGCTGTGTCCAGTTGGACGACAGCCACGGGCAGCTATCAGGTTCCCGGTGACCTTTCCATGCAAAAGATTAAAGAGTAAGTGCGTATGAAAAAGATTAATTCAATATTTCTGGCATTGATTGCCTCGCTTGCCCTTTTCTCCTGCGATATCATTCCGCAGCCCGACAACGAGCCCGACGGCGCCCGATATCTGGCGGGACCCGCTTTGGAGATCCTTTCCAAGGACGTGGTTTTCGCTCCTCAGGGTGGCAGTGGTGTCATTGTCGTCAATACGAATGAGACCCTCACCGCCCGCACGGACCGTCCCTGGATCAACGCAAGTGTTTCGGGGAACCGTGTGACGCTGACCGTTGACAGGAATGAGTCGATAGAGTCCCGTTACTCTACGGTCACCCTGAGAGCCGGTGATGCGACGGCTGAGATCATCGCCCAGCAGTTTGGTGTCAATTCTGCCTATGCGTGGGATGACAGCTATACCTTCCCTTATCCCGGTGGTGAGCTTGATTTGCCTTACGGCGAACTCGGCACCGTCTGGGTGGATGTGACCGAAACCCCTTGGGTCAGCGCCGTCGTGGATGAAAAGAACCATGTGATCCATTTCACCGTCGCCAAGAGCATCTATAATTATGAGCGCTCCGGGAAGGTGTATGTGACCATCACCGACAACTATGTCCGTGAACTCACCTTCATCCAAGAGGCAAATCCCAACGGACTGAACCCCGGCGACAAGGAGCCGATGGAATTCACCATAGAGTCCGCATGGAAGCCCTATTATGTCGTTCCTGAGAGCAACGACCAGGACTTCTCCACCGTGGGCGTCGAGGTTACGGAAGGTTCCCATGCTGGCCGTTACTTCATCAAAGTGGTGCCGGCTTCCGAATTCAACACCACCGATCCGGACGAACTGCAGCTCTACCTGAACCGCCACGCGCCTGAGTGGGCGGCGGCCTCGCCGCTGATCCACCGTGCATCCGCCGAGGAGGTCATCGATGCCCTTCCGATGGGTAATTATGTGGTCGGTGCGATCGGTGTCGACAACGACAACAATGTCAACGGCAGCGTTGCCTTCACCGTGTTCAGCGTGACGAAGGTCCTGACTCCTTATGAGAAGTTCCTGGGTACCTGGTCCATCCAGCGCGGTTCCTTCGAGGACGTCTGGACGATTGTCGAGAAAGAGCCCGGCGTGAGCTATACGATCACCGGTCTTGAAGGCGGCTCCCAGGACTTCCTGGGCGAGTATGAGATTACCGCCGAGTTTGATGCTACGGACAACAGCTTCACGATCAAGACCCATCCTGACCTCGGCCAGTTTACCTTCAGCAATTCCGGTGAAGAACACACGGTGACGATGCGCCTTACCGGCTTGATTACTTACAATGGCAGCGCCAATGTTACCGTTGGCGGCAACTATACCATCTGTAAGGTCGCCATTACAGGTGACGGTGAATTCACGGTCACGGCCGGTCCGGACCTGACCCTGCAGGGTGCTGACGGTAACTATCCGCTGACGGGCATGCGCCTGAACGGTCTGGAAGGCAATAGTGCATGGTCCTTCGACAACGGCACTCCGTACAGCTTCCCGTTCTCCGCGACCCAGCTGACACAGGGCAGCGGCTCCGGCGGCGGTGGCGGCGGCGGCGATGACCCGGATCCGGGTTCCGATGCCTACGGCAAGTGGATCGGCACCTGGAATGCCGGTACCGACCGCACGGTCACCATTGAGGAGTATGAGGCCGGAAGCAGCTATCTCGTGACGGATTCCGGGTTCGGCGGCTTCACTTATCTGACGTGGCTGGATGACAAGACCGGAGAAATGCTCTTCAAGATGCAAAAGGTCGATGAATATGAGATCGATCTCTACTACTTCATCGGTTTGGACGGTAATTACATCCGTTACGGGGATGAAGCGGACGACTATCTGCTTGCCCGGGGAACCTTGGCTGCCAGCGGTACGACCGCAACCATCAACGGTATCACCTACATGGCGCAGAATCAGGACGGTTCCACTTCCGAAGCTAAAGTTACGGTCCTGACGATCCTCGACTATCAGACCGAGGACGGAAACGGTTATGAGCAAGGCTGGTATGGTTTGAGGGCCGTTACGGATCTCGATCTTCCGGCAACCCTTACCAAGGCCTCCACTTCGACCCTGTCCGTTACCCGTACGGCGTATTATGACATGGATCGGGCCCTGTTCGTCAAACCTTCCAGACGCATGGACCGGCAGAAGAGCCAGAAGATCCAGTAACACTTTCCATCAAGAGGGATGTTCCTTCGGAATGTCCCTCTTTTTGACTTGATTAGATGAATTTGAAACCGTTTTTTTATTCCGTGCTACTGGCGGCGCTGTTGCTGTCGTGCGTCAGGGAAAGTCCGGAGACCGTGCCGGAGGTAACGGAAATACCGCCTGTTGCGGAAAAGGCGGACCCTTCCTTTGTGAAGGTGCTTTTCAGCGATGAAATGACGGCCCTGATCGAGGACGACTTGTCCCGGGGAAGTCTCAAGACACGTTCTTCGGAGCTCAATGGAGTGACCGAGACGCTCGGCGTGGAGTCGATGGAACGGCTGTTCCCGTTCGCAGGGGAATTTGAACCCCGTACGCGGAAGGAAGGCCTGCACCGCTGGTACAAAGTCGTGTATGCCTCTGACGTTCCGTCCACGCGTGCGACGGAAGTGCTCTCCGAGTTGCCCGGTGTCGAGTTGGTTGAGGAACCGATCAAGGCTTCCCTGACGACCAACGACCGTTATTGGGGAGACCAGTGGGCGCTTAACAATACCGGTCATCCCGGCCGTGACGTAAATGTCCAGAATGTCTGGGATGTCTATACGGTCGGTAATCCCGATGTGATCGTCGCCGTCATTGACGGCGGCATCGACTTGAAGCACCCTGACCTGGCTTGGAACTGCCTCGAGTCCGGACACGCGAACTATGTACGCGGTGCGACCGGCGTTGTCGGCCATAGCCACGGCACGCACGTGGCCGGAACGATCGCGGCG
>JAEEGF011548055.1_pt1 | contig 15929 bp, 10 predicted proteins | sample 9134171 | NCBI WGS metagenome assembly JAEEGF01 (sample SAMN16246542, study PRJNA631951) | gut metagenome | biome: gut microbiome; feature: rumen; material: AP-attached | host: Bos | place: Iran: Karaj | collected 2018-10
GGACTGCAGGGCGGCAACTGTTGTCTTTGCCGCGCCGATGTAGGCCACGTTGGTGGCGGAGTAGAGGTTGTTGTAGGCGCGCACACCGCGGGTGGCCACCGCATTGGCGGTGGTCATGTAGAGCGGATAGCGTGTGCCGGTGCTGTCGCAGAAGACCAGGTTGCGGGTCGCGTTGATCAGGAAGCCGTCGACACTGTTGGCGAAATACAGTCCGTAGGCAGTGCCGGCAGATTTGATATAGACGGTGTTGTGGTGAACCTCCCAGTTCCCGCTCGGAGAGGAGATGTAGATGCCGTATTTGGTTCCTCCACCGGTAATGACAACCTCATTATTATAAATGTATGCGGGGATGCTGTCGCAATATTGGCCGTACTGCTGGTACGTGGCCATATTGATGCCGTAGTTGGTGGTTGTGCTGTTTAACCTGAAACGGTTGCCGACAATCTTGTCCCACATGCCATATTGGGTTCCGTAGATGCCGTGATAGGCATTAGTGCAATTGCTTCTGTTTGTAATGGTGTTGTAGCAGAAACTCTTGACGGCGGAGCGGTAGTAGCTGTATACGCCGTAGTAGTAGGCGTTGGCCAGAATGTTGCTGTCGATGTGTACGGAGGCCTTCTTCATGTCGGTGTAGGTGCCGCCCGCAGTGTAGTACAGGTAGAAGTTGTAATATCCGCCCTCAATCCGGTTGCCGACAAAGTTCAGGTCGACAGGATAGGTGGTGGTACTGCTTGTGTTGGGCAGGTTGACGCAACGGTAGGTGCTGCTGGTGGCTGTCGAGTTGCTGTAGATGTTGCATCCGCGGAATGTCACATCCCTGATGGCACCGGCCAGATCGACACCGATGGTGCCGTTGGTGGTGTTTCCGATGGTGATGCCGTTGAAGATCCAGTGCTTCGCGCCGTCAAGCTTGAGTGATGTGCCTGTGCCACCGTCAATGACCACGGTGTCGTTCTTGTAAGGCATCAGGGTGATGGTGTTGGTGTAGCTGGATCCGGGTATTGAATCCGAAATGGTTGTTGCGCCGTAGGTGCCGCCGACCAAAAGCAGGCGGACCGGCTTGGCGATTCCGCAGGAGTGCATCACCTGGATGGCTTCGTCAAGGTCGGCGAAATCCATGCCCTTGCCGACGGTGTAGTCACCGGCCAAGGCTCCCTTGCAGATGTATTTTTCAATGTCAATGGTGTCGTTGCCGGCAAATTCGTCCTTGCCGCTGTTCGGGTCGGCGACCCATGCCTTGAGGTGGCACATGGTTCCGGCCACAGCCTTGAATGTCCCGACTTTGACGCTGTCCTTGTCGCCAAGGGCCAGTTTGCCGCTCCATGCGTATTTCTGCACTGCGGAGCCGTCGTCCCAGAAGAGGGTGGCTGAAGTCAGGGTGGTCATGCCGTTGTTCACGATGGTTACGTAAAGGTCGTTGCTTCCGCCGGCGGTGGCGTTGAAGTCGGTCTTGCCGAAATCGGCGAGGGCGGCGTCAAGCGATGCGACCGCATAGGCTCCGATAGTGGTTGTCTTGCCGCGTGACAGTCCCTGGATGTCTTCTGCAAGGCCGGGGTTCGGCACGATGGTGAAGGGGCCGGGGGCGCTGAGCTTAAGGCCTACTGTCGGATCGGAGAATTTCGGATCCATATTGAGGCTCCCCTTGTCGTTGATCAGGTTCAGCAGCGAGGCCATTGAGGTTACTGCTGTGTCGTTGTGGTAGGCGACGGCTGTGGCTCCGCCGTTCATGAAATAGAAGTTGTTGTATTCGGAAACTATCTTTCCCGCATCGGCGGTGGCAGCCGAAATGTTCATGATGTGCTGGTTCTTGCCGTCAAAAGGAATAAGCTGGTTGCCCACCAGATGCAGGTCGCAGGTGTCCCCGATGTTCATAACATAGATGGTCTTGTTGTTATGGGCGTTGGTCGGGGCGGAGGAGGTGCGCTCGTTGAATACGCTGTTGAACCATACATCCGCCTGCACTTTTGAGAGGGCGAAGAGATAGGTCGATCCGGCGTTGTTTTTGGTGTAGGCGCTGTTGCTGTATCCCAGTATCACATTGTTGGCGATGAGTATGCGTCCGGTTTTGCCGGTGCCGGTTTTCTTGTTCACCACACCGGAGACGTTGATGCCCGCTCCGCCGTAGGTGGCTCCCTGGTTCAGGAAGGAGATGAAGTTGTTGCATACGCTGTCGCCCGTGATGGCTGTAAGCTGGATGCCGTTGGTCCAGGTGGAACTGGTCTTGTCCTTCACCATTACGTGGTTGCGGTTGCAGGTTACGCTGTCCGCACGGTAAATCAGAATGCCGGCGGCGGTGTTGTCGAAGATGGTGTTGTCGTTGAACACCAGTCCCTCAATGCGTCTGTTGGTGGCCACGGTGATGATGTTGCGGCAGCCGTTGTCAACGACGTTGCCGATATAGCGCAGCCATTTGATTGTTGTGTCCGGGCCGTTGTTGCCGTTGTTGTTGTCCTGTGCGGAGGTGTTGTTCAGGGTGCCGGCGCCAATGGTCTGCATCTGTCCGGCAGTGGCGAAGTTGGTTCCGCTGGTGCGTTTCAGGTAGCAGTGGTAGAAGGTCACATCTTCAATCGGTCCGTTCATGCAGACGGTGTGGCCGTTGGAGGTGCTGTTGTTGTGGATGTACAGATGGCTGAAGGTCACATGGTTGGTGTTGTTCAGCAGTATGAATCCCGGAATTACTGTGGCGGTGCTGTACTTGAAGGTTACGCTGTCGCGGTTCTGGGCCACCGAGGTGATGGTCAGATGGTCTTTGGCGGTGAATTTGGCTGTGTTCACATTCAGGGCCTTGGTGAAAACGTATGTTCCCGATTCAAAGGCGAAGGTGATCTGTCCGGTCATGTTGCCGGCCGAAACCTCGTTCAGCAGGGAGTCGAATGCGGAGAAGGGATGGTCAGCCATTACGGAGCTTCCGATTACGATGTAGTTGCCCGAACTCTTTGCGCAGTGGTAGGCACCCATTGTGGTGGTCTTCTTTCTCGGCTGTCCGTTGATGTCGGTCAGGATGAGCGATGCGTCAACAGGGCAGTTGAAGTCGGTGTCGTTGTCAGGAATCAGGTTTGTGCCGCTGAACACCGGCTTGATGCTGATGGTGGCGGTGTCCTGGCCGGTGGCGGACTGCAGGGCGGCCACGGTTGTCTTTGCCGCGCTGATGTAGGCCACGTTGGTTGCGGAGTAGAAATTGTTATATGCGCGCAACCCTCTGGCGACCACTGCATTTGCTGTGGTCATATAGAGCGGGTAGCGTGTTCCCGCATTGTCGCAGAAGACAAGGTTGCGGGTGGCGTTGATTTTAAAGCTGTTGTTGGAGTTCGACAAATACATGCCGTAGCTTGTCCCACTGTTGGCATAGATGTAAATGGTGTTGTAATGCACCTCCCAGTTTGCGGCTGTGCCGATATACATGCCGTATTTTGTTTTGCTGGCAGAGCTGGAATCTTTAATGAGAATCTCATTATTACAAATGTAAGCGGGCGAGGAGGTCGAGGTGTTTGCCCCATTCAGGAAGACCATTCCGTACGCGGCGGTGCTGCTTCCGGAGGTGTTTGTGATCTTTGTGGTGATGTGGATGCGGTTCCCGATGATATTACCCCAAATGCCGCTTGTGTTGCCGTGGATGGCCGTAAACATGGTGTCGGAGTTTGCCCTGCTCGTCACCGTATTGTAGCAGAAACTCTTGACAACGGAGTAGGTGGAGTTGTAGAGCGCTGCGTAGAAGGCGTCGCTAATGGTGTTGCTGTCAATGATGATGGATGCGTCCTGCATCTGGGCCTGTGTGCCTCCAGCATATACCAGCAGGAAGTTGACCGTGCCGCCGACAATCCGGTTGCCGATAAAGCGGACATCCACCGGATAAACGGTGGCGTTGTTGGCGCTGATCATCTTGACACCGCTTTCGCATGTGGTGCTGTTGGCAACTTTTTTCTTGGTGGTCTGGTTCGAGTAGATGTCGCAGTTCCTGAAGGTCACATCCTTGTTACCGCCCTTGAGCTCGACGCCGCCGACACCGTCCTTGGTGTTGCCGATGGTGAGCCCTTGGAAGACCCAGTGTGAAATTCCGTCCACAATCAGGGAGGAGCTGGTACTTCCGCCGTCAAAGATGACAGTGTCGTTCTTGTACGGCATCAGGGTTACAGTGTTATTGTTGTCGGAACCGGGCGCCGTCACATCTATTGTGGTTGAGCCGTAGGTGCCACCGGCCAAAAGCAGCCGGACAGGAGCTTTCACACCGCAATTTTCGAGGATGAACAGGGCGTCGTCCAGGGTGGCGAAGTCCATGCCTTTGCCGACGGTGTAGTCTCCGGCCAGTACCTCCTTACAGATATATCTGGTGGTTTCAATTGTGTCGTTGTCGGCAAATCCGTCCTTGCCGCTGTTCGGGTCTGTCACCCATGCCTTGATGTGGGCGTAGGTGCTGAGTGTGGCCTTGAAGGTGCCCACTTTTACGCTGTCCTTTTCGCCTATTGCCAGTTTGCCGGTCCAGCCGTATTTCTGCACTGTGGAGCCGTCGTCCCAGAAGAGAGTGGCGGAGGTCAGCGTGGTCATTCCGGCATTCATGACGGTAAGGTAAAGGTCAATGTTGCCGCTGGCGGTGGCGACGAATTCGGTCTTGCCGAAGTCGGCCAGAGCCGCATCCAGTGAGGCGACGCCATAGGCGCCGATAGTGGTAGTCTTGTCACGGGTCATTCCCTGGAAGTCCTCCGTCACGCCGGGGTTCGGCACAATGGTGAAGGGACCGGGGTTTTCAAGTTTGAGTCCCTGTGAGGCGTCGGCGAATGTCGGGTTTATGGAGAGGCTGTACTTGTCACCTCCTGTGAAACCCTGCACTGCGCTCAGGCTGCTGAAGGTTTTGACGTTGTCGCGGGCAAGGAATCCGCCGTTGCTCCAGTAGTTGTTGTAGTCGGTGAAGCATGAGGCGGTGGTGGTGTCGATGCGCAGCGGGAACTGGTTGGTGTCGATGGTGACAAGCATGTTGCCTATCACATTGACATCGGTGGAGGCTCCTGCAATGTTGAGGCAGTTCACCGAATAGGTGGCGTTGGTGGTGGCCTTGTTGTTGAATATGCTGTTGTGCAGGATGTCCGCCTGCAGGTTGTTCATCGTGACCAAATGGCCGATTGAGGTCCTGTATCCTAAGATTGTCTTTCCGATAACCACGTTGTTGGCGACCAGGAAGCGTTTTCCGGAGGCCGGTGTGCAGTTGGTGATGGTGAGCAGCACGCCGGTATGGGCTGACTGTGTGACGCCCGCATAGTTGATCAAGTTTCCGCAGAATTTCTCCACCACGCAGCTGCTGAGGGTGATGCCGTAGTGGTTGGCGTTGATGCCCGGACGCGGGATGTCAATGTTGTGTGCAAAAGATACGGTGTCGCAATAGGTTATGTTGGCGTCGACATCGTAGCTGTTGAGGATTTCGTTGCTGTCGATGCGGATATTGTTCAGATGGTTGGTGCTTGAGCCGTTCAGCCAGATTCCGCGGCATCCGCCGTTGATGAGGTTGCTGACAAATGCGAGGCCGTTGACTGCGGCGGAGATGCTCCCCTTGTCAGTGGCGGCTGTTGCGGAGGCGGTGCCTATCGGGCAGCAGTTTCCGCTGGTGGCGGTAAGCGGGACAGCTATTGTGCACTTGTAGAAGAGCACATTCTCCACCGGCCCGTTCACACCGACCGCATGGCATGCGCTGGTTTTGGTGCTGCTGATGGTGATGTGGCTGAAGGTGACATTTTTGGTGTTGTTCAGCTGCAATGCGGCGATACTGCCGTTATAGGAGAAGACCACACTGTCACGGTCTTTTGCGACGGAGGTGATGGTCAGGTGGTCCTTGGCGGTGAATTTGGCCGAATTGACCACTATTGCCTTGGAGAGGGCATAGCTGCCCGATTCAAAGGCGAAGGTGATTTGGCCGGTGATGTTACCGGACGAAACTTCCGTCAGCAGGGAGTCGAAAGCGGCGAAAGGATGGTCAGCCTTTGCGGAGCTTCCGATGACGATGGTCTTCTGGGCCCATAGTCCCGCGCATGGGAGTAGCAGGCTCAGCAAAACAAGGGCAAGTTTCTTTGAAAGAATTTGTAATGCTTTCATAATAAATAAATTATATTTAACAATAAATTATAAATTCAATGCGCAAATATACAAATAATTTATTTATTATGGCAGAAAAAGGGCAAAAAAAAGTAAACTATATGGTTTTCAGGTGCTGTATGGATACGGGAGAGATTGGGGAGATGCTCTCCTGAAGTTCCGCAAAACGGTCGTGGCGGATTTCAAAGCGGACGATGCTTTTCCCGTCCACATAGTCCATGCCGCGCACCGTGGCATCCTTTTTTTTGAGCAGTTGGAGCAGGCTGTTCACCCTGTCGTACGGAAGGCTGGCTTCAGCCAGGTCAAGAATCTCTTTCTCCACCACTGTGGCGTTCGCGATTGCCTCCCGCGTGGCGGTCTTGTAGGCGTTGATCAGCCCGGGCACGCCGAGCTTGGTGCCGCCGAAATAGCGCACGACAACCGCCAGCACATCTGATAATCCGGCGGATTGCAGCTGCCCGAAGATGGGGCGTGCCGCGCTGCCGGAGGGTTCCCCGTCGTCGTTGATGCGTGTCTGGGGCTGGCCGGTGTGGCCGATTGTGTAGGCGTAGCAATAATGCGTGGCATCATGGTATTCCTTTTTCAGTGCGGCCAGATGCGCTTTTATCTCCTCTTCGTCTGAAACAGGATAGAGGAAGCCGATGAAGCGGCTCCCTCTGTCCTTGAATTGTCCCGTGGCTGTCGCCACGATTGTCTTGTAGGTGTTTTCCATGCGGTTACGCCTCTGCCGGTTTGGCACGCAGCGAATCCCACACCAGATAGATGCAGAGCAGTGCGAACATCACGATGGCCAGCACGTTGAAGAGGCTGCCGCCCACGTATGATTCGGGCATGCCAACCTCCGCGCCGCAGAGTTTCATGATTGCGCTTACAACGCCCATGATTGCGCCGCCCGCCAGCAGGCCGGATGCTAACAGGGTGCCCTTGTCCTTGCGCGCCTTGTTCAGTTTCTCGTCCTTGCTGCGGCTGCCGATGAACCATGAGAGCAGTCCGCCGACCAGCAACGGGGTGTTAAGCTGCAGCGGGATGAACATTCCAAGCGAGAAGGCAAGTGCCGGCACGCCGATGCAGTCCAGCACTATGGCGAAAATCGCACCGATGATGTAGAGAATCCACGGTGTGCTGCCGCCGAACATAAGCGGCTTGATGATGGCCGCCATGGCGTTTGCCTGCGGTGCCGCAAGCGCATCCTCGCCAGTGTATCCGTAAGTCTTGGAAAGCAACATTATGACCGCTCCCACCGTAAGTGCGGAGACGAGGGTTCCCAAAAATTTGAACCCCTGCTGCTTGTATGGTGAAGAACCGATCCAGTAGCCGATTTTCAGGTCGGTGATGAATCCGCCCGCCATTGCAAGCGCGGAGCAGACTATGCCGCCCACAATCAGCGCGGTGATAATGCCGCTACCGCCCTGCAGCCCGACGGCGGAGAGGATGAATGAGGCCAGTATCAGCGTCATCATGGTCATGCCCGAAACGGGGTTTGTCCCCACGGTGGCTATGGCGGTGGCCGCAACGGTTGTGAACAGGAAGGCGAACACGAAGACCACAAGCAGTCCGACAATTACCTGCGTAAGGTTCATCTGAAGGCCGCCGAAAAAGAAGAATGCAAAAATCATAAGCAGTACGGCCACGAAGCCGAGCAGCAATATCTTCATCGGGATGTCGCGCTGGGTGCGGGCGATCTGCTGTCCTCCCTCCGAGCCTTTACCCACCTTAAGGGCAACACCCAATGAGGTTTTGATAACCTTTGAGGATTTGATGACTCCGAGCAGACCGGCCATGGCGATGCCGCCTATGCCGATATAGCGGATGTAGTTGGCGAAGATGAATTCCGGATCCAGTGTGCTCATGCTCACAAGCATCCCTTCAGCATCGGTGATGCTGCCGAACTCGCCGAGGAGCGGCAGTATGAACCACCATGAAAGGAAAGAGCCTGCGCAGATGATGGCGGCGTATTTCAGTCCGATCAGGTAGCCGGTGCCAAGCAGGATTGAGCTTGCGTTCATCTTGAAGAGGAACTTGTGGTCGGTGGCCAGCTGTTCGCCCCAGCCTGTCATGCGGGTGGAGATATTCTCGGCCCACATGCGGAAGGTGGTCATCAGGAAGTCGTATGCGCCGCCGATGAGCCCGCTAATAAGAAGAAGTTTCGCCTGGTTGCCGCCCCGTGCGCCCGAAACCAGGATTTCGGTGGTTGCGGTGGCTTCAGGGAAGGGGTATTTGCCGTGCATGTCGGAGACAAAGTATTTCCTGAAGGGAATCAGGAAAAGGATGCCCAGGAATCCGCCAAGCAGCGAGGCCAGGAAAATCTGGAGGAAATGCACCTCCATGTGTATCTCCGGGTTGGTCTCCTGGATGATGTAGATGGCCGGCAGCGTGAAGATGGCACCGGCTACAATCACACCGGAGCTTGCGCCGATCGACTGGATGATGACATTCTCCGACAGCGGGCTCTTCCGTTTGGCCAGCGTGGAGGCACCCACCGCGATGATAGCGATGGGGATTGCAGCCTCAAACACCTGACCGAACCGCAGCCCCGCGTAGGCGGTGGCGGCGGAGAAGACGACTGCCATGAGCAGTCCTCCGATGATTGTCCAGGCGTTGAGTTCCGGATACTTCTTGTTGGGATTAAGTATGGGGCGGTATTCCTCCCCCTCCTTCAACTCCCGATATGCGTTGTCGGGGAGTTTGCCGATGGTTTCCTCGTTGTTCTCCATATTATTTTGCCTCCTTTAACAGTTTCAGTTTCTCTTCCAGCTGTTTGATCTCCTCCTTGGTGCTCTCGATCTTCTTTTCGAACTGCGCCTTAAGCAGGTCGGCGTTCTTGGAGCTGGCGAAGAAGCCGAGGTTGTTGCTCCAGAGTGTGACATCCTCCGTCAGTTGGGCGATCTTGTTCTGGAGGAACTTGCGCTCCTTCTTCAGCGCATCGGAGGAGTTGTCGTCCTCAAGGATGTTCTGTATGTGCTGCTGGTAGTTGTTCTTACGCATTTCGCTCTCGTTGGCGCGCAGCTGGTCGAAGCGCTGGTCGATGGCGGCGCGGAATGCTTTCCACAGCCGCTCCTTCTCCGCAATGGGGGTGTAGCCGATTTCGGTCCATTCGCGCTGGAACGACTTGATGATGTTCAGGTTCTCCTCGCGTGTCTCCGCCAGCGGTGTCTCCGCCACCTTGCGGATCAGCTCCTCCTTCTTGGCCATGTTATCCTGTTCGTTGGCCTCAATGTTGGAGAAATATTCCTTCTTGGCCGCGAAGAAATCGTCGCAGGCTTTGCGGAAGCGTTTCCAAACCGCATCGGACTGCTTTTTGGCCACAAAGCCGATGCTTTTCCATTCCTTCTGCAGGTTCAGCAGCTCCTCGGTCGCCTTTTTCCAGTCCCTGCGCTGTGAGATGGCTTCCGCCTCAATGCAGAGGTTTACCTTGCGGTTGTAGTTGTCCAGCTGCTCATCCTTGATCTTCTGCATCGATTCCTTCTTCCTCTCGAAGAAGTTGTCCAGAGTGTTCTTGAAACGGTTCCAGATTTCATCGTTGTGCTGTTTTGGGGCGGGTCCGATGGTGCGCCATGTCTTGAGCAGCTCGCTTGCGATGTTGCCGGCTTCGTTCATCTGCTTCATGGAGCTGAAGTCGATTTTTGTCACCTCTTCGGCCCTGAGGCAGAGCGCCAGTTTTGCCTGGTAGTTGTTCTCCTGCTCCTGGGCCATCTGCTCGTAGTGCTCGCGCCGTTTCTGGTTGATCAGGTCGGAGGCGTTCTTGAAGCGTGCCCAGATCTCCTCCTTCTTGTCCTCCGGCACGGGGCCGATCTCCTTCCAGTCGTTATGGTACTGCTGCAGGCGGCTGAACGATTCGAAAATCGAGGGTTCCAGCAGCAAGGCCTCAGTCTTTTCGCAGAGAGCAATCTTGCTTTCAAGGTTCTTCTTGAGGTCAAGTTCGCGCAGCTCCTTGTTGATGCGCACCTTGTCGAAGAATTTCTCCACGTAGAAGTGGTAGTTCTGCCAGATTTCTGTGGTGTCGGCCTGCGGCACGGGGCCGATGGCCTTCCATTCCTCCTGTATGGCCTTGAACTGGTCGTAGATCTCCTTCAGGGATATTTCCGAATCAATAAGCACTTTCAGCTTGTCCAACAGATTCTTCTTGGCGGCCAGATTTTCAGCCTTCTGCTGCTCCTGCCTGTCAATGTATTTCTGCTTGTTCTCCTTGTATGTTGCGAAGGCGGCATGGAACCGGTTGTCCAGCAGCTGGCTTTCGCTCAACTGCTCCTCTTTGGGTCCGGCCTCGGTTTCAGCCTCTGCACCGTCGGTCTTTTCCGTCTCACCGTTGTTGTCGGCAGGTTCGGCGGCATTTGCGGAGGCCTTTTCCAGCCGCTGCTGTTCCGCCTCCTCCTTGTTCAGGTGGATGAACCTGATTTTAAGCAGGGAGACCTGACGCTTGATTTGGTTGATATCTTCGTTCTGCACCAGCTCTTCGAGGGTGCGGACCACCTCCTCCTTTGTGAAGTGGTCATATATGTCTTCCGGAATTTCCGGAATGGTGATTTCTTCCGGCTGTTTTTCTTCTGCGGTGGCTTCGACAGGCTCAGCCACCTCTACGGTAGGTGTTTCTTCCACGGTGGCTTCGACAGGCTCAGCCACCGGTGTGACGGGCTCAGCCACCGGTGTGGGTTCTGCACTTGTTTCGGGTTCAGTGGTTTCGGCAACCGGTTCTTCGATCGGGGCGGTTGCGGTCTCCCCGGCGGGATGCTGCTGCATAGTTTCTTCCTGGGTCATTTCCGGCTGCGGATTTTCCGCGGCGGTGTTGTTGGACAGTTCTTCCATCGTATCAGTTTTGAGTGTTAATAATTAAATTGTGTGTGTTTACGTTTTTCCGTCCGAAGACGAAATGCAAAAATAATAACTTTTGGAATACAAAAACGTTTTTTGTGAAAAACATTGAAAATATTCTTCGGAAAATGCCGTTATGTGGATGTATGCGTAATCTGATCCTGCACTCGGGAGATGGGGTCGCCCTTGTGGCACCTGCACGGAAAATTTCTGAAAATGAGGTTTCCTGTGCGGTTGGTGTGTTGGAGAAAGCTGGACTGCGTGCATTTTTCGCCCCGCATCTGTTCGGCAGCTGCGGCCAGTTTTCCGGCACCGATGAAGAGCGGGCGGCGGATTTCCAGTGGGCTATCGGCCATCCGGAGGTGAAGTCCGTATGGTGCGTCCGCGGCGGATATGGCGGCATGCGCATTGTGGACCGCATCGACTTCCGTCCTCTGCTCCGCACCCCGAAATGGATATGCGGCTACAGCGACACCACGGTTTTCCATGCCTGTCTGCAGCAGATGGGGCTTGAGTCGCTGCACTGCACAATGCCGGTGAATGTCACTCCGGAGACGGCGGAGAGCATTTCGGTCCGCACGATGCTGCAGGCCTTGATGGAGGGGAGCCTGGATTACCGCATCCCATCACATCCGATGAACCGTTGCGGAAATGCGGAGGGGGTGCTGTGTGGCGGCAATCTCTCTTTGCTTTATGCATTGCAGGCCTCGCCGACCGATTTGGACACCGCCGGAAAAATCCTGTTCATCGAGGATTTGGACGAATACCTCTACCACATCGACCGGATGATGCTCAGCCTCAAGCGTAGCGGCAAGCTGTCCGGTTTGGCCGGGCTGGTTGTGGGCAACCTCTCCGACATGCACGACAACCGCATCCCATTCGGCAGGACGGCGGAGGAGATTGTTTGGGAGCATGTGGCAGAATACGGCTATCCGGTCTGTTTCGGATTTCCTGCCGGCCATGCCGACCCGTGTGACAACCGTGCGCTGGTATTCGGGCGTCCGGTACGTCTGTCGGTACAGGGTGGGGGAAGCACACTTCACATTGATTGAATATTTTAGCCATGTTTATAAAAAGAGCTGTACAACAGATTCCCTTGCAGGTGGCGTTAGTGGTTTTCGCCGGAGTGCTGGCTTTGCTCCGCCTGTTCGTTCTGGCCGGTGACACGCCGTCACCCTATGGTCCGCTTCCGCAGCTGTACAGCCGTTATTCACCGTTGTTCGCCGCATTCTCGCTGCTGCTTCTGGCGGCTTCGGCCCTTTTCCTGCAGGTCTTCATGCGGCAGACCCGCCTTACCGAGAACCGCAAGTATTATCCTCTGATGCTGCTGCCTCTGTTCGTGCTGCTTTTTGCGGAGGCCTCCGATTGGTTCGCGCTATCTCTTGTCCTGCTGCTCTGCGGCTTTTTCCTGCCGGCCCTCTTTTCGGTGTATGCCAAGGAGAGCTACCGGCAGAATGCCGGTGTGGTGGTGGGGATGCTCTGCGGCTGCATGGGCATGATGTATGCACCGCTGTTGCTGCTGCTGCTCTTTTATTACGGTTTGCTGCTTGCCCACCGTCTGGCCAATTTCCGCTCGCTTCTGCTGCCGTTGCTGGGGGTGGGGCTGTGGGCCGGATATGCCTTTTTTTGCTGCTGGCTGCTGAATTATCCGTCCGACGCCATTGTGCGGATGTGGCTGTCGCAATTGGGCGGTGTCGGGATTCATGTGCCGTCGGCAGGCTGGCCGATGCTGGCTGCCAGTGCGGTTCTGCTGCTTTTGTATGTGGTCTCCACCTATCGGATGATCCGTTCCCTATATACCAAAAACATTCTTATCCGGAAAAAGTGCATCCTGCTCTTTTTCCTCTCCCTATTTTTTCTGCTGCTGCATATTATGACACCGGAAGGCAATCTTCTCCCATTTTCCGGCTTTGTTGTGACATTGGTTATGATTCTGTGCGAGGAGGAGGCGTTCCTCCGCAACCGCACCTTTTATAATATATGTTTTGCGCTCTGCTGGGCTTTGGACATTTATCTGCTGCTGTAATATGTTAAGGAATTGTTTCCAACGGGGTGTTTTGGAGGCCGGCTGCGACGAGGCGGGCAGGGGATGCCTGGCCGGTCCGGTATTTGCGGCGGCGGTGATCCTTCCGCCGGATTATGCGAACGGGGCGCTGGATGATTCCAAACGGCTGACCGCCAAAATGCGCGAACGGTTGCGCGCGGAGGTGGAGCGCGATGCGTTGGCATGGGCGGTCGCACGTGTGGAGGCGCCGGAGATAGACCGCATAAATATTTTGCAGGCAAGCATCCTGGCTATGAATATGGCGGTGCAGCAGCTGGCAATCAGGCCGGAACTGCTGCTGGTCGACGGCAACCGGTTCCATACCTCTTCCGGAATCCCTTTCCGTTGCGTTGTCAAGGGGGACGCCACCTACCTGTCCATTGCGGCGGCCTCCATTCTGGCAAAGACACACCGCGACGCCTGCATGGAGGCATTGGATAGGGAATATCCACAATATCAGTGGAAAAAGAATAAGGGCTATCCGACAGGCGCCCATCGCGAGGCTATACGCCTGTATGGCTCCACACCTTGGCATCGTAAATCATTCACGCTGATACCAAGTCAGTTATCCTTTTCTTTTGAATAATTGGTCCGGAAACGGCCTTTTGTATTGGAAAAACAGCTATCTTTGCAGAAATTTAGTTAAAATAAGGGTTTTAGGCCTTCCAATATACAGTAATTCATGAAGCAATATATTGATTTGTTGAATTATATCCTTGAAAACGGCAACGACCGGACCGACCGGACGGGGGTCGGGACACGCAGTGTTTTCGGCTACCAGACCCGTTTTGACTTGCGTCAGGGTTTCCCTCTGCTGACCACCAAGAAACTGCACCTGAAATCCATCATTTATGAATTGCTGTGGTTCATTGCGGGCGACACCAACATCCGCTACCTGAAGGAGCATGGGGTGAGCATCTGGGACGAATGGGCGGATGAGAACGGGGATCTCGGGCCGATTTACGGGGCGCAGTGGCGTTCATGGAAAAACGCCCGTGGTGAAAGGACAGACCAGCTTGCGGAGGTCGTGCGCCAGATTCAGGAGCATCCCGATTCGCGACGGCTGTTAGTCTCCGCATGGAACGTGGGCGAGCTGGACGAGATGCGCCTGCCTCCCTGCCACATCCTGTTCCAGTTCTATGTCTGCAACGGGGAGTTGTCATGCCAGCTGTACCAGCGGAGTGCGGACGCCTTCCTGGGGGTGCCGTTCAACATCGCCTCCTATTCCCTGCTGACCATGATGATGGCCCAGGTGTGCGGCCTGAAGCCGGGCGATTTTGTGCATACCTTCGGGGACCTGCACCTCTACAGCAACCATCTGGAGCAGGCGCGCCTGCAGGTGCAGCGGGAGCCGTATCCGCTGCCCGAAATGCGGCTGAATCCGGCGGTGAAACGGTTGGAGGATTTTGTTTATGAGGATTTTGAATTGTTAAATTACCAGTGCCATCCGCACATCAGGGCCGCTGTGGCGGTGTAGCCGGATGGTTTTAGTCAGTTATAAATTATAAAAACAGATAGTTATGGAAAACATTATTGTTGGAATCGATTTTTCCCCATGTTCGGAAAATGCCATGCGTCATGCGCTTTCCGCCGCTACGGCTATGGGGTCGAAACTCACTCTTCTTTACGTGATGGCCACCGATGCCCGTGTGTTTGACGATGATGAAACGGGAGGCTCCAGCCAGTTGGTGGACAAGGTTAAGCTCAAACTGGAGAAATGGGCGGACGAGTGCCGTAAGACCTACAAAAATGTGGAATGCAAGGTCCGTGTCGCATCGGGCAAGATTTTTAAGGAGATAAATGCCGAGGCTGAGGAGCAGGGTGAGGCCTGCATCTTTGTCGGCACCCACGGCAGCAGCGGTTTTGAGGAGCGTTTTATCGGAAGTTCCGCCTTCAAGGTGGTCAGCAATTCCTCATGCCCTGTCTTTACCATTCGTGAGGCCAACGACATCAATCATAGTTTGGAGCACATCCTGCTGCTGATCGACGCGAATCGCGAGACCATGCAGAAGGTTAAGATTTCCGCACAGCTGGCCAAGGCTTTCAATGCGAAGATTCATGTGCTTGGAGTCTATACCGAAGGGGCCAATCCGGAGGTTATCGCTCTGACCGACGCTTTTGTCAAGAGGGCCGAATCCTACATGCAGGAGCGTAATATCCGTGTCGAAGGCGATCTGATGGAGGTTGATCCGAAGGAGCCGGAACATATTTTCGAATATGCCAACCAGAAGCAGATTAACCTGCTTGTCTGTATGAAGGAGATTGAACTTTATGCGGACCGGCTGTTTGTGCTGACCTCGTTCAACAAGCGTATTGTGAACCGTTCTCCCATCCCGGTGCTGACAATTCCGGTGGATTACACCATCTACAGCAACCTGCGGTAAAAAACGAAAAAATATAGCACAATCCACGGGGATTCCCGTGGATTGTTTTTTTTTGAATAGTCCGCCTATTTTTTGATGCAGGCCTTAAATTCGCCGCTCTTCTTGTCTTTCCAGACGAGTACTGTTTTGCCTTCGTTCGCCTTTTGCGAGGACCATTCCTGCACCTTTTTAAAATTTGTGCTTACCGCAGTGCTGTCCGTGATTACACAAGGGGCGTTTTCATCATACGCCAACGCCTTTTTCTGTTGTGAGCAGCCCACGAGGACAAAGGCTGCCGAAACCGCAATGACCAAAAGTCTTTTCATAATGCTGTGTTTTTTATGGTTAATATTTCGATTTGCAAAAGTAAACAAATTATCGATACAATTAAAATTTTTTTCGCTGTAAGATACCGATTATTTCATATATATATATATATATATATATGTGTGTGTTACGGAATCTGCTTTTCAAACGTGATGTGATAGTGTGTGGTGTACTGCCCGTCATCACGGTCGCACCGGAGCATGAACTCCATCAGCCCGTAACTGCCGTCATTCAGTTTGCCGTATTTTATATCCTCAAACGAATAGGTGTAGGGGCTGGAGGAGGAGGGCACAAACAGCACATTGCCT
>JAEEGF011976205.1_pt1 | contig 15929 bp, 11 predicted proteins | sample 9134171 | NCBI WGS metagenome assembly JAEEGF01 (sample SAMN16246542, study PRJNA631951) | gut metagenome | biome: gut microbiome; feature: rumen; material: AP-attached | host: Bos | place: Iran: Karaj | collected 2018-10
AGTAATGGTATGTTTGACTAAGAGCTTCTTTATCTGGTGATGATTGAGTTTGCTCCAATGCTAATTGCAATGCAACCAATAATGCCCCTTTTTTATCTCGAGTAGGTGCTAATATGTCATTTCTGATTCTGACATTTTTTTCTGAAGAGTTGTCTTCACAAGCTCCAAACTGTTCGCTCACCATCGCAACATTAGCTCTTCCCTCTTTTGAAAGAACTTTGGTATTGTCGTATAATGCAACGAGTTTATCTGAAATAATAATGCCTATATATCCACAATTAGTTTCAAATCCTTCAAGTACCCATCTATATTCAAGAGTGACCTTTCCATCGCCATTTTCATAAACACTTATATTATATTCATCAATATTAAACTCGTCAACTATACTACTAATAATGTTTGCAACTTCCATGGCATAGTCTTGATTAGCTATAGTAGTTGTACCGCCATATTTTGATAGTATATCGTTCGGGTTTTGGCCATATGAATTCTGAGGCAGATCAGGATTTTCTAAATTTAAGACTAAAGAATCAGTAATGCCCAGTGTGTCATGGCTGTAAATGGAATAGTCATTCACGCCACTGCCCGGTAAATACATGAATGAATCAGCATAAACCAATGCGCTCCCTATAGTAGTTCCCATTGCTAATCTGGAGTTAAAACGATTCAGCCAATTAGTGTGAGAGCCTGCGTATACTGTGTCATTCCAGCCTATAGATATCCTAGCTCCTTGGTCGCGAGCGCGTTTTGCTATATTGTCATCTCCCAACGCGGTGTTACATCCCGCAAATACGGCAAGCTTAACAAAATCCATGTTTCCATTTATTCCAACGTATTTATATCCCGATGTTGAGGAATCAAAATTGTTTGAATAATAAACTCCGGTCTTGTATTGCCCTCCATACTGCATATAGTTGAACGCAATATGATCATAATTTGCATGACCACTAAAAAACAGAATGTGTCTTTTTATACTATGCTTATTACGCATATTGGTAACCGTAGGAACTGTTACGCAGTTTACATTATAACCTAATGCTTCATAACTATTTCGTGCATTCGTCGCATCAATAGATGTGTCAATCCCATTGCTATCGTTATAGTTTGTACCAACGCAAAATGCTTTTCCATAAGAGATATATTCATCTAAATTATAAATAATCACCGCAAGCTGGGCCCGTGTTACAGTAGTGTATGGGGAAAAAGATGTTTCTGAGACTCCAATCATAATTTCATTAGCAAAACACCACTTAATGGCGTTTTTCTGTTCTGAAGATAAACTGCTAATGTCATTGAATGGCAATGAAATTGATGGTATTTCATTCGTTGCCCAATTACATACCTGTGCAAATTTCCAGAGAAATACAGCTATTTTTACACGTGTAACAGTATTGTTTGGGGAAAAAAGTGTCGAGCTTGTTTGGAGAATTTGAGATAATGATTTATGGTATGCCCAACAAACTGGGGTATAATAGTATTTGTTTGTTGGAACATCGGAATACGGCTGAGTATTCGGCGTTCCTGGGGTCTCCGCAACCCTAAATAATGTAGTCACTATTTGCGCTTTTGTTACGACCATATCGGGGCTAAAGTTGTTGCCTCCAGTTCCTATCATATATCCATTTGTGCTTACATAATCAATTGCCGTATACGCCCAATGATTTGACGGTACATCGCTAAACGTTTGTGCACTTGCTATAGGGCTTACGCATAATACTATACACAAAATAGAAATAATAGCAATCATTTTTTTCGCAATCGTGTTTGTCATTAAACTGGTGATTTTTGAATTATGGTTGTTCATTTTATGCTCTCCTAATATAAATTTGTATTATCCAAGCTTTCCCTTCTTACCAGCACGAAATAGAATTATAGTTTTTCTTTACCATTTCATTTAACGAAATCTACCATGCTTTTTGAATCAAAAGTTGCGCAGATAGGTTTTCATCGTCCGGAGGATTCCGAAAACAGTATAGGTGGACCTGCAAATCGATACAATCTGACTGTCGGTAACGGAAGCCAACTGGTTGGTTTAGTCATAAATTTAGTTGACCGTATGGCTCGGTTGATGCAGAGTGCTTGGACTTTCGCCAAGACCGTTGAGGGTGATTGGAGAATCAAGGCAAGCGTGATCAGACTACGTATATAAATTGACAGAAAAACAGCGATTATTATGCGAAAGTTGAAAATAAGACCTCCTCGGTTTACTCGTTATTGGGCATTCGTCTGTTGCTTCAGATGTATATGGGCTATTCTTTTTTTGCTTTGCATCACACCCCCATTTCTATGTAAATATCTCCAATTATCATTATATCTGCACGGGCAATGCCACACCATGCCGTTTTTGGAAAATTGTTATAAATATGTTTTCATGTGTTGCAAAACCGCGAATCCAATTGTCAAATGAAAATAGGCATAATTATGCTTACTTTTATTAGATGCGAGGAGAAAGAAATATGCCGCAAAAGAGCGTCTATCTCTATAAGGTTGTAATCTCTGAGACTGCAACAAAAGCAACTGTTCCTGTATCTGCATACAAAGCATTGTTTCAGAACATTATTGACCGCGAGTCCAAAAATGATGCAATCAAATTGACGCATGATATGGAACACGTGGAGCCAATGACCCTGGACATTCTCGAAAACACGCAGGAATACCTTTTTGCCCGATTGAGCAAGAAGCGGCCAAACAACAGCATGCAAAAACGGGACTATAGTTCAAATCTCACCTATGAGGTCCTACAACCGGATGAGATCGCAGACAACGGAGTCGAATGGTTTACGTACTGTATTCTGGGATACAGCCACGGCATTGTTTCTATCGCAAACAGCAAAGGCGCACCGCGAGTTTCTGCATTGGCCAAGCTGTTTGCGTTGTATGATGACAAGCACTATCTGGAAACAGAGGCAATTCCTAATACAGAGCTCTATAAAGAACTGATCTCAGGTCAAGCGCCGGAAGTGAACAAGTTTCAGGTACAGATGGCATGTCCGGATGCTCAACTGCTGCAGGAACTCTTGGGATTTACAGACGAGGAGGTTCTGCATGAGGTTCAGAGCAATGCCGCAAATCTGGTGTTTGAAGTTCGTCCGCAATACAGAAAAGCTCTTACCAAAAACCGCGATATCATTAAGCGTTTTATTAACTCGTTCAGAAGCTCCCGCCCGAGGTACAATTCTGTGATCGTAACGGGGAAAAAATCTCCTTCAGACCGACAGCAGAAATATGATCTTTTTGATGAGTATTTCAAGTACACTGTAAATATTGATGAATACTACCAGCAAAATGGGCAGCAAGTTGAAAAACCAAAAGGTGAGATTTTGAATGATTACCGAACAGAAATGAAGCGTATTTATGATGAGAACCGGGCTTTTATTGTTGCGGTGAGTAATCCGGCAAATTGAAGCAAATAAGGATGGAGGGAAACAGTCATTAAAAAGATGATTAGGCGGTCGATCAATTATGCCCCGCTCCTTTTGTCAATAGCTTGTTGTGCCTATATTACATTCAGCGGGCGAGCAATCATTCCGATTCCATCGGATCCATCTTTTCATTTCAACCTTATTACGGTAAATGCTTTGTTCGGCGGCTTTCTTTATACCAATTATTCTCTGCTTGTTGGCCTGTTTGACAACAAAATAATAGAAAAAGTCAGAAATACGAAGATCATCTCCAGACGCAACGATCACATTCACAGCGGGATAATTAATGCAACCATCTCTGTTATTGCAGGGGTATACCTGGTCTTGTTTCCGACGCCCAGCGGGCCGCTGTTTACTATGGTTAATCTTTATATTCAGATAGTCGAAGTTGTCTTTATGGGATTTCAAATCTTATACTTTCTTCTCTCGCTAAAAGAAATGACCATTCTGATAAGTGCGCTAAACAGGCCCAGTGATGCGTTTACCCCTGAAGATATCATTATTCTAAAGAAAACGATTGAGGAAGGAATAAAGCAAATCGATTCGCAGTAAAGCGTTTTTGATAATACCGCAGCAGCAGAGGAGATCATGAAAGATATTAAGGCCGGCAATTATTCTAGCGCAGTTGCATACAGTCTTCTTAATCAGATCGTGAATGACTTGCCGGGGACGGCAGTGGCAAGAGAAGCCCAGCGGTACTTAGATGCAAACTACTGATTATCGCGAAAAATGAACAAGACATACATCTAATCACATTAGCTGTATGTCTTGTTCATTTCGATCATGGTATAGGCCCCATCCTTGGAAAGCACTGCCTGTCAGAGAATCAATTACCTTGATAAATCTGTTCCAGCGACAAGATTCGAGCAAAAGGCCTCCTGCTCCAGGGCGGATATGGTTTTATTCCTGTGGGCGGCGTCCGGCCGCACGGAGCCGGAACCTCAGGACATGCCGTTTTCTGATGTGCCGGCGTCAGCTCCGTATTACAAAGCAGTTATGTGGGCGCTGCAGCAGCACATCGTAGCCGGAACCTCTGCGACGACGTTCTCCCCGGATATGCTCTGCACCCGCGCTCATGCAATGACCATCCTTTGGCGAGCTGTCGGCAGCCCTGCGGAGGAGAGTGATGGCAATCATTTTTACGACGTGCCTTGCAGCAAGTATTACTACAGATCCGTCACTTGGGCTGATGCACACCACATCACCAGCGGCACATCTGCCACAGCCTTTTCGCCAGATCGCACGGTCAGCCGCGCGGAGGCGCTGACGTTCCTCTACTTAATCATGAAGCCGCAAGTCTAACTCGCTGTCTCCACGTCTGCCGTCATCAGCTTCTTTCTCACATGGGCGGGAAATAAACCATCCGGGGTGTTTACCGTAAAACCCAGAGCATTCGCTCCAGGTTTATGCGGTAAACACCCCGGACTTTGTTTGCAATGTGATAGGAATGAGGATGTGGTTGCTTGACCTGGAGCTGACATTTAAGAAAAACAAACAGCAGTTTTTTGACCAGATCGAGCTTTCAAATACTATTTCTTTGTTTCGCTATATCAATTTTCTCTTTTGAGCTGTATCTGAATCTTGAAATAGTTGCAATCTCATTGATAATGTAATCTCCTCTTGTCATATCACAATAACAAGCGGAAACTGATATCGTTGTCTTAAAAAAAGATCGCCTTTCTGTTTCGATAATATTTACTGATGATATATTCCAGTTCTTCTTGGAATACTCTCGCTTAATTTTGGAAATGTATTTTTTTAAATCTGTAGGAGAAATTGTTTCTTTTTCAAACGAAGAACAAATAATTCTGTTAACCTGGGCAGAAATACAGCTAAGGAAGAAGAGTATTGGCAGCAAATCAACTGCGAGCGAAGCAGTAAATACGAAGGGTACTTTAGGTTGAAATCCCAATAAACATATAAATACTATCCAACTTACGAGGATGCCGTTTGAAACAATTAGCCAGTGTAAAAAAGCATTCTTTTGAATTTCGAAAGAAACTTTAAAAACACTATTGCCTTTACTCTTTGGAAGGTGACAGATGTATTGCCAAATACTTGTATTATCAATACTGATTTCTGCGAAAGGATAATTCAATTTCTTATACCTTCTGCTATAATCATATCCAATTAAGTATACAATAAAATGATATAGCAGGGACAGGCAATAATATGAACTTAAACTGAACAGATAATTCCTCATATATGTAATGCCTTTTTAGCTTTTCCCCATATTGAGAAAGCCGTTGTGTTTATTCCGCCAAAAGTCAGTGTCTTTCCAAGTAAGATAAAACTTTCATCCAAATAAATCGTTGCAGCTTTTCTTGCGAGCTTTTTAGCGGTTGAAGCTGCTGCTTTTCTTGCAGCGCCTCGTGCCGTTGTCTTTACAACACTACTTGCAGCTTTTGCTGCTGCTTTAGCCTGGCCAAAAGGTTCCTTCATGCTTCTTATTCCATTTCCGCTCCACTTACTACTTAGAAAAGCAGAACCAGCAGAAATGCCCGCTTTTACCCAATCGATTTCTCTACCACTACCCACGTCTGCGACTACACTTCCTACTCCAGCTGCGACGGTGTTAATAGCCGTCGCAGTAGCAACACCAATACCTGTAGCAGAAAGCCCCCCAGATAGAGCGCCAGTAGCAAAAGAAGTAAGCCCATCTGCAAGGGTAAATTCATCACCTGAGATTTTTGCTGAGACGTATGAAGAAACTAGGTTAACAACTCCACCAATCAGGGCTCCGACAACAATATTCCAAAATTCACCATCTTGATCGTCATTGTTTACCGGATTGTTTCCACAATACGCAAACAAATTGCAATCTCCAAGGGAAGATGTACCCGAATATTCGGCAAAGTCAGCATTTATAAAGCGGCAGATCGTCGGGTCATAATAGCGTGCCTGGAGATAATAGAACCCTGTCTCAGTGTCGTAATAGTATCCACGATACCGAATGGGATTGGTTTCAGCCATGCTTCCGGATGCAGTGATAACCTTACCGAAAGGATCGTATTTATACTCCGCAACCTTAGTGCCGCTTGCGTCCACCAGATTTATTACATCGTTTTGCACATTCGTGATGTAATAGTAGGTAACGGGAGAAGCTGAACCATTGGTATAGGTCAGAGAGTAGGGTGCTCCGTTAATGGCATAAGAGAAGTCCAGAATCGTGCTGCCGTAGGTTTCACGGAGCAGCTTGCCGGAGGCATAGATATAAGAATGCTGAACTCCGTTGACCGTCTTGGAAGTACGGAGGCTGTTCAAGTCATAGGTGTAGCTGATGCTTGTCCCGGATTTGCTGGCAGAAACAAGTTGCCGTCCGTTCTGCCAAGAGAAGGTCCAGCGGCTTCCGTTGTAGTAGCTGATCGGGTTGCCGGATTTCACCGTGCCTGTGACCGTGCCAATAGAGCTGTTATAGCTCTGGCCTTCGTAAGCAATATTCTGGCCATTAAAGGCGGTCAGAAGATCAGCCCAGCTTGCGTTTCCATAGGTGTAGGTGTTGTGATAATCATCCCAATTGTGATAAACACCCTGCACATTAACAGAAGTGATATTGCCAGCACTATCATAATTATACGAATAGCGCAGGTCGTTCTTATCGTCTGAAACGAAGGTCAATTGCCCCAGCTTATCATAAGAATAGTATCTCGGGGTATCATTAGATTCACCCTCAGAGGCGATCGTGCCGTCCGCATTATAGGTGTACTGGAAGCTCGGCGCATTGGTGAAGCCGCCGTAGTTCAACGCGGTCACCTGGGTCGTCGTCTGCTGTCCAGAAATGGCACGGTAGGAATAGCCTTTGGTGTAGAGCGTGGAACTGCCATTTTTTGCGGTCAGGGTTTGCAGGCGGCGGATCGTATCATAGGCCAACGTCAATGTACTGCCGCTGGTGGTGGTCATCTTCGTCATGGACCCGTCGCCAGCAGAATCGTAAGTATACGTTTCCGCAAAACCCGTACCACCGAGCTGATAGCTCTGCTGGGTCAAACGGTTTTCCTGATCGTATTGATGCTCCGTGGACAGGCCGGTGATGGAGGAGCCGGACTGCTTGCTGCGGATCATGCGCCCCAGGGAATCATACTCATAGCGATAAACCGCAATCTCGTTGCCAAAAGCATCCTTTACTACGCTCTTGGCGGTGTTTCCGCTGCCGTCATAAACAAAGCTCTCAGAGTATTGCAGCACGTTTGCAGCATTATAGTGATTCACCGTATCCGTGCGGCCATAGCGATCATAGGTATAAGTCTCATAATCGCCGTTGCCATAGGTCATCTTGTTCAGATAACCGTTATTGCCTGCATAGTCGTATTTTGCAAGCTCAATGGCCGTGCTCCAGGAGCTGGGAGCTGTGGCCGCAGTGCTGGCGGAGCTGCGGACCTGAATGGAGGTCACGTTGCCCCAGTCGTCCGTAACCATGTGATACTGCTGCCAGGGACGGCTGCTGCCGGAAAGGGCATGGCGGCTGAAATCCGTGAGGCTGCCGCGGGTATAACCATACACAAGCTTGGCAACATTCGCAATGCCGGACGCGCTTTGCCGGTCGCTTCCGGTAAAGTAATCATAGCTGGTGGTAACGTTGCTGCTGGAAGTCTGTTTGACGGTTTTTGAAGTATTCCGACCTATAGTATCGTAGTTGTAGCTCGTATAACCGCCGTTGGCGTCCGTCACCGTCTTCGTGTGATCCAGGTCTGTAGTTGCTGTCGAGCTTGTCTTCAAGAACAGGCTGTTAGAGTTGTTTTTGTTTTTAATTTGCGTCCCGGTGGCGTTGCCCGCAGCGTCATAGTCCGCAGTCATCTTGATGTCGCCATTAACCGCGGAGGTCATGTTATGGGCGCTGTCGTAGGTGTAGGTATAGGTGCCGTAGCCGCCCGCTACTTCCTTTGTCAGATCCGCGCCGCTGTAGGTGTAGCTGTCGGTGCCGTTGCCGGTGGATGTAACGGCTTTCAAATTGCCGTTTTCATCGTAGGTATAAGTCTGCGCCGGTTCCTCTACCAGGGAGATATTATCGAACCGAGCTTCGTTGATATTATAGTCATACGCAGTGGAGATTTCAATACTTGATACGGTTTTATTCGACTTTTTCGGCGCAACTGTTGCGGAACCGTACTGCCAGCCGGTATAGTTGCAGTCGAAAACAAGGTAGTTGTAATCCGGATCAGAGTTGTCGGAATAGTTGATTTTTGCGATCAGGCCGAAGAAACGCTTGTTCTCGTCGTTATCCCCTGTCATGTCGTTTGCATAGGCGCAGCCGGGAGCAGAGGTAGCCTTGCCCCATGCAGTCAGCACGAAGGTCGTGTCGGAGGGCTTGTTGATGGGGATGATCTGAGACGCACGGCGCTTCTCCGTGGGCTTGCCAAGGATATACATGCTGTATCCAGATAAGGCTCCGTTTGCATTCGGTGTCGCTTTGGAGGTGTCGTAGGTCCAATAGACCGGGTCCTGCGTGCGATCCGCTGTTGTTCCATTCCAAAGCTCAAGGCTGCCGAGCTGCACAAGGTTTGCCGTGGAAGCACCGCTGCTTGCAGTATCGGATTTATTTACTTCAAGCTGCAGGTCATCAAATGCACCAACAGTACACGCATTTCTCTGAACGGCGCAGACTCGATACCACCCGCTTACCTCTGGTGTGTAGGAAACCTCTAACCTGGTCCATCCGCCATTAATATCAATAGAGGTGTTATAGTTAATCAGCTCACTCTCCTTGAGCTTTGCGCCTGAATCATTACAGAATTGCAGCAGCATACCGCCGCCCATGCCAAAGCTTGTAATATAAGTCGAACTTGCCCAGCCGGAGAAAATATAGGTTACATTCTTCTGCAAATATACACGCTGATACATACCTGCATAGCTATTTGAAGATGTGGCCGAAACATTTGCGGCAGTAATGTAGGTCTTTAAAAGGTAGGCACCAGTGCGCGGCGTGAAATCGGGAGAGGTTTCCACCAATTTAGTACGAATTGCCGCATTGATTGCAGGAATATCCGCTGAACGCATTAGTGTCCACTTGTAATTACCTGTATTCGATTCATTTTCAAAGCCGCTGTTGTTCAGCAGATTTACCGCCACATAACCTGTTGCCTATGCACCGGAAACACGATTCTTCGTCTTGGTGTTTGCATTGGAGGTATAGCTGGTGTTGGTGACGCCGAGTATATTAACCCTATTGTAATCGTAATTGGTGATAGTAACCGTCTTGCCGGTGTGGTCAAATACATAACGGGCAATCGTATCATCCGAAGTTTCGGGCGCCTGATCGGGTCCATAGAAGCGGTATTCCTTGAGCCCTCTGTCATACACCCAAAGATGCCACTGGCTGCCTACGGTTTCCGTTCCGTCAATCGTTGCTGCTGCGAACTCACACACCTTCTGGACACACAGAGTACCAAGGAAAGTACGGTAAGTAAAGCCAACACCGACCTGGGCCTCACAGTCATACGCCTTCAGCATAGAGCCAGTGGCACTGTCAAAGCTATATTCAGCTCTCTTCCCGTCGGGATAGGTAAAGCGGAACATTCGTTGCAGATTATTTACGTTCTTATAGCCAAATAAGGTTCTGTTCCCGGCCGCATCTTCAATGTATTGCAGGAAGCCACCGGAATAGCTGAAATTAAAGAGCGTTGTCACAATATCGGCGGCGGATCCGTTGTCGTTTACACGGACAATCTTGCTGACATAGTTGGCGGTTCCACTGGTCGGCTGCCATTGGGTGTTAGAAGTGCTGTATTCCTTTCCGTTATACAGCAGGTAGATAGCGTTCCCGTTAGCGTCGAGAATCTTTCCTAAGTAACCATTATAGAAGACCTTCTGATTGTCCTTTTGATCCTTTAGGGTAAAAGTAGTACCGCTGACAGTCAGCTCAAAGCCAAGACCGTCTTCATCCTTGTAGGGGCTGGACATGCCGGACTTCTGGAAATAGTGCTCGCTGCCGTCAGCGTCATTATAAACGTAATAATCCAGGCTGGCATCTCTGGTAGATACTGTGATCAGTCTGATAGATTCCTGGATTGAGAGCTTCCATCCAGCGCCAACCTTCATACCAGTATAGTTGACGGAATGAATGCCGGCAGCTTCGTTGTCTGTAAAATACGTGTTGCGGTTGGCAGAGTTGAAGTAGGCTGTGATGGATAACGGGAGCGTGTTGCTGCTGGAGGAAACAATCGTATTCGCCAGCGTGAACTGCGAGGTGTAGTCTCCGACGTAACCCGTGCCGGCACGACCGGCATCCACCGTCTGATAGGTATAATGTCCTTCCAGTCCCACATTGTTGCGATATTGAACAATGAATTTTGGCCGATGCTGCGTCGTTCCGGTAAACGTGTAGAACGCAGCGCATGCATACCGATTGCTGGCAAAGCCATTGGGAGAATATGGCGTGATCGCAATCGTGCGGTTTTCTGTGCCCTCGTCGTACCACTTGCAAACAAGTCTGGAAATGTCCCACGTAATATCCTTGCCGCTATTTCCGGTGGGGTAAAGCTCGGCGTAATCCTCCACCGTATCACTGAAGGAAGGGGCAGTATTCCAGGTAATCCCATAAATCCAACTCGTGTACGCAGAATATGAGCTCGGTTTACTTCCGGTAACTTCGTGAACCTGGCCATAGAACTTAGGTAGGCCAACATGACTATAACCCATCTTGTGCAGGCTGAAGCTCGCACCAACAACAGAGCAGTTTGTCGGAATTGTGGGCAGGGTTTTGAAATATAGATACCCATTCATGTTCTTGCCGCTGCCGCCGTTATTGCCCATATAGAGCTGGCTGCCATTGCAATGTTGGGTCGGGTTTTGCTCTTTTACAAAATTCGAGACAATATCGTCCTGCGTACCACCGGAAAGGAGGATCAGGGCGGGGTCAATCGTAACCGGGAAAGCTCGATCATCCTCGTTGATCCATGCCTCGCTGGCTGTAACAGTCAAAAGATATCCGCCATTTACCGCTTCAAGAGAAAAATGGACATCATCAGAAAAGACGCCTTCATCGTCGATCATATACGGCGCGGGGATCATATAGATTTCATCGCCGTTCACATTTGCAAGAGCAATAGCTCCGCTCTCCTTCAGGATAGGCGTCAGGTCGGTCAGCTCCAGGAAGAAGCGATAGCTGTAAGCGTCCTGCTGCGAGTTAATCAGAATGCTTTCCTTGATGTTTTGACCGTATGCGTCATATTGAAGATCCACATCGGGAAGGAAATCGGGATACAGGATCGTTGACGCAAAGTTCGGGAGCTCCACCTGCTCGGCAATACTGGTCTCCTCATTATTAGCTGGCTCGTCACCGGTATTATCAATCACCTGTGCGGGAATTGCCTCAATGACAGGCTCTTCCGCATTAGCGGCAAGTGCGGTATCTTCCTTTGAGGCTCTGGCAGCTTCAGCAAGAGACAGGGACGAAGCGAGGTTCTCTTTGCTGGCAGCTTTCATGCTCTCAGCTGTGCTTGCTTGCATAAGAGACATAGAAACACTATAGTTCTCCCAGGAGGACGAAAACAGCGGCTCATCCGGTGTCAGCTCGGCAGCGAATGTCTTAACTTCAGCGCCGTTTTTCGCCTCGTAAACGCCCTTTGTGCTGTTTATGGACAGAGTGTTGTCGATGTCATTCCACTCTGTTCCGTTTACAGTTTGCGTTTCATAATGAACGGGCATACCGTAATTCACTGCAATATACGTTCCATCTGAAAGACGAAAGTGCTTCTCGTTTGCAGTTCGGAGTTCCTCAATCTCACCAGTGACGTATGCCACAGGATCGGGCTCTGGTGTCTGGGAAGTTGTACTTTCCTCTGCCAAAACGCTTACAGGCAGCATTTGTACACAGAGAGCGAAAACCAATAGAATTGCTACAATACGTGATGTTTTTTTCATTTTTCTTACCTTCTATTATTGTTTTAATTTGTAAAATAACCCGGAAATATATTACTATTCAGAGCTCTTAAGGAAACATATCGGGTTTTCTCCTTTCATTGTACAGTCAAAATATTTTACATCTTTTTTTGATTTTCTCGCCATGCCGTAGAAAGAAAAAATACTTTTCTAATAACGGCATGGTACTTTTTATGACTCTCATCTACCATAATGCTACTTTCTAGCATCGGAGGTGAGACCTATGAAAAAACGAGTCCTTAGTATGATTCTCTGCGCAGTCCTATCGGTTTCTGTCCTGATTGGAGGGTTTACTGCAAAAACGACCCGCACCAATCATGTCCTTATGCCGTTATGTGATCTGCCGACGTCTCCTGTCGATCAATGATCATTTTCAAAATGCTCTTGTCTGAAATGTATATAGTGCTGCTTGAATAGATCGTTGCCCAAACCTTCAGCGATGCAAATAGCCAGGCGGATAGCTTCCTCTGCTAATTGATGATCTTGTAGTTGATTGCGCTTCAGCATAGCCCATGCCTTGTTGTAGTATAATCTATCCAAATGGCTGCATCGCCTGGTCTCCCGCGAGATGCGTATTCCTGTATCGCATATTTCAATACATTCATCATATCGTCCAGCCATTCCAAGAAATTTAGAGAGGTTATAGAGCACCATGAGTTGTGTGCGCAGGATTTCCTCCTGGTTTGTCATTCGATAATCATAGTGTTTTTTCAACGAGAAAAGGGTATCTATTGCTTCAGCCAATTCTCCCTTCTCGCCCTTACAGTTTGCATAATTGTTTATAGCGATAATCTCTTCATATGAGAGGAATGATGGAAAATTCTCAGCGCTGAAATTCGGGCATGTCATACGAATCGCCTTCAAAAAGCGCCCCATTCGTGATGAAATATCCAGCTGGTCTGATAGAATCGTTTTATAAATAAGGATAAACTGAGCAGATATACAGTCGCTATGATCAGAGAGGGATGAAAACTTTTCTAATAAGGCTTCCCCTTCTCCACGTCTATTTTGGATTATTGCCTGACGTATTTTGAATTTCAGTTCATGTAGTTCTAACGTTTTTTCTGTGACATAGCTTATAAGCATCATATCAGAATAGCCTAAACGCTGAAGAAGCATTTCACTGTGGCTTTTATTAGGAAGCCTTTCACCGTTTTCAATTCTTGAAAGCGTTGGAACTGAACAGATACCATCCGCTAAGTCTTCTTGTGTCAATCCCAACTCTTCTCTTTTTTGTTTAATTAAAGGCCCCAATAAAAAAATAGACATTAAATACACTTCCTTTCTGCAATAACCTCTAAACAAAGACAAAAAATCCGTGTGATTTGCAACACTTTATCAGCGAATTCCAGAAGAAGCCCACTAGACAAGTTGACATTCGCAAAACTGTTCACATTAATCTGAAATAGGTTATAAAGTCTGTTTCTTTAATTTTTTATGGCAAGGTTTACTCATCCTGATTCTTGGATAGGAACCTTGTTTCTTTTTTTGCACGAACTATGACTATTCCCGTAAATTACTGCTATGGACTATTATAATATTATCTTTTCGTAGTTACAATAGTTAAAACTACGGAGGGAGGATATTTTATGGCACTGGATTATAAAGCCATAGGGAAACGCGTCCAAAATGCGCGAGCTCGAGCAAAGATGACTCAAGAACAATTGGCTGAAATAGTTTCTCTGTCGATCTCCCATATCAGTAATATTGAAACAGGTTCCACGAGAGTAAGCTTGGCTGCTATAGTCAACCTTGCAAATGCTTTGTCTGTCACAGCAGATGATTTGTTGTGCGATAACCTTATTCATGCTCGCCCTCAATTTGAACGGGATATCAAGCAAATAATTGATGGATGCTCCCCCTATGAATTGCGGGTAATACGAGGTAGCCTCAAAGAACTCTATAGTAATCTTCGTGAGAATGAGAAATACTTTTGTGCATCAGGAGGCAAATCTGAAGATTAAGTCCGCTATTGATTTAATACTCCACTGCGTCCATCTGTAATAGCGTGCAAAATCAATTTGCGCCGATGACAGTTATGCATTCATGTCATCGGCGACCATTTTCTGTATGATTGATGATAGAACTATTTCCGAAATATACCAGTGTAAAGCATTAGCAATTAAATACTATTGGAAGGGTTTGCCCTATGAGAAGAAAGAGAGAAATCAACCGGCTGACTGAGGAAGATCGGGCGTTTATGGAGGCGCTCTATGAAAACCACAAGAAGACAATGTACTATGCTGCGCTACGGGAATGCCGTGATCCTCACCTCGCCAATGATTTGATGCAGGATTGCCTGGTGAATCTGATCAAAAATATTTCTACGATCCGGAAGCTGGACTGTTGCAAAATCGATGCCTATATTGTTGTAGCTATTAGACGGCTATATATCAATTACGCAAAGAAAGAAAGCAGAACGACGCTTCTACCAATCGATCAGCCGTTAATTGCAGCGATAGCAGACGAAAAGAGCGCTGAGGTTGAGCTTGAGAAGGAAACAACGAAGCAAACGGTGAAAGACCTTCTGGATCAACTCTCACCTCGTGACCAACTTATTCTGCAAGCTAAGTACATTCTCGGCCTGAACGAAGAAGAGATTGCGGTGGCAGTCGGCTGTAAGCCGAACAGTGTTCGCACATTGATTTGTCGCGCCAGAGAACACGCAAGGACGATTGGTCTAAAGTCTGAGAAAGGAGATGAAAAAGGAAATGGATAAACGGAGGCAGGAACTTGAGGAACTGCAGGATGATATTCATTTGGCCTTGTTAATGGATGAATACGCCGAATCCATGGGAGCTGAAGTCCGGGCGGAGGCCGAAAAAGCCTTCGAAACGGGTGAAATCACAATCCCTCAGGAAGTGGATGATGCCTGTGCTTCGATCCTTGCTCAGACTACGAAGGCTGAACACAGCAGAAAATCCACAAAAAATGTGATAAGATATCTACTGGTCGCCGTAGGGACTGTTATTGCGCTTCTCGGGACCTTGGTGGTTGTTCAGGCGGCAGGAGTTGATGTGTTTGGACGGTTGGCCTCTTGGACTGACTCTGTTTTCCACTATAAGGCTAAGGAAAAACCTGTACAAGCGGGAGAGGCGCCTTTTTCAGAAATCAAAGCCGCACTTAGTGATCTTGGCCTACCAACTGAGTTTGCTCCGCAACGACTGCCTGAGGGGTACGCGGTTATTAACATTAAGCAATTTAAAACCAATGAAATGATACTTTTGACGATTGTTGCAGAGAAAAATGGGAAAGAGAGCCAAATCGTTATAGAAGAATACATGGATGTTGGCCTCATTGAAAATGCCCAGTGGGAGAAGTCTGCCCTGCCTGCAAAGGTTTTTTCTTCAAATGGTCGAGATTTCTTCCTGATAGAGAACGATCAGGGCTGGTCGGGCACTTGGTCTGACGGAAGATACGTTATTACTCTATTTGATTTTGAATCATATGAGGATATAACAAATATCATACTAACTATAGGAGAACACTAACTGTGAAAAAGCGAATCGTAGCGGTGCTTCTTTCTTTTGTAATCGTAGTATCATTTGTTCCTTTTTCTGCATTTTCCTATGAGGACGAACTCAACGATACAAAAGCGAGCAGCTACTTAAACATGTATACCGCGTCATT
>JAEEGF011020707.1_pt1 | contig 15928 bp, 18 predicted proteins | sample 9134171 | NCBI WGS metagenome assembly JAEEGF01 (sample SAMN16246542, study PRJNA631951) | gut metagenome | biome: gut microbiome; feature: rumen; material: AP-attached | host: Bos | place: Iran: Karaj | collected 2018-10
GCCTGTGCCTGGTCGGGATAGACCTTTGGGAAAAGTATCTTGTCCGCCACTTGATTCAGGATGCCCATCACGCTCAATAGGAGTATCGGCCACGAATAGGAGAGCATCCTTCGCAACAGATTGCCGTCGAATTTCCAATGGATCTTTATCAGATCAGGAATGAAGAAGAAGGTGATGAAGCTCGTGCAAATGAGGTTTATGAAGAAGACATAGAAGACACTTGTCTTGCCGAGAAGGACGAAATAAATAAGGTTGAGGGCGATGTTGAGGAAGATGAAGAGCATCTTCAGCGACATGAAACGTATGGGCCTGTGCTGGAAACGAAGGAAGCAGAAAGGCAGTGCCTGCAAGGCATCCAGCGCAACCACCGTCGCCATCATCAGCAAGTATTCCGGATGCTCAGCGTATCCCAGGTAATTCGAAATGGGTGTGATGAAGCCGAAGACCAGCAAGAGGAATACTGCAGTAAGGCTTCCCACCATCGCAAAACCGGTGGAGAAGACGGTATCGGGTGTTTCTCGCTCATCGTTGGCATAGCGGAAGAGTGTCGTCTCCATGCCGAAAGTCAGAATGGCGAAGAACAAAGCCGTGTACGCATACATGTTCGTGCTCACACCATAATCGCCAGAGGCTTTGGGCATATAGTGTGTGTAGAGCGGAACGAGCAAGTAGTTGAGGAAGCGACCCACGATGCTCGAGAGTCCGTAGATGGCCGTATCCTTTGCTAATCCTTTTAAGTTTGCCATATCAGATGAGTGTTATTGAGACGGGGCAATGGTCGCTACCCATAATGTTGTCGTGTATTTCTGCTGATTTCAAACGTGATGCAAGCCGTTCAGACACGAGGAAATAGTCGATACGCCAGCCCACGTTCTTCTCCCTGGCGTGGAAACGATAGCTCCACCAACTATAGCGATCTTTGGCATCGGGATAGAAGTGTCGGAATGTGTCGATGAATCCGCTATTGAGCAACACGGTCATCTTCTCCCTTTCCTCATCCGTGAAGCCTGCGTTCATGTGGTTCGTCTTCGGATTCTTCAGGTCAATCTCTTCGTGAGCCACATTCATGTCGCCACAAACAACGACCGGTTTCTTCTTGTCCAATGCAAGAAGATATTGGCGAAAGTCATCCTCCCAAGTCATCCTGTAGTTGAGGCGCTTCAAACCATCTTGGCTGTTCGGCGTGTAGACGCACACCAAGAAGTGATCCTCCATCTCGAGCGTGATGACACGTCCCTCCTGATCGTGCTCCTCGATGCCTATTCCGTAGGTCACATTGACGGGTGTATGTTTGGTGAAGACGGCAGTTCCTGAGTAACCTTTCTTCTCTGCGTAGTTCCAATAGGACTGATACCCGGGGAAACTCAGGTCGAGTTGTCCTGCCTGCATCTTAGTCTCTTGAAGGCAGAAGAAGTCAGCATCGAGCTGAGCAAACACTTCGCTGAAGTTTTTGCCCACAACTGCACGAAGTCCGTTGACGTTCCAACTGATGTATTTCATAGTAGTGTGTTTATTATTGTGTGCAAAGATAAGAAATATTTATGAATTATGAATTGCGAATTATGAAATATTTTGTACCTTTGCATAAACAATTAAGCGAATATGAGCAAAACCTGGGGAATGACAAAGGGCTGCATTGTCTGTTGCGGATTGGTTGCTGTCGGAATGTTGTTACAACTGACGATGGGACCGGTCAGATGGGATGCGATGGCTTCTCCTTTCAATATAATTGTATTGACAGTGCTGCTATTCGGTATTTTGACCATGCATTTGTTGCGTGGTAAGGTACATCTGTTCCGTTGGATGTCAACGCTTCAGGCAGGCGTTCCGGCTATGGTGGCTTGCGCCATGCTGACTGTGCTGATGGGAGTTACAAGGCAAGTTCCGACGGGGCATCAGCCTACGGAACCCTTCGGCCTTACCTCCATGCTCACTTTTTGGCCGTTTGTCCTCTCATATACATGGCTTGTGGTGCTCGTCGGAATGGTGTGTATGACTCGACTTTTGCACCCTTCTTGGCGAAACATTCCTTTCCTGCTCAATCATTTGGGACTCTTCATTGCCCTTGTCGCTGGCACGCTTGGGAACGCAGACATGCAGGACTTACGAATGGTGGTACAGGAAGGTAAGACAGAATGGCGGGCTGTCGACTCCAAGCATCATGTTCATCAACTTCCGATAGCCATAGAACTTCATGATTTTTCCATGGAACTTCATGAATCTTCGGCAGCGCCTCGCAGTTTCTCTTCCGATGTGACTGTCTACACGAAGAGTGGCACAACGGTTCGCGACACCATCCTTGTGAACAAACCTCTCTCGTTTCGTGGGTGGAAGATATATCAGTACAGTTATGACGAGGCAAAGGGCGTCGAGAGTGACATCAGCGTCTTCGAACTCGTTAGCGACCCTTGGTTGCCCTTCGTCTATTTAGGCATCTTCATGATGTTGGCAGGTGCATTAAGTATTTTTGTAGGTAAGAAATGGTAACTTGGAACACTCTTTGGCTTTTTGCCCTGCCCGCTTTGGTGTGTTGGACTGTGGCAGCATTACTTTCGCTTCGAGGCGGAAAGAAAGGTTTAGTCTATCTATTGACCATATGCGGCTTGCTCATCTTCGGCTCGTACATCGCCATGATGTGGATTTCGCTGGAACGTCCTCCTATGCGAACAATGGGAGAAACCAGACTTTGGTACTCCTTCTTCCTTCCCCTCGTAGGTCTGATAACCTATAGTCGTTGGCAATATCGATGGATTCTGTCTTTCAGCACATTGCTCAGCGCAGTCTTTCTCTGCATAAACATCTTGAAACCCGAGATACATAGCAAGGAGATGATGCCGGCTTTGCAGAGTCCTTGGTTTGCTCCACACGTTATTATATATATGTTTGCCTATGCCACGACTGGCGTCGCAACACTGATGGCATTGTGGCAACTCTTTAGGAAACAGGACCAATTGGCTGCCATCGACAACCTGACCAGAGTGGGTCTGTCCTTCATTACTATTGGTATGCTCTTCGGAGCATTGTGGGCAAAAGAGGCTTGGGGCACATATTGGTCGTGGGATCCGAAGGAGACGTGGGCTGCTGCAACTTGGCTCTGCTATCTCATCTATGTGCACTTGCGAAAGAGTCGCCCAGCAGCGGTCACTCCAGCCCTGTTGTGGCAAGTGATTTGCTTCTTGTGTCTGCAGATGTGTTGGTGGGGGATAAACTATCTCCCTTCTGCTCAAGGCATAAGTGTCCACACATATGGAAGTTGATTTTAACCTGTTAAATTTGGAGATGTCGGCAAATCATACTATCTTTGTGGCACGATTACACATTATTCATAATATATTATGGTAAAGCACATCATATTGTGGAAGTTGAGAGACGACCTCACAGAAGAAGAGAAACAGTGTGTCAAGAAGGACATTAAGGCAGGTCTCGAAGGCTTGGCTGGCCGTATTCCTGGACTGCTCAATATCGTCGTGAATGTTGACGGACGACTCGATTCTTCCAATGCAGACGTAATGCTCGACAGCACTTTTACTGATGAGGCTGCTCTGAAAGCCTATGCTGTGCATCCAGAACATGTGGCTGTGGCAGATGGGAAAGTGCGTCCCTATACCTGCTTGCGCACTTGTCTCGACTATATGATTAACGATTAACACAGAGAATATGAAAGGAATCGTTCTTGCTGGAGGCTCCGGCACTCGGCTATATCCCATTACGAAAGGCATCAGCAAACAGCTTATGCCTATCTACGACAAACCGATGATCTACTATCCCATCAGTGTGCTTATGCAGGCAGGGATACGTGAGATACTGATTATCTCTACGCCTTTCGACCTGCCAGGCTTCAAACGTTTACTTGGTGACGGCAGTGATTATGGCGTTCATTTCGTGTATGCCGAACAGCCTTCGCCAGATGGATTGGCACAAGCCTTTACCATTGGAGCGGATTTCATTGGGGACGATTGTGCCTGCTTGGTGCTTGGAGACAATATCTTCCAAGGCAACGGCTTCAGTGAAATGCTGAAGGAAGCCGTTCGAACTGCAGAAGAAGAAAAGAAGGCAACTGTATTCGGCTATTGGGTAAACGATCCAGAACGCTATGGAGTGGCAGAGTTCGACAAGCAAGGGAACTGCCTTTCCATCGAAGAAAAGCCGTCTAATCCAAAGAGCAACTATGCTGTTGTAGGTCTTTACTTCTATCCCAACAAGGTGGTTGATGTGGCAAAGAATATCAAGCCAAGTGCAAGAGGGGAATACGAGATTACGACTGTCAACCAACGCTTCCTTGAGGATGGCGAACTGAAGGTGCAGACACTTGGCAGAGGCTTTGCATGGCTCGATACAGGTACCTTTGATTCTCTTTCCGAAGCATCAACCTATATCGAAGTTCTCGAGAAGCGTCAGGGCCTAAAGGTCGGTTGTCTCGAGGGTATAGCCTATCGTAGGGGATGGATTGACGAAGAGCGTATGCGACAGTTAGCCCAACCGATGCTGAAGAATCAATATGGTCAGTATCTTCTCAAGGTTATTGAAGATGTGAAGCGCTTCGGCAAGGAAGGAGTTGACCTATAGCCTAAAATGGTATACATAACAAAGGGTGTTGGCTCATGCAAAAGCCAGCACCCTTTGTTTATGAGTATGATACTGTTTCTATTGAGTATGCCAGGTCAGTCCGCTAACACTCACGGAAGCCTCTGGAGACTTAATGCAAGTGCCACCAACTTTGCCTCCTTTTGAACCATTGCCTCTGTTAGAAACTTGAAGTCTGCCAGCAGTAACAGTCAGGTTCCCCTTTATTTTGAGTCCATAGCAATAAACTTCGTCCTCATTTTCGTCTTCATAACTGCCACCAGTTGCGCGAACAGTTATGAAGGTAGTGTTGTCGTCCTGGTTGACAAGCATGTTCCCTGAGACAGAGATGCCTTTGGAGCCTGGGCCGGAAGCTGCTATTTCGAATGTGCCTCCGCTGATTGTCAAGTCGGTTGGGGCTTTAATTGCTTTCGAACCAGGAGCACTAGCCGTGACATTAAGTTGTCCTCCACGGATGAACATCAAGCCGTTGTCCTCTTTCTCGGGGTTGGGTATGGTGTCATTATCTTCTGTAATGATCATCATAGTCTCGACTTGAATGCCTTCTCCACCTTGTCCGCTGAGGTCCAAAGTGCCTCCTTCCATAAGGAAGTACTGGCCGATATGCATGGCGTCGGATACTGCTTTGTTGACTGTGATGCTGCCTGTGCTCTTCTTTATCTGCATGTATTCCTTTGTGGCGATTGCGTGCTTGGAGTTTCCTGAGACGGTAAGCGAGCCGCCACCCGACACTTCGAGGTGTCCTTTGCAGTAGAGGGCTCCCTTCTGTTCGCCGTTAGGCGCGTCAACAAGGAAGTTTTCGGTGCCTTCTTTCAGAATGAGGTCAACACGTTTGCCACACTGAATGTTGATGGCTGCGCCTTCGTCGCTTGTGAGATTGAGTCCGTTCAGGTAGAACTTGCACTTGAGCGGTCCGTCGTAAGTCAGCGAGCCATGAGTGCTTTCACCTTGCAGGACGAACTCCAACTCGCTTTTTGTGTTCGTGCTGACGATGTTGACGTGGGCGCCTTTGATGGTGTCTGTAACATTCGCTGCATGCCCCAGGTCGACATAAGCTGTGTCTCCATCAAAGGTGACTGTAACTGTATGCACTACGGTGATGCTGTCGATAGTGGCGCAATCGTAGGTGGAATCGGCCACAGAGAATGTTGTTCCGTCTTCGGAGAACTGGATTTCCGAGGTCGTAAAGCGCTTGCTTTCGCCTTCTTTCCATACGCGAATCTGTTCTTGAGCCTGCATGATGGAGGCAAAGAGCAAGAGTGAAAATATGAGATAGGTTTTTCTCATTTTCTTGTTTCAGTTTAATGGTTTGAAACGTCCCCAGTGTCGTTGCCAAACATCACACGTGAAAATGCCAAACGTCACACTTGATGTTTGCGGTTTTCACACTAGATGTTTTGCGATGACCTTGGGAGGGCGTCGGAAGTTACTTCCTGACCTTGATGGTCTTGCCGTCCTTGCTGACGATATAAACACCGGCAGGCAGGTTGTCGAAGCTGACGTTTGCGCCATCCTTGACTTGTGCAATACAGATGAGAGTGCCGCTCATTCCATAGATTCGCAACAGCCCGTCGCCTTTGACTGCGAGTTTGCCGTCCTTGTATGTCAGGTTCTCTTCCTGCTCGGGCAGAGCCTTGATGGCATCGGCCGATTCGGTGAATGTGATTTTCTCAAAGTTGGAAAGAGCAAAGGTGTGTGTCTCTCCGTTGGTTGTTGTCACTTTGATGCAGTCATCCTGGAAAAAGATTCTCTTTACGAGAGGCAGTGAAATGCTCTCTTCTGCGCCGTTATAGGTGACGGTCAGGTACTTGTCAGCCATCATTCCTGTGCTGAAAGCGAGCAGCATTACTGCGAGAAAGAACTTTGTCTTCATAAGTCTGTTATGTTTGTTATGCTTGTTATTGTTCAGAAACTGTATTTGTAGCCGAGGCAAATGGCGTGCCTTCTTTCGTGGAGACGCACGGTTGCGTCCTCTTCTATGTCGTACATGTAGAATGTTGTCGTGTATGAGAGCGACACTTCGTTGTGCTTGCGGAACTTGTAGGAGCAGCCTGCAGATGTGCGGATCTTCTGCAGAAGCATGTTCTCACCCTTGCTGACGCTGTTGTGGAACTCGGCCGAAACGAACGGAGAATAGGGGCAGCGCTTCTTGTCGTACTCGAGTTTGAGGCGTGAACGCAATACCTGGTCCGTGAGGGCAGGGTAGTTCTTTATCTCCGTCTTGTCTGTTATATATACGTGATCCTCTGTGATGGGATTGAAGTCCTCGTCCCAATCGATAATCTCAGTCACGTGGTTTTCGAGATGGACCAGTCTGTTGACATTCCTTTCTCTGCGGCGAGTCAGTTGGTAACGTTCTCGGAGTGAAATCTTGAACCACGACCAAAGCTTGATGCTGCCCGTAGCCTCTGCACTGAAACGATGGCGAGGATACCAGTCATCGGTGATGAGTTTGTAGCCTTTAGTCCAATCGCCTGAGCCGATTTCACCTTCGCTCTTGTCCTTGTATGCGTTCTTTTCGGAGTAGAGGAAACTGTAGCTGAGGCCAAACTTCAGGTACTTGTTCAGCTTGTAGCTAGTGCCAAGACTGGTGGAGAAGCGTGCCTTGTTTTGTGCGCGATACTCCATATCCAGTCCGACATCCCAGCTCTTCGTGATGGATTTCTCAATGCCTATCTCCGACCAGATGCCGAGTTCGTCGTTCTCTTGCGCAAGCAAAGGAATTGCGAAGAGCAACGAGAGGACGAGTATGGTTTGACGTATTTTCATGTACGAGGCATTTTTATCATTCCTTCTATGCTGCTGCCACGGTCGAAAGGATAGTCGTAGAAGATGCGAATCATGCATGAGTCCTTCAGGAAGTCGATGGTGCCTACCTCCATGCGCTCTATCTTCAGACCCGTACGCTTCTCCAAGTCGGCTTTCAGCTCTTCGCGCTTATCCGGAGAAATGAGGGAGATGTTATCGTAAAGAATATACTTACTGCAGTTTGAGCTGACCAGTCTGCTGCTCTCGAAGAGCCAAGCCATACCCAAGAAGACAAGGTTGACGAAGACTATGGTTACCAAGCCGAAGCCATCCCAATAGTCGGCCTTCGGATGATATTCGGCACGACCAAGTGCGTTGACGACGCTCACGGCAATAAGCATGAAGAGGTATGTCATTTCGCGGATGGGCACAGCTTCTGTGCGGAAACGCATAATGCCGAAGATGGCAAAGAGGCCCATCGCAGCTCCAAGATTCATGCCGTCACCTTCCATCAGGCTGACAAGCAGGAAGATGCTCAGGGACATCAGGATGAAGATGAACATATAGTCGCGGCGACGGCTGCGAGGATAGTAGAAGTAACGCGCAATAATGGTCACCACAATGAGGTTGATGACGAAACGCATCACCAGTGAAATGAAGTGCTGGGGGTCGAGAAGGGTCAAACCTATCGCATTACCCAGCTGATAGTTAAGGTCGTTTAGAAATTCCATATAAATGATGTTTAGTTTTTATTCTCCTTAAATGGCTTGCAACTTCTGTCCTGCCAGCTTGCTTAGCTTAACCAGTCGCAACTTGAACCGATTCTGTTTGAGGCCTTTGTTCGTCAGAACCGAGCCGATGCAATACTTGCTGAAACCTAGCGGCTTGATGCGAAGCTGGCGAAGGATGTCGAGGACAGGGCTGTAGACGTTGCCGTCGCGTTTGAGTTCGATGATGACAAGAGGTCCGACATTGGCATCCTTGTCAGTCTCGAAGTTGTGGAAATGCACGTCATAGTCGATTGTCAGGCGTTCAGTCTTGCCGTAGTTGACAAGGGTGATACGATGGAACTGGTTGCGGACCGTAGGATGGATGTCTGCCAAACCAAGGTGCACTTTCTCCTGCAAGAACTCTTCGTTGCCATTCTCGCCTGTTATCTCTTGACTGGGAACAGCCACACGTTTTTTCTTAGTCCTGCCGTGATTGTTCTTCGTCTTGACCTCCAAGAAGGTGTCGTCGCTGTCCATATAAGTCCTGACGCGAACCTTCTGCCTTGGTGCACGGCCGTTATGATGCTCCAGATAGAACAGATGCCCGTCTGTGTCCCAATAGGTTGTCATGTAACTTGCAATCTTGGCGCCAAAATGGAATTGTGCATAGTATTTCCCCTGAGCCATCTCCAAAAGACGGGCAAGGGTTTCCTTGTTCGTCACGAACTTAGTGTCCGTGCGATTCATGAGACGGATCTCCTTCATCTCATCCAACGTGATTGGCTTCAGATTGGCAAGTAATTCGTCTATGCGAGCATCAATATCCATATTATTTGACATTCTACGCGACAAATATATGCTTTTTTACGCAAATATCAGTTCCAAACTAAGTGTTTTTAACAAAAAATCACTACTTTTGCTAAACAAAAGCGCTTTAGTGTACATTATATATTAATAAGTAGAAAGGAATATGGTAGAAGTAAAAGAAATCCTTGGCAAAGCTGAGGAAAAGATGGAAGAGGCCGTGTTGTACCTCGAGGAAGCATTGGCACATATTCGTGCAGGCAAAGCTAACGTGAAGATTCTGGACGGCATTCGTGTTGACAGTTATGGCAGCATGGTGCCTTTGAATCAGGTTGCAGCAATCAACACTCCTGACGCTCGTACCATTGCCATCAAGCCTTGGGACAAGAGCATGTTCCGTCCCATCGAGAAGGCCATCATGGACAGCAACGTGGGCATTACTCCTGAAAACAACGGCGAGATCATCCGCTTGGGCATTCCTCCTTTGACAGAGGAGCGCCGTAAACAGCTTGCCAAGCAGTGTGGCAAGGAAGGCGAACAGGCAAAAGTGAGCATCCGCAATACTCGTCGAGAGATTATCGAGAAGCTCAAGAAGAGCATCAAGGAAGGCCTCTCTGAAGACCTGGAAAAGGATGCTGAAGCCGACATGCAGAAGATGCATGATAAGTTCATCAAGAAGGTGGACGAGCTGCTTGCTGCCAAGGAGAAGGAAATCATGACCGTTTGATGCGCGGCCTCATTGTCAGGAATACAGGAAGCTGGTACACCGTCAAGACAGACGATGGCCGTTTGTTCGATTGCAAAGTCAAGGGAACGTTTCGCTTAAAGGGCATCAGGAGCACGAATCCTGTTGCTGTAGGCGACATGGTGACTATTACCCCAAGTCCTGACGGGCAAACTGCTTTGATTGAGGACATCGAGGACCGTCGCAACTACATCATTCGCAAGGCCTCCAACCTCTCGAAGCAAAGCCACATCATAGCTGCAAATGTCGACATGGCGGCTCTCGTCGTCACGATTGCACATCCTGAAACAAGCACAACTTTCATTGACCGCTTTCTGGCAAGCGCAGAAGCTTATCGAGTCCCTGTCCTCATCATCTTCAACAAGACTGACCTCTATGATGAAGACGAAATGGGCCAGATGAATGAACTTGTCGCCCTCTATCGAAACATCGGTTATACTTGTCTGACTTGCTCTGCAGAAAAAGGTAATGGCATCGACGAGTTGCAGGCAGAACTTATGGGTAAGACTACGCTGCTTAGCGGCAATAGTGGTGTGGGCAAGAGCACTTTGCTCAATTTGCTGGTTCCTGAAGCGGAAGCGAAGACGGCAGAAATTAGTGTGGCTCACGATTCGGGAATGCACACTACGACCTTCTCGCAGATGTTCTTCCTGCCTCAAGGTGGGGCATTGATTGATACTCCAGGCATAAAAGGCTTTGGCACATTCGATATGGAGCGCGAAGAAGTGTCGCACTACTTCCGCGAGATATTCAGGACTTCGGCTGATTGCCGTTTCGGCAATTGTACCCATACTCACGAACCTGGTTGTGCTGTATTGCAAGCCGTTGCAGAAGGGAGTATTGCCGAAAGCCGCTTCATTAGTTATCTCTCGATGCTCGAAGACAAGGACGAGGACAAATACAGAAGTGCGAACTAAAGAAGATGAAAGAAACACTCAATATAATAAAGGTAGGAGGTGGAGTGGTGGAAGATGCCGCTTCGCTTGCTTCGTTGTTGAATCAGTTTGCTGAAATGGAAGGCCGCAAAGTGCTTGTGCATGGTGGCGGCCGATTGGCAACATCGATGGCTGCAAGTCTCGGCATTGAGAGCAGAATGGTTGGCGGCCGTCGCATAACGGATGCCAAGATGCTCGAGGTCGTGACAATGGTTTATGGCGGCTTGGTTAACAAGAATATCGTGGCAGGTTTGCAGACAAAGGGTGTGAAAGCAGTCGGTTTGACTGGAGTCGATGGCGATGTTATCCGTAGTCATAAACGTCCGCCCAAACTTGTCAAGATGGACGACGGAACAGAACAAATGGTGGACTTCGGCTTTGTGGGTGATGTCGACAAGGTTGATGCTCAGTTCCTTGCCTCGCTTATCGAAAGCGGAATCGTGCCAGTCATTGCTCCCTTGACTCATGATGGCGAAGGTCACATCCTCAATACCAATGCCGATACCATTGCTTCGTCTGTCGCACAAGCCCTTGCCGAGCATTATGAAGTCACGCTTACCTTTTGTTTTGAGAAGGCTGGAGTGCTTCGCGATGCCAACGACGACAATAGCGTCATCCCTCTCATAGACGAGCAAGAAGCAAGCAAACTTATTGCAGAAGGTGTCATTGCTGGCGGCATGATTCCGAAGATAGAGAATGCTTTCGATGCCATTCGCAAAGGGGTGCGGCAAGTCGTTATCACCCACTCTGATAACATTGACGGCTCGAGAGGAACAACAATAAAATGAAAAATTTTTTGCTCAGGGCTGTAACATTTGCAGCCCTGAATCGTCTTCATAAATAGAGAGATGGAAAACATCAGCTTCCGAACCACCGTTTTGCCGTTGAGCGACAAGCTCTTCCGACTCGCTCTCCGCATTACGATGAACAAGGCAGAGGCCGAAGATGTGGTGCAGGACACACTCTTGAAGGTGTGGGAGCATCGCGAAGAATGGGAGCAGATAAACAACCTCGAAGCTTTCGCAATCGCGACTTGCAGGAACAGGGCTCTCGATGTCATGAAGCGAGCAGGCCGTAACACCGAAAAGCTCGATGAAATGGCACATTTCAGCAGCCAGACACCTCAAGAACAACTGGAGGCCAATGAACAAATCTCTCTCGTGAACCGTCTCATGGATGACTTGCCCGAAGTGCAGCGAACCATCATGTTGCTGCGAGATATCGAAGGCAAAACTTACCAGGAGATAGCACAGATGCTCGACATCAGCGAGACACAAGTGAAAGTCTATCTGCATCGGGCCCGAACAAAGATAAAAGAACGTATATGGACTATAAATACATAGAACAACTGCTGGAGCGCTATTGGGAATGCCAGACGACACTTGAAGAGGAAGCCATTCTGCGCAATTTCTTCCGTCAGGAAGATGTGCCGGCAAGTCTGCTCCCTTATCGTCAGTTCTTCAATGAGCAAGACGAAATGGCAGAAGAACATCTGGGCAAAGATTTTGCTGACAAGATGCTTCGGTTGGTCGGAGAGGAAACTCCAGTTCATGTCTGCAAGGCTCGCCGCCTAACCTTTATGTGTCGCCTTCGTCCTTCCTACAGGGCAGCAGGCCTTATTGCAATTCTCCTGACTATCGGCAATGCGGCTCATCAGAGTTTCTCCGAAGACGAAGACATCGCAGACAGCCAGCAAATGGCAGAGAGTATTGCAGCCGACAGCTTGCAGCAAATCACTATCGGTCAGCCGGAACAACAGTCTGCCGAACTAACGAAACAACCGATTGATACAATCAATACACTTCCAAGATAATAATTTCTTCTTTTAGATATTGCTTATTAAAACAATCAATTCTCTCAAAACGACTAATCTAACGACAGAAAGGGGCAACCGTGAGGCTGCCCCTTTTCTATTCCTAAAACATGACGTAGTTAAATCGCAAACGTGACGTGTGTCGTTGGCAAACTTAACGTGTGTCGTTGGCGATTGTATAGTGTGACGTTTTCAAGCTTTCCTGCCTTGAAGCCAGAAGCCGAGCAGATAGAGGATGCCGACAGCCATTACAAGGACGGCTCCCACTTGTCCCATTGCATCGCTGGCAAAGCCCATGAGTAGTGGGAAGATTGTGCCGCCGAAGATGCCCATAATGAGCAGGCCGCTGACTTCGTTCTTCTTGTCGGGAACAGCTTGCAGAGCTCTTGCAAAGACGATGCTGAAAGGATTGCCGTTGCCATAGCCCATCAAGGCCACACTTGCATAGATGACGGCTGTGCTCTGGCCGTAGATGAGGCCGAAGGCTGCCAATACCATCATCAAGACACTGATGAGCAGGAAAGTCCAATCCTTGACATAGTTCATGATGAAACTGCCCGAGAAACTGCCTGCAGCCTTGGCTATGAAGTAGATGGTGCAGACGAAAGCGGCATCGTTAAGTGTCATGCCAGTCCGTTCCATCAGTATCTTTGGAGCGGTTACGCTGGTTCCAACGTCAATTCCTACATGACAGATGATGGCGATAAAGCAAAGCAGGATGAAGGGATTGCCCAGCAAAGCAAAAGCTCCGGCAAACTGCTCGCCTACGGATTTCTGCTCGCCGATGACTGGCTCCTCATTGATACGAGTGCCGAAAAGTAGCAACGTTGCCACCACTCCGATGCCTAAATAAATAGGATAGAGTGCTTGCCAACCCAGGCCGAAAGCATTTGTGGTGGCACCCCAAGAAGCGATGATGGGAGCCAGAAACGATGCGATACTCTTGATGAACTGCCCAAAAGTCAGGGTGCTGGCTGATGCGCCTCCTTTCATCACACTGTCAACCAATGGATTGAGCGAGGTTTGCATAATGGCATTGCCTATTCCCAAGAATGAGAAGGACAGGAGCAGCATGGTGAAATCGAGGGTAAACACGGGCACTACCATTGCTGCCAAAGTCATCACAAGACTCAGAAGTACCGTGTTCTTTCGGCCGATTTTGTTCATCAGCAAACTTGTGGGAATGCTGAAGATAAGGAACCAAAGGAACACAAGCGAAGGAAGTGTGTTGGCCATGGAATCGGAGAGATTCAAGTCGGCCTTTACATAGTTGCTTGCTATGCCAACCATATCCACGAAACCCATCGTGAAGAAGCATAGCATGACAGGGATTAACTTCTTATAGTTCATAATTCCAGGTTATGAGTTCATGGTTTTTGAGAAGGGCTTTACTTGCCTATCTGATTGATTGCGAAGTTGTAAGCGCCCAGATTGATGGCTTTGCTTGCTCCCAGTTCGGACACCAGGACAGCCACTTTGCGCTGGGCTTGGTAGAGCACTTTCTTGTCTGTGTGAGGCACATCTACAAAGACATCCTTGTCTTCGAGGAAGGCTGTGCGCTGTTCCGGGTCTTCGAAATTGTAAACTTCGGATTGCAGGGTGGGGAGCAGGTTGCCCGAGAAGGTTCCGACAGGACGGTTGAACTCTTCCATCATGCCAGGCAGAATCCACTTCGAATTGTGCGACAGTCCGCCACCAATAACCACGATTCCATCCACAATATTGAGCACATTCACCAGAGCGGCTGCGCAGACTTGCCCAAGTTGGCGGAAGCTTTCCTGAGCGGCTTTTGCGTTGCCGGGACGAGCTCCATTGGCAATGTCGCCGATGTCTTTAGGAGTGAGGTCGCCAATCTCTTCGTGCGACATCTCTGCATACACTCTGCGGACGGCACGAATGCTGACACTTTCCTCGGCAATGACGAAGGGATACATGCCGTTTCGCATACACCAAACATCGCCGCCACAGCCATTGTCGCCAGTCAGCAAAACCTTGTCGATTACCACGCCACAACCGAAACCTGTTCCCAAAGTGATGCCAATCAGGTTTTTGTAGCGACGCGGACAACCAGCTTCCTCAAGGGCCTTATTGACACGAGGCAGGGCACCTGCCAAAGCCTCGCCATAAGCAAAGAGGTTGCCGTCGTTGTTCACGAATACGGGAATCTTGAAGACACTCTCCAAATACGGACCAAGTGCCACACCTCCACGGAAAGAGGGGAAGTTGGGCAGGTCGCCAATCACACCTCTTGCATAGTCGGCAGGACCAGGGAAGGCGAAACTGATGGCGACGGGTTCTGCTCCGAGTTTCTCCTTGACAGTAGTGAAACCTTGTACCAGAGTGGCCAAGCAGCCTTCTGTGTCGGTCGTGACGGCTTTCAGCCGAACGGGTTCTACGATTTCCTCGTTGTTGCAAATTGCTGAGAACACAAAGTTCGTTCCGCCTGCATCAAGCGTCAGCACGATTTTCTTGTCTTTACTCATAATAGTTGTTTTTTATAGTGTTTGTCTTACGTATGCTTTGATTGTCATGCACTCCCCTTGCAAGGGTTTGATGGTGTAGCGACCGATGCAGGCTGGGATAATGAAGGTTTCGGCATAGTGCACCTCGAAAGGTTCGAACTTGCCTTCTGGACTTTCGATGAGGGCTGCCTCGCCATCAACGAGGTTGAGGACGTTCACGCCATCTCGGGTGTTGTGCTCAACAGGACGAGCGAAGGTGTGCCTTCGTGTCTCGATGAACTCGTTGGGATGCAGGCCAGTCCGTTCTTCTTTGATGCCTTCCTCGTCGCTCAGCACCTCGAAGTGGTTGGCAATCTGCGACTTGACGAAAGGTGTGGTGCGGTCCCATTGGATGACGTACTTGCCGCGTTCTACGTTGATGGGACGCGGTTTGCCGTCCAAGCCGAGTCGGGCCCAGTCCCAAAGCTTGAATGTGAAGATGCTTGGGGTAGAGCTGATTTCGAGCACCATGCTGTCGTGGCCTGAGCAATGGATCGTTCCTGCAGGGATGAGGTAGTGGTCGTGCTTCTTGGCGGGGAGTTTGTTGACATACTTTTCCGCATCGAACAGGATTTCGCCTCTTTGAGCAGCCCTGAGGTCCTCAATCATCTGCACCTTGTCAACGCCTTCTTTCAGTCCGAGATAGACCACGGCATTGTCGGCTGCATCGAGCAGATAGTAGCTCTCGTCTTGAGTGTAAGGCAGGCCGAACTCGCGCTGAGCGAACTCGTTTGTGGGGTGCACTTGCAGGCTGAGATTGCCGCCACCCATCGTGTCGAGGAAGTCGAAACGGATGGGGAAACTCTTGCCGAAGCGATGCCAGACTTGCTGGCCAAGCAATTCGCGAGTGTGGGCCAGCACAACATCTTGCGAAGGCAGTTCGAAGAGCATTCCTTCTGCTTCCAGATAGAGGCTGTTCTCTTCGGGCACGCAGTCGAAGCACCAGCCATAGTTCTGCTCTTCGCGAGGCAGGTCACACACTTCCTTCATCCATTGTCCACCCCAGGGAGCCGGGTCGAAGAAGGGCACCACTCGGAAGGGCTTGTGAGCCGTTCGCTCCAGTCCTTGCCGCATTTGGGCGTCGGTTA
>JAEEGF012301812.1_pt1 | contig 15928 bp, 13 predicted proteins | sample 9134171 | NCBI WGS metagenome assembly JAEEGF01 (sample SAMN16246542, study PRJNA631951) | gut metagenome | biome: gut microbiome; feature: rumen; material: AP-attached | host: Bos | place: Iran: Karaj | collected 2018-10
GGGGCGGCCGAGGCGGCCCATCGGGATTTCTTCCGATAGCGCGGCATACTCCTCCGCCGAAAGATGCGCATTCATTTTCGTGTCGATGGCGCCGGGGGCGACAGTGTTTACCGCGATGCCGGAGGGCGCCAGTTCCTTTGCGAGCGCTTTGGTGAAGGCGATGAGCCCGCCTTTCGTCATGGAATACTCGACTTCGGTGGATGCCCCGACCTCGCCCCAGACGGACGAGACGTTCAGAATACGGCCGGATTTCCGGCGGACCATGCCGGGCACAAAAGCCTTGGTGATCCGGACGGCGGCCAGAAGATTCAGGGAAACGATCTTCTGAAGATCCTCGTCGGAAGAATCCTGGAAAAGACCCACGAGAGACATGCCGGCGCAATTCACGAGGATATCCGGCGTTCCGAGGAACGCCTCGGCTTCGGCCACAGCCTGTGCGCAGCCTTCCGACGTGGAAAGATCCGCGAGTATCCCGTGCGCTTCGGCGCCGGCGCTTTTAAGCTCCCCGGTCAGCGCGATAAGAGCGGAAGCGTTCCGGAAGCCGGTCACAAAAAGACGCCTTCCGGGCGCCGCAAAACAACGGGCGACAGCGCTTCCGATCTCTCCTGAAGCACCTGTAATGAAAATACTTTCGGGCATCTTGCACTCCTCTCGGTCATATCCCCGCTCAGAAGGTCTGCGGGGATGATCCACCTCAAAGTATAGAGAAAAGCTTCCATAATGTAAAGCACGGCAAAATGTTTCGAAATTATTACAAAAAAATTGCGAAATTATCACAAAAACATGTTTCGCTGCGTTGACAGAAGGCCTGAAAAATGCTATAGTTCGAAGTACCATGAAAAGACTTTTTAAAGCAATTTCGATCCTCACTTCCCTGGCGCTGGTCATTACCGGACTGGCTGCCCCGGCAAGCGCGGTCTCATTCAACACCCTCGACAGCCAGACGGCGATCGCGGGTGCTTCGAAAGCGCTTTCTGATTTCTATTCAGGCAACCAGGACGCCGGAAAGCTCCTGACCAGTTTCTTTGAAGAGGCTGAAGAGCACCGCGCGGAAAGGGAGACAGAACCCAGACCGGGCGAAGACTTCGGCGAGCTTGTGATGTACGGCTATTCCAAGACCGGTTATGTCAGCGCGGAAGAGCTGTTGAACATCCGGCAGAAGCCTACGGTCAATTCCGAGTGCATGAACGTTCTGTACCGCGGCGACGAGATTTATGTCTACGGCGAGCAGAAGAGCCGGGTCGTGAATCCGGACAACACGGTCGTTGATTATCTCTGGTATTACGTGCGGAACGATGAGATCGGTCTGGAAGGCTTCGCGAGAAGCGAATTTGTTCTGTTCGGAGATGAAGGCCGCAAGGTCGCGGAGGAAGTGGAAGCCGAGAAGAACGGCAAGATGCCCACGGAATTCGTGATCGCGGATTCGACCGACGCGCTGGACGAGGAATCCAGGACTGCGCTTCAGAACGCCGTGAACGACGTCAACGACTGCCTGAGGCAGTACGCAAGAAGAAATGGAGCCGCGGAAAAGTCCACGATGGATTACATCAACATGTACTCCATTCTGACTTATCTGCGTGACCGCTATAAAGCCGCGCTGGATATTTGTTCGAGGTTTGGTCTGAACAATACCTATTCGGCCGGCGAAAGAGGACTGAAACTGGTCATGAAGGAGTGCGGACGGCTTGCGGAGATCACCGACAAGTCGGAAGACGACCTCTACTACATGATCGCGCACGGCGAGTTCGGCGCCAACGGCGGCGATTCCTACGCAGGCATCGAAATGGGCGCGGATTACAAGGCCCAGGAAGAAGCCGCGAGACGCGCGGAAGAAGAGCGCAGACGCGCGGAAGAAGAACGCCAGCGTCAGGAACAGGCGGCACGTGAAGCGGAAGATGAGGCAGCCAGAAGAGCTGCGGAAGAAGCCGCAAGAAGAGCTGCCGAAGAAGAAGCCAGAGCAAGAGCGGCTGCGGAAGCAGCGGCCAGAGAAGCGCAGGAAGCCGCACAGAGAGCCGCAGCGGCTCAGGCAGCGGCGGGCGCCAATGAAGCGGCCGGCACGCAGGGACGCGCGATCGCGGATTATGCAGCCACATTTGTCGGCGTGCTCCCCTATGTCTGGGGCGGATTCAGCCTGACGACCGGAACGGACTGCTCCGGATTCTGCACCTTGGTCTTTGCACACTTCGGGCTTCTTGCAGCCAACCGCGGCTACTGGTCCGGAAACCTTCAGACCGTCGGCACGGAAGTCTGCAATGCTTCGAACTTCAACCTGAGTCTCGTGAGACCGGGCGATATGATTTGCTATCCCGGACATGTCGCGATCTACTACGGCAACGGCATCATCGTGCACGAGCCTGACGTCGGACGCAAAGCCGAATTCGGCAGTGTCTATGTGAAGAACATCATCACGGTCCGCCGTCTGGCGACGGGCGGTTCCACACCGACACAGCCGCCGACGCAGCCGCCGACAGAGCCTCCGACGCAGCCGCCGACAGAACCGCCGACACAGCCTACCGAGCCTCCGACACAGCCGACTGAGCCGCCGACGGAACCCCCGACGGAGCCTCCGACAGAGGCACCGACCGAGGCGCCGACTGAAGCGCCTACCGAGGCCGCGCCTCCGGAAACTTCACCCCAGGAGGGGGGAGAAGGCACTCCCTGACACCTGCTTCCGAAAGGAAGCGTAAGGCCTCCGCATAAGCCTTTACTGTTATGAAACACAAAGCGATAGCAGCTATCTTTCTTTCGGTAACGCTCCTTTTCGGGAGCGTTACTGCGTATGCGGATAAATACTTTGTGACCATCGATCAGAACAGTGCTTATGCCGGCATGTCACGGATCCTGTCGAACTTTTACGAGAACAATCAGGACGCTTCAGAGATCATTTACAAGAGGCTGGAGCCCCTGATTTCGATGAAAGAGAACCAGGAAGGCGGCGGCACCGCGGATCCCTTTGACTTCGAAAATCCGAAGCTGGGCATCGTCTGCACACCGGGCAACCTAAACATCCGCGCTTCCGAAAGCGTTCTTTCGGAGATCGTCGCAAAGGCCTATCAGGGCATGGAACTGTATGTCGACGGCGAGCATCTGGTACGCGGAAACATCTGGTTCAAGGTCCGCGCAAATGGCATCCAGGGCTATTGTGTTTCACAATATGTGCTGTTTGGCGCAGAAGCGGAGCAGTATTTTGTCAATCTCCACGAGCAGGAGAAGGTCACCGCGGTGATGCCCGGAAGCTTCGAGATCGGAGACGATCTTTCAAAGCTTTCCCAGGAAGTGCTGAATCAGGTCAACCATTACACGAAGCAGATCAATTATGTGCTGAAGTATGATTATCCGAAGCAGAGCGAAGCGAAGAACTATCTGAACGTTTACTCTGTGATGGTCTATCTGATGGAAAACTATCAGCATCTTCAGGATATTTCCATCGAGTACGGCCTCAAGAAGACTTACGATACGGTCCATCGCGACATGCGGACCATCAACCTTCTGATGGAGCGTCTGACCGACAATACCGGAACGACCTCGGAAGAGTTCGCGAAGAAGATCCAGGAAGAGATCGCGAAGCGTCAGGCGGAAGAACGTGCGAAGCAGCTTACGCCGGGCCAGCAGATGGCCAACTATGCGGCCACATTTGTCGGCTGGCTTCCGTACGTCTGGGGCGGCACCAGTCTTCAGAAGGGCGCCGACTGCTCCGGCTTTGCGGCCCAGATCTATGCGCATTTCGGTTACTGCAGCCAGGAGGAAGCCAATTCGCACCGGATGGACTCCCTGTCCATGAGAGGCTGGGGACGCGCCGTGGACGTTTCTCAGATCCATCCCGGCGACCTGGTCTGCTACAACGGACACGTGGCGATCTACTATGGCGGCGGCCTCGTTGTGCACGAGCCGGCACCCGGCAGAAAATGTGAATTCGGAAGTCTTTATATGATGCCGATCATTGGCATCAGAAGACTGTGGTAAAGCCCGGGCTTGTCCACCATTCATAAAAAATTCATAAATACCACCCGGCTTTTTGTTGAATATTACCAAATGGTGTTCTATAATACAGATAAGAAACACAGAGGTACTTTTCCTTTAAGCCAGGTGTTTTAGGAAAGGAGCGCAGAGATGAAGTACACGATTCTTGGCAGAAACATGGAGGTCACAGAAGGGTTAAGGGAGTACATCGAGAAGAAGTTTTCGAAGCTCGATCACTACTTTAGCAAGGAGACGGAAGTCAACATTACGCTCAGCAAGCAGAGAGGTGAAGAGAAAGTAGAAGTCACGATCCCCCTTAGAGGTACAACGATCCATGCGGAAGAGTCCACAAGCGACATGTACCAGACCATCGACATCCTTAAGGACGTCGTTGAACGCCAGCTCAGAAGAAACCGCAAGAAGATCATCGACCGCAAACAGAACAAACAGTCGTTCTCAGACGTATTGATTGAAGATCTAATGGGCGAGGAGCCTGAAGAGAGCGAAGAGGAAGAGATCCGCATCGTCCGTTCGAAGAGATTCGAGATGAAGCCGATGACGCCTGAAGAGGCCTGCTTCCAGATGGAGATGTCCGGACACACGTTCTATATGTTCCGTAACGCGGAAGACGAACAGATCGCGGTGGTCTATAAACGGAAAGACGGAGACTACGGCCTGATCGAACAAGAGTTTTAAGAGTTACAATCACTGCAGCCCGCTCACGCGGGAACCCCTTTCGCCGGCGCGCCCAAAAGGCGCGCCGGTCACTTATTTCCGGGAGTGCGAAGCACGGAGCGATCCGTCTTGAAACCTGATGCAGAATTATGCTATTATAATTCTGAACGGTTGTTCGGCACATTTTCCGACACGAAAAGGAGAGACCATGACCATCCGTGAACAGATCGAACAGAGGGAACATGAGATCCTGAGTCCATATGCGTCCTTTTCCGATGAGTCTTTGGGAAGGGATCGCGAGATCGAGCCTTGTGAGATGCGCACCTGCTATCAGCGCGACCGGGACCGGATCCTCCATTCACGCTCATTCCGCCGTCTGAAGAACAAAACGCAGGTGTTTCTGGAGCCGGAAGGCGATCACTACCGCACCCGGCTGACGCATACCCTGGAGGTTTCACAGATCGCCCGGACCATTGCGAAAGCGCTTCAGCTGAACGAGGACCTCACGGAAGCGATCGCGCTCGGCCATGATCTTGGCCATACGCCTTACGGGCATTCCGGAGAAGCTGCATTGGACAAAGTCCTTAAAGCGGACGGATTCGACGGATTCAAGCATTATAAACAGAGCGTCCGGCTGGTGCAGAAGATCGAAAGAGACGGGGAAGGCCTGAATCTGACCAAAGAAGTCGTGGACGGAATCCTGAACCACGGCGTCCCCGGACGGGCATTTACGCTGGAAGGGCGGATCGTAAGGCTCGCGGACAAGATCGCCTATATCAACCATGACATCGACGACGCGATCCGCGCAGGCGTGTTAACCGAGCAGATGATTCCCTTAAAGTACAGAGAGGCGCTTGGCATGTCGGTCAAGGTCCGCCTGGATACCCTGGTGAACGACGTCATCACAAGCTCCATGGGGAAGGACGACATTTTCCAGTCCCCGATGGTGGAGGAAAATATGGCAGGGCTTCGGAATTTCATGTTCGAAGCGGTTTATCAGAGTCCGGTCGTGAAGCATGAAGAAGCCAAGGCTCAGAAAATGCTGATCGCGCTGTATGAATACTATAAGGAACATCCGGAAGCGATCCCGAAGTCTTATCAGATCTTCATCGAGCGCGGCGATCCGCTGCCCATCGTGGTCAGCGATTATATTTCCGGTATGACGGATCAGTACGCGATCCAGAAGTACGAGGAGTATTTTGTGCCGAAAGGCTGGACCGATTAAAGAAACATGACGAAACAGAGACATTGACGAGCGATGTATTACGGTGACGAGTTTATTGAAGAGGTGCGGCAGCGGAACCCGGTCCAGGACGTGATCGGGCAGTACGTGCATCTCACGAAGAAGGGAGGGAGTTATTTCGGACTCTGTCCCTTCCATAACGAGAAGACGCCTTCCTTCTGTGTGACGCCGTCCAAACAGATCTATCACTGTTTTGGCTGCGGCGTAGGCGGAAATGTCATCAGCTTCGTCATGAATTATGAGAACCTGAGTTTCCCGGAAGCGGTGAAAATGCTTGCGGAACGCGCCGGCATGGCCGTTCCGGAAGAGAAGGTGACCGAAAAAGAGCGCGCCGCGAAGGACCTTCGCACAGAACTCTTAAAGGCACACAAGGATGCGGCGGTATTCTATGTGAATGTGCTGCGTTCCGACGCGGGGAAAGTCGGAAGAGCCTATCTGGAGCGCCGCGGCCTCACGAATGAGACCATCCTGCATTTCGGGCTCGGCTATTCCAGCACACGCCCGGATGCCTTGTACCGCTATCTCCGGAAGAAAGGCTATTCCGACGATGTGCTGAATGAGACAGGCCTGGTGGTCCTTTCCGAACGGGGCGGCCGTGACCGCTTCTGGAACCGTGTCATGTTCCCGATTATGGACACGCAGAACCGCGTCATCGCTTTCGGCGGACGGGTCATCGGAGACGCCGAACCGAAATATCTCAACTCTCGAGAAACCAAACTCTTCGACAAGAGCCGGAATCTTTACGGGCTGAATTTTGCCAGAAAGACCCGCGAGAAATATTTCCTCTGCTGCGAAGGCTACATGGACGTCATCGCGATGCACCAGGCTGGCTTCACCAATGCGGTGGCCTCCCTCGGCACAGCGTTCACCCCGCAGCATGGCATGATCATGAAACGCTATACAGAGGAAGTCGTACTCTGTTACGACAGCGACGGACCCGGCCGGAAGGCCGCGCTTCGTGCGATCCCGATCCTCAGAGAGAGCGGGCTCAGGATCAAGGTGCTGGATCTGACGCCCTATAAGGATCCCGATGAATTCATCAAGGAACTCGGGAAGGATGAATTCCGCGCGAGGATCGAGAACGCCTCCAACGCCTTCATTTTCGAAATGAACATGCTGAAGGAGGAGTTCGACTTCTCCGATCCTGACGACAAGTCCAATTTCTTCAACAAAGCAGCGTCGCAGATCGCGGCGACCTTCCCGGAGGAGATCGAACGGAATGCCTATACCGAGACCGTTTCCAGATACTTTGGCATTGACTATGGCGTCCTGAAACGGAAAGTCGCACAGTTTGCCATGACACAGGCAGGCCTCCCGCAGAAAGAAGAGTGGAAGCCGAAGAGCACCCGCCAGGGGACCGGCGTCCGGACTTCCGGCACGCTGGAAGCGGAGAAAATGGTGCTGACAGGTCTTACGGATCAGCCCGCTCTGTTTTCACGTATCGCCCCCGTGCTTCAGCCGGAACATTTTTCGGACGAACTGACGCGGGAAGTGGCGAAGGCGCTCTGGGAGGAACTGGGCCGGAGCGGAAAATGTGAGCCCGGCCGCATCATTGACCGTTTCTTTGATCCGGAACAGCATAAACAGGTGGCGGCGATCTTCTCCAGCACGCTCGGCGACGAGCAGGAGGACGGCGGGAAGGAACGATACCTTCGTGAAGCCGTGATCAAGATCCGCACTGCGGCGGCAGACCGTGCGATCCGTTCCTGTGAAGACCCTGCGGAACTGGGGAAACTCATGAAAGAGCGCAACGAGGCAGCAAAGCTGAGGTTCTGACATGGCATTATCCGAACGTTTACGGGCAATCATTTCCATGATTCCCGGAAACAAATGCACAGCCGATATCGGCACGGACCACGGGTTCGTGCCGATTTCTGTTGTATCCGAAGGGATCGCGGAGCATGCCATCGCATCCGACGTCCGGAAAGGCCCTCTGACACGCGCGGAAGCGCATATCCGGGAAGCGGGGCTTTCTGACCGGATCGATTGCCGGCTGGGAGACGGCCTGTCCGTTCTCGCGCCCGGCGAGGCTGAGGTGATCGTGATCGCCGGCATGGGCGGCATGCTGATGACCCGGATCCTGGGGGAGGCGCCGGAGACGGCGGGAAGCGCGCGTCATCTGGTCCTTTCCCCGCACCGTGACGAGTATGAACTTCGAACATACCTGTGGAATCAAGGCTTTGTGATCGAAGATGAGACGATGGTCCGGGAGGACGGAAAATATTATCCGGTGATCCGGACACGAAAGGCCGGAGAGGGAGAGCTTTCGGAGCGCGAAGCGCGGGAACAGCCGACCGCGCAGGAACTTCGTTTCGGGCCGGTGCTTCTTCGGAAACGTCCAGCGGTTTTTCGGGACTATCTGAAGGAAATGTACCAAAAAACGGAGGCAGAGCTCCGGCATCTGAAAGCGCAGGAGGCTTCCACGTTTGTTGAGCACGCGCTCCGGAAGAAGATGGAAGAACTGTCGACGATTCAAGAGGCGCTCATTCCTGCGGACACGGACAGGAAACTTCGGATCCGGAAGATGACGGAAGAAGATCTGGACGCGCTGGACGGACTTCTCGCCGATCCGGACGTCATGCAATATCTGGAAGAACCGTACAACAGGGCGAAAACAGCACGATTTCTGAAGAACGCCGGGCTCTGCGATCCACCTCGGATCTACGTAGCGGAAGAAGACGGCCGGTTTGCCGGCTACGTCATTTTCCACGGCTATGATGAGCACAGCATGGAGATCGGCTGGGTCCTTCGTAAAGAATACTGGGGCAGGGGCATTGCCTCATCCCTCACGGAAATGCTCCTCGAAAGCACTTTCCTGATGGAGAAAGATGCGGTCATCGAGTGCGACCCGGCGCAGTATGCCACACAGCATATCGCTTTGAAATATGGTTTTCTGCGGGAAGAAGACCGCGAAGGACTGGCAATATACCGCCTGAACGGGCCTCAGACGTAACCGTAGAGACCTCGGACGGATACTTCCCCGGTGCGGACGGTTTCGGTGCTTCCGTCCGGATAGCGGACGATGAGTCCAAAGTCCGGGTCGATTGTGAGCGCTTCGGCTTCCAGGGAGGCCCCGTCCTTCAGAACAAGCACCTTTTTGCCCAGATTCAGGCAGTCACGGAGATATTTCTCGTGGCTGCTTTTTTGATAGGCGGAAAGATTCGGGGAAATGCGGCCGAAAGCATCCAGAAGCGCTGCGGCGAGTTCCGCTCTCCGGATCACTTTTCCGCTCTGTGAACGGATGGAGCCTGCGATGTCCCGGAGCTCTTCCGGGAAATCCTCTGCTTTTTCATGCACGTTGATCCCGATTCCGACCACAATGTACTGCAGCGCACCGGTTTCGCCTTCCAGGCTCATTTCCGTCAGGATGCCGGCGATCTTTCTGCCCTTCATGACAAGGTCGTTTGGCCATTTGATGCCCGGCCGGATGCCGGAGACCTGCTCCACCGCGTCCGCGGCCGCAACCGCTGTCATGGCGGTAATGCAGCGGTAATCCGAAAGAGGCGCTGCCGGTTTCAGAAGCACGGACAGGTACACGCCAGCGCCGGCGGGTGAAAGAAAGCTCCTGCCCATTCGCCCGCGTCCGCCGCTCTGATGCCCGGAAATGGCCGCCGTGAAGTCCCGGAGTTCTCCAAAATGTGCCTTAAGCCAGTTGTTGGTAGAGTCGATGGTCCGAAAGACGTGTAACGAAAAACGCCGTCCGTCTGTTCCAAGCGCGGGACAGATCTCTGCTTCCGTGAGCGCGTCGGGACGCGAAAGGAGACGGTAGCCCTTCCGGGTCGCCGCTTCGATCTCGTAACCTTCCTGGCGGAGCGCCTCGATCGCCTGATGGACAGCCGCTCTGGAGACATGAAAGGCCCGGGCGATCTCTTCCCCGGATAACGGAACTTCTTGTTCAGAAAGCCTTTTCAGCACCTCATCCTTTAGCATTCTCCGCCTCGCTTTCCGCCCGGAAGCATATATTTACCGGGCTGTTCTCTTGATTTTACCGCGCATCCGTTGTATTGTAAACCATAGCGTAAAAAATACTTTACAATAAAGAGGCGAATCTCCATGGAAGACAATGAAATGACGGCGGTGTATGAAGAAGAGCGGCCCGGACAGCCCAAAAGCCCCCGGCATACCCCGCTCGTTATGCTCGCTTTCACAGCGCTTTTCGCGGCGCTCACGGCGGTCGGCGCATTCATCCGGATCCCCACGCCATGGCTTGCCTTCACGCTTCAGCTGTTGTTTGTTTTCATGGCGGGACTCCTTCTCGGACCGCTTTACGGAGCGCTTTCACAGGTGATCTATGTGCTTTTAGGACTCGTAGGCTTGCCCATTTTCACCTTCGGAGGCGGGTTCTCGAGCGTTTTCCAGCCTTCCTTCGGGTTCCTTCTGGGCTTCATTCCGGCAGCGGCCGTGACCGGAGCCATCGCCCGGAACTCCCGCAGCGTCCTGAGGGCATTCCTTTCCTGCCTCGCCGGACTTCTCGCGGCATACCTCGTCGGCATTCCCTACATGTGGCTGATCCTCAACTATTATATCAAAGCCTCTTATTCTTTCGGTGCGCTTCTTATGGCCTATATGCTGCCGTATCTGCCTTTTGATGCCCTGAAGATCGCCGTCGCGCTTCTCAGTTTCCGGCCCTTACGGAGCGTGATTGACAAAACGCTGGGGCGGGCATAAGATGAAAACGATACAGAATTGACCGATCCATGGAACGGAGGACAGGCGTGCACAAAAAGAAAAAGGAACAAATGAGTCCGCTTGCGGTATTTTTTGTGCTCCTTGCGCTCGTGGTCCTTTCGGTCGGGGGCTGGTTCATCTACCAGCGCTTCTTTGCCAAAAAGGAAGGCTTTTCTCCCGATGATTTCGCCAAAAATGAAGAAGGGCGCCTTCTCTATACCGGAAAGGACAAGAACGTCCAGGCCCGTTTCGGCATCGATGTTTCTGAGTTTCAGGGGCTGATCGACTGGGAACGCGTCAGGACTTCCGGCGTGGAGTTTGTTTTTGTACGTGCAGGCTACCGCGGCTACGCCAACGGAAAACTCAAAGAGGACGGTATGATTCGTCCCAATGTGACCGGAGCCAGGCTTGCCGGCCTCGACGTCGGTGTATACTTTTACTCTCAGGCCATCAGCGCCGCCGAAGCGGTCGAAGAGGCTGAATTCCTTCTGAAAACGATCGACGGACTCGACGTGAATCTTCCACTTGCGATCGATATTGAAAGATCCGAGGCGGAAAATGCCCGGACGAATCACCTGACCGGCGAAGACTGGACTGTCATCGCGGCCGCATTTTCCGACCGAATCCGGGAAGCCGGAAGGATCCCGATGGTCTACGGAAACCGCGAGGCCTTTGAAACACAGCTGGTCCGGAGTTCCTTCCCCGAAGCAAAGATCTGGTTTGCCTACTACAGTTTCCCGCTGAAGAAACGCACGGTTTTTGACATCTGGCAGTACGATCAGCACGGCCATGTGGACGGCATTGAACCGGAAGTCGACCTGGACCTTTGGTTATATGATCTATCACAAGAAAAATGAGGACAGAGAGGAGCCGAGATGGATACCAGTGACTACACCGACCCGATCTGTCCTTTTGATTTGTCGGAGTGGCAGAAGGAAGCGCCTGTGGAGAGTGTCCCGATGGACCGGATCATCGCAAAAGAAGATGAGTACCTCGGGAAAAACGACTATGCCGGCGCGGAGCGCCATCTCCTGTACTGGCTCGGGGACGCCAAGGCGGGCAATGATTTCCGGGGCGCCTTCCAGATCGAAAATGAGCTTATGGGACTTTACCGGAAGTCCGGCAAGGAGAAAGAAGCCCGCGCGCATGCTGAAACCGCGCTTCAGATGGCCCTTGATCCCCGTATCGGCGCAGAATCCACCGGGGCGGCGACCGCCTATATCAACGCCGCTACCGTTTACAAGACATTTGACCGGGCGGACGAGGGCATCGCGCTCTTTGAAAAGGCCAGGAAGATCTATGAAAGAGATCTCCCCGCGGGCGATGCGCGCCTCGGCGGTCTTTACAACAACATGGCGCTTGCGCTGACCGATCTCGGCCGCGCGGAAGAGGCACTCGGACTTTATGAGAAGGCGGTCGCCTGGATGGAAAAAGTACCCGGGAGCGGGCTGGAGATCGCGATCTCTTATCTGAACATCTGCGACAGCCTGATGGCCCGCGACGCCCGGGTGGTCAATGAAGCGGGGGAAGCGACGACGGAAGACGATCCCGAAGCCTGCCTCGTCGTCCCCAAGGAAACCGACCGCGAGATCGATGCTTATCTGGACCGCGCCTGGGCGCTCCTCAACGAGGAAAGCGTTCCGCGCAACGGTTATTATGCCTTTGTCTGTGAAAAATGTGCGCCTTCCTATGATTATTACGGGCGCGAGGAACAGGCGGCGGAGCTTCGGAAACGCTCCGAAGAGATCTACAAAGAAAACCGGGAAGGTATGTGAAGACATCCGCCCTATGCGGCAGGAAAGAACGGAAAGAGGAAGCAGTTTGAAAGGACTGGAACTGTCCCGAAAATTCTATGAAGAGCTTGTACGCCCGATGCTGGAAAAGGATTTCTCCGGCCTTTTGCCGTATCTTGCCGCCGGCCTCGCAGGATCCGGCTCGGAATGTCTGGGCTACGACGACGAGATCTCCGCGGATCATGACTTCGAACCCGGGGTGTGCATTTTCCTCCCGGGAGAGGACGTGGTCTCGCGAAGGGACGCATTCCTTTTGGAACGGGCCTACGACAAACTGCCCAGAGAATTCATGGGTTTCCGCCGATCCCTCCTCCCGCCGGCAGGCGCCCGGAGGCGCGGTGTGATCCGCACGGCAGAGTTCTTTCTGGACAAGACCGGGACGCCCGACGGTGAACTCAGCCCCGAAGAATGGCTGTCTCTTGATGAACAATACCTTCTCGAAGCCACGAACGGAGAGATCTTCTTCGACGGTTACGGCGAAGTGACGAGGATCCGCAAGGCGCTTTCAATGCTTCCCGAAGACATCCGGCTGAAGAAAATGGCCGGCGCGCTGTTTCTGATGGGACAGGCGGGCACATACAATTATCCGCGCTGCATTGCGCACGGCGAACCCGCCGCCGCCCAGCTGGCTCTTTCCGATTATGTCCGCGCGGCACTTCTTCTCGGGCATCTGATGGCCGGACGCTACATGCCTTATTACAAATGGGCCTTCCGTTCCTTCCGTGAACTGAACGATCACCCCGCCCATCAGCGCCTTGCAGACACCCTGGAGAAACTCCTTCTTACCGGCAATACGCCTGAAGAAGCGGAAGAGAAGACCGCCATTCTCCGTAAGATCGAAGAAGAGACGGCCGGACTCCTTCGCATGCGCGGCTTCATTTCCCCCGGGACCTGCTTTGAAAAAGCGCCTTTTGAACTGAACGACCGCGTGAAAGATCCTAAGATCCGGAATCTCGACATCCTTTCAGGCGTCTGAATGCTGTTTGAAACTCTCCCGGCAGGCGAGCAGACTCGAAATCTGAGTGATGGAAAAGCCCGGACAAACTTCATAAAATGAGCTTGCAGTCAAAAACAAACTCATTTTAGGAGGTGCATTTATGGAACTCGGAAAGAAAATCAGACAGCTTCGGTTCAAAGCCGGACTGACACAGGAACAGCTGGCGGAGAAACTCGGGATCGGCGCCCAGTCGGTTTCCAAGTGGGAAAACCAGGTGGCCATGCCGGACATCACGGCGCTGCCGCTTCTCGCGGAAATCTTCGGCGTGCAGATTGACGATCTCTTCGATCTCACGAACGAGCAGCGCCTCAACCGGATCGAAAACCGCCTCGACATGGAAGAAGATCTCCCTCAGGATGTTTTCCTGGAATACGAGGAATTCCTGAAGACCGAACTAGGCGATGAAAAACACCAAAAGCGTGCGACGGAGCTGATCGCCTATCTCTACTGGCACAAGATGGATGCTTATGCACGGAAGGTGCGCCGCTATGCGCGTGATGCCATCCGCCTGTCTCCCGGCGAGAAAAACTGCCAGTGGATGCTCATAAAGGCAGATGGGCATGCCAGATGGGACTGGAATCTCCGGAACCATTCCGGCGCCATCGATTTCTACAGGGAAATGGTCAAAGAGGCGCCGGAAGAGATACTGCCCTACGAGTACCTTCTGGACAATCTCATCGCGGACCATCGCGCAGATGAGGCGGAAGAAGTCCTGGAGCGCCTTTCGAGGCTTGAGGCTTCCAACCCGGTCGTGAACGAAGTGTACCGCGCGCATATTGCGCTTGCCCGTTTTGACGAGAAGACCGCCGATTCGATCATGGCGGAACTTCTAAGGCAGCATCCCGAAGACAGCGACTGCCTTTTCGAAAGCGCTCAGTATTATCTCCTGAAATGTGACTACGAAAAGGCCATCGATCTGTATGAAAAGGCTTTCGCCTTCTCGAAGAGACAGCCGCGCTTTATCGATGAGCTGCAGAGCATTGCACAGATCCATGAGATCCGGGGCGAATACAGAAAAGCCGCGGACACCTGCGACAGGATCATCGACCTCCTCAAAAATGAATGGCATATGACCGAAGAGGTCGAACTCCGGAATGTTGAGGAAGAGAAGAAACGGCTGCTCGGGAAAGTGTAAAGGGCAGAAAGAAGACCGGCGCGTGCCTGAGGCCGCGCCGGTCTTTTCTTTTATCGGAAGTGATCACATTACCCGGAAACGATCTGAACAGCCGGAACCTTCAACGGCCGGAAACGGCCTGCAGGAGCCGTGTGACCGCTTCCTCGACGATGTCGGGGTGCGTCGCGAGGTTCAGCCGTATGAAGCCCGCGAAGTTCTTGCCGAACCATTCGCCGTAATCCACCGCAAGGCCGGCGCGGTTCTGCACCAGATCCGCCATGTCGGCGTTCGTCTCGCTGCCCGCGATCCGGACCGGCGGTTTTGAGGGATGCGCGACGTCCACGACAGAGCGGAGGTCCAGGAAGGGGAGATAAGTGCCTTCGAGGTCCATGATGCGGACCTTCGGGCATTCTGCGGCAAGCCGCTCTCTGATCCGGCGATGGTTTCCGGTGATCACGGATTTTACACCTTCGAGCCATTCCGCTCCGTGCCGGTAGGCTGCTTCCGCGGCGGTCGCAGCCAGAACGTCCACGCCGGGTTCTCCAAGCGCCTTCATGTACGCGTCATACCTCTTACGTGGCTCCTCGTCGGGGAACATGCCAACGGAGAAGCCCAGCGCTGCCAGATTGAAGGTTTTCGAAGGCGCGGTCAGTGCAACGACTTCAGGCATCTTTGCGCCTGCCTCACGAAGTCTGTCCCGCACGCCGATCAGACAGTGCTGCGTATGCCCGTCAAAATGGAAATCCTGGTGGATCTCGTCGGAAACGACCAGCACACCATGACGGGTGAAGATCCGGAGCAATTCTGACAGTTCTTCCTCTGTGAAGACTCGGCCCACCGGATTGTGCGGCGAGCAAAGGATCGTCATTTTCACCTGCCGTTCTGCGACGGCCCGCTCGACCGCCTCGTAATCGATGACGAAACGGCTGCCTTCTTCTTGGAGATCCACTTCGACCGCCGTCCGCGCGTTTTCCTCGATTGCTTTCCGGAAGGGGTAATACACAGGCGTCAGGATCAGCACGGAATCACCGGGCTCCGTGAAGCAGCGGACCAGCCGGTAGAGCATGGTCACGACTCCCGCAGAGAAACGAATCTCCTCTTTCACAGGCCGGTATCCGTACTGGGCTTCCCAGGTACCGAAGGCCTCATAGAAACTGTCCGGGACGACGGAATAGCCGAAAGCGCCGTGATCTACACGCTTTCTGAGCGCCTGAAGCACCGCCGGACAGGTCTGAAAATCCATGTCTGCGACCCATAAGGGCAGGAGGTCCGGATTTCCATAGGCCTCCTCCAGAATGTCCCATTTGATCGAATTTGTGCCTTTCCGGGCCACATAGTATTCTTTGACAAATGTTTCCGCGTCCATGCTTGGACCTCCCGCTGATCTTTTCTTCTGTTGTATCAGAAAGACAGCCCTGCCGCAACCGAAACACTCTTTCTTGCATATGGAGAGGGAAGCAAGTATAATAAAAGTTCAC
>JAEEGF010347050.1_pt1 | contig 15927 bp, 14 predicted proteins | sample 9134171 | NCBI WGS metagenome assembly JAEEGF01 (sample SAMN16246542, study PRJNA631951) | gut metagenome | biome: gut microbiome; feature: rumen; material: AP-attached | host: Bos | place: Iran: Karaj | collected 2018-10
GAATCGACAAGTCCTGCATAACGGTGCATTTTGTCACGCGTACGCGCCCGTAGCTCAGCTGGATAGAGCGACAGCCTCCGGAGCTGTAGGCCGTGGGTTCGAATCCCGCCGGGCGCACCAATAAAATCAACGGGTTAGCCATTCGTATGGTTGCCCGTTTTTTGTTGTGCACATAGCTTGTGCACATGGCGTGCACATACAGCCTTGTCGCTGATCTTCGGAAGATTCTCGATAGCTTGCACCTTTTGCCGCGTCATCACAAGCGTTTCTTTGTCCCCGTACCGATGTTGATCGGTTCTATCCCGTGTGCAATGCACCAGGCTTTTGCCGTCCTTACGTCGGCCACGAACTCCTGCGCCAACTCCTGGCTGGTCATCAACATGCTTCCCATCAACAATCTCCTGATTTTTACCAGTAGATTGCTGAGATGTCTTGCAAAGTTTAGCGAATCAGCGACACTTTTTGGATTGATTCAGATGATTCTAAACTGTTTCTATTCCCACCACGCTGCACGCAATACAGCTATGGCTAGGCCGCTGGTTGAAAATTCCACGTACAGGGATACAGGCGGGGAAGAAGTGATTTTTGCGAATCCGATGATTCACGCAGACAGTTTTTGATCACGGACATTGATTTTTCAAAAAAAACGTTCCGTTTTGGTCCGTATCAAATATCAGGTCAGTCGATGAAAATCGCTTAGAACGGCACGTAGCGCCTCGGAATTTTATCAACGATCCTGCTGCGGCTCATTTCTGAGATGCATGCACTCAGATCATCACGCTGCCCTGTGACAAGCAGCACCCGGCACGAAGGACGAAAACCATTGCGCTGCAACGCTGTGACAAGCAAGACATGGTTTCAGGGGAAACAGCAACAGCCCCCAGATCACGCCCACCATCTAAAAAAAATGAGCCGTCCCCATTGCAGTGGCGGCTTCGTTTGGCGGTCGTCTATTCGACCTTGACCTCCTCAAATATCACATCGGAAAGCATCGGACCCGGAGCATCCCACGGGGGAAAAGACGGTCCTGCGCGGATCCGCTCTTTTTTGCGGGAGCAGGAAACCTTGCCGCCCGGCTGTCCATCGTATATATTCATGACCATGGACCATGAGCCTGCAATGGGTATGCGGCGTGGACCATGGAGGAGGCCGACCGATGAAAACAGATCCTGGTAAGAAATGCAGGATTACGGTGCAAGAGCTCCTTGCCTTTGCCTGCGCTGTCTTTCTAGCAGCAGCCTTACATGGCACAGCTCATGCTGCCCCTGAGACCAAGACCGTCCGCGTAGGCTACTACGAGAACGAAGTGTTCCAGGAAGGCGCAGGGAAAGATGCTGTGAAGACCGGCTACGCGTATGAGTACTACCGCAAGCTTTCGGAATATACAGGCTGGAAATATGACTATGTGTACGGAGGCTTCAAAGATCTGTACCAGATGCTCCTGGACGGCAGGATCGATTTTCTCGCAGGTCTTGCATGGCAGGAGGAGCGCGGGGCTCTCATCGGATATCCGGACGCCCCCATGGGGCATGAGTCCTACAGCCTGGTCAAGCATGGCAGCGACGGGGATATCACTGCGGACCCGGCGACGCTCAACGGCAAGCGGATAGGCGTCCTTGACAGCGCGATGACCGGTCCTTTGCGGGCTTTCCTGGAGAAGCACGGCGTGCAGGCGGAAGTGGTGGTTTATCGTGATTATGCACCGTTGTTCGCGGCTTTTGACAAACACTACGTCGACGTCCTGGCAGCAGAAGGAGACGGCGCGTACGGCAGGCCGGACGCGGAACTGCTATGCTCTTTCGGCGCCACCGATTATTATCTGTGCGTCAGCAGATCACGGCCTGACCTGCTGGCCGCTCTGAATGCCGCCCAGACGGAACTTGCATCTAACGAACCGAATTTTGTCAATTTCCTGCGCAGCAAATACTATCCGGTGAGCTTTTCCAGCCGGGCCTTTTCCCCGGCGGAAAAAAGATGGCTTGCGCAGCACAAGACGCTCCGCATCGGCTATCTGAACCACTATCTTCCTTACAGCGATACCGACGCTTCCGGAGGCGTAACAGGCCTTGTCAGGGATCTCGTCCCCCGCATGATGGAAGGGCTCGGGATCAAGGATGTTTCTGTCTCCTGGAAGAGTTATGACAGCTATGGCGCCATGATCGCGGAACTCGGGGCCGGAGGGATCGACATGGCTTTCCCGGTGGGCGGGGGGCTGTTCTATTCTGAAGAGAGCGGGATCTTCCAGTCCGGCGCGGTCGTCTCTGCAGCGACGGAGCTGGTCTACCTGGGCGAATACGGCGAAAACACCATCCGCCATTTTGCGGTGAACGAAAACAACCGCATGCAGTATTACTTCGTCAGGACGCACTACCCCAACGCCAAGATCTCCTTTTATCCATCGATCGACGCCTGCCTGAAAGCCGTCAGCAACGGCCAGGCAGGCTGCACGACGTTGAACGGGCTCAGGGCAAACGATATCCTGCGCAACAGCCGGTACAACGGACTTTCCCTCCTGCAGACGACGCACGATGATGACAGGTGCTTTGGCGTGAAGATCGGCAACGAAGGCCTGCTGAAGCTGGTGAACCGCGGGATCAACGTGCTGGGTGCTGACTACGCGCAAAATCTTGCATTCCGCTATACCGCCCAACTGTATTCCTATTCGTTTGCCGACATGGTCAGGAAGAACATGGCGGTTTTCGCAGGCATCATCCTCGCTGCCGCGGCGCTGATCATACTGTTCCTTGCCCGCGACGCAAAACGGTCAAAACGGGAGATCCTGATCAAGGAAAAAGCCCGGAAAGATCTGGAGAGGGTGAACGCGGAACTGGCGGAAAGCCAGCAGGCAAAGCAGCGGGAACTGGAAGACCGGCTTGCCTTGCAGGAAGAGCTCCTGGAGCACCAGAAGCGGCGCGAGCAGCAGGACAAGATGATCACTGCGCTGGCTTCGGACTACCGCAACGTCTACCATGTCGACCTGGACGGCAACGACGCCGTCTGCTACAGGGCGGACCCGAACGATCACGAGCAGACTCCGGAAGGGATCCATTTCCCGTACCATGAACGCTTTTCCTGGTACGCGAACCGATTTGTCGCAGAAAGCTACAGGGAAAGCTTCCTGGAATTCATCGATCCCGATCATGTGCGCGCGGCGCTGGCGGATTCCCCGATCATCGGCTACCGGTATCTGGTGCAGCGTGACGGCAGGGAATACTACGAAATGATCCGGATGGCGGGTGTCCGCCATGCCGAAAACCGCAAAGACCACATCGTGCATGCCGTAGGCCTCGGTCTGACGATCGTCGATTCCGAAGTGCGCGAAACGATGGTCAAAAACCAGGCTCTCGGCGAGGCTCTTGCTGCGGCGGAAGAGGCCAACAAGGCAAAGACGGCCTTCCTATCCAACATGAGCCATGAGATACGCACGCCCATGAACGCCATCATCGGGTTAGACAGCCTGGCGTTGCGAAATGAATCGCTTCCCGAAGAAACACGCGGATATCTGGAGAAGATCGGTGAAAGCGCGCGGCATCTGCTCGGGCTGATCAATGATATCCTGGACATGAGCCGGATAGAGTCCGGTCGGCTCATGCTCCGCAAGGAAGAATTCTCCTTCAGCGACATGCTGGAGCAGCTGAATACCATGGTCATGACCCAGTGCAGCGAGAAAGGGCTCCATTACGAGTGCAATGTCCTCGGTGGTGTCAGCGACTACTATATCGGCGACGACATGAAGCTGAAGCAGGTGCTCATCAACATCCTTTCCAACGCGATCAAGTTTACGGACGCGCCCGGCAGTATCACCCTGACGGTCGAACGCACAGCCGTATTCGATGAACATTCTTCCCTTAAATTCCGCATCAAGGATACCGGCATCGGCATGGACCAGGCGTTCATCCCTAAGATCTTCGATCCGTTCTCACAGGAAAACAGCAGCCGGAGCAACAAGTACGGCAGCACCGGCCTCGGCATGGCGATCACGAAGAACATCGTGGAGCTGATGAACGGCACGATCTCCGTCGAATCGGAAAAGGGCGTCGGTACGGAATTCACCGTTGTCGTCACGCTGACCAACAGCCGGCAGCAGGGACCGGCTGTGAGCTATTTTGATCCAAAGGACATGCGGGTCCTGGTCGTGGATGATGAAGAGATCGCGGCGGAACATGCACGGATCGTCCTGGACGAGGTAGGGATCAAGGCAGAGACCTGCCACGACGGACAGACCGCCCTGCAGATGCTGGAGGTGCAGCACGCCAAGAACGCCCCCTACAACCTGGTGCTGCTCGACTGGAAGATGCCTGGAATGGATGGCCTTGAACTGGCAAAAGAGATCCGAAAGCGATACGACAGGGAAACGACTGTGATCATCCTGACCTCCTTCAGCTGGGACGAGATCATGGATGAGGCCCTGCATGTTGGCGTGGACAGTTTCCTGGCTAAACCCTTGTTTGCCTCTAATGTGCTTGGCGAATTCGAGCGGGTCGTAAGAAAGAACAACCTGGAGATCCTCAAAGAGAAAAAACGCGCCGACCTTAAAGGCAGGCATATCCTCATGGCTGAAGATGTCATGATCAACGCAGAGATCATGAAAGAGCTCATTCAGATGCGCGAAGCAGAGATCGACCACGCAGAAAACGGGAAGATCGCCCTGGATATGTTTGGGAAGAGCCCGGTCGGCCATTATGATGCGATCCTGATGGATGTGCGCATGCCGGAGATGGATGGTCTCGAAGCAGCAGCAGCGATCAGATCATTGAACAGGCCCGATGCCAGGACCATCCCCATCATTGCCTTGACGGCGAATGCTTTTGACGAAGATGTACAGCGCTCACTCCAGGCTGGCATGAACTCCCATCTGTCCAAGCCCGTGGACCCCGAGCATCTTTACCGGACGCTGGAAGAGCTGATCTATGAGAGATCGTTATGATACCGCGGACTGGAGGAGCCGGACCTTTCCATTTGATCCGGCAGCAGCGTTTTTGCCGGCAAGCGGCGCGGCGTGTCCGGCAGCATCATGCTGAGGTTTGATCTCTCAAAGATGCTTTTTGCTCTGCTCTGCTCCGCTGGAAGCCAGGCAGGAATGATGTCTCTTTCTGAGATGGCTCCTGCATGGGTCTCAAAAAGCGCCCTTCTTCGCATACCGTTCAAGCATCTTAGCCAGTAGGCCAAGGCAATGGCGGATCGTGGAGAGAAAAGAGCGGCGTTTTAAAACGCCGCTCTATGGGTCTCTCGCACAAACTGGAAATGGTCCTTCGGACCGACACATTTCAGCGGACGTTAAAACTGCCAAGATAGCGGAAAGAAAACCGGCTTTTTTCCGTTAGCTTTTTGTAACGTTCATAACTTGCGTTGGAACATTCGGTAAGGAAGTGATATTCACCAAGCTCTGTCTTCATGGGGCGGTCATGAATGGCCACGAGCGTCATTTGCTGCTTTTTCATCTCCGCCATCAGCGCAGGTAAATGTTCTGCCTTCCCTTTTGCAATGAAAGCAATGCGCGCGGATCGACTGATGGAAGGAGTTTCTCTGGACAGGACATAGAACCGGGTCTTGTTCCGGTCATTATTTTGTATGCCCATGGCAAGGATATCCAAAGCGTACACATCGGCGCAGGCGGCAGAAGCAATGGCCGCGCACGAGGGGTCACCGCCATCAGAAACTTTTTTTGCCCCGGCTGCCGTACTGGACACCTCGATGACCTCAGCGGATGGCAGATGTCCGTTCAGCCATCCACGGCTTTGGGCAATGCCTTGCTTATGGGAATATACCTTCCTGATATTGCCGAGGGATGTTCCGGGAAGGGCAAGAAGATTCTGGCGTATGGGCAGTTCAACTTCTCCTACGACCGATACCCCGCTTGTTGCGATCAATGCGTCCACATAGTCAATGACTGCACCGCCGATGGTGTTTTCCTGCGGGATCACGGCATAATTGCTTTTGCCGCTGACCAGGGCTTCGATCGCTTCATTGACGGTGGCAAAAGGAAGATAGGTTCCCCGCTTATCAAAAAATCGCACGCAAGCCTCTTGAGTATACGTGCCCTCGGGACCAAGGTAGCTGACTATGGCAGGCCCATGGGCTGCCTGCGCAACTTGTTCCATCGGCCGCGCGCAGTGCGGTGCCGGGGCGCAACCGTTTACCGAGGCGGCTATGACGATTGCCAGCAATGCGTATAAGACATTTTTCATATGTTCTCTCCACAACTCCCGATGGAGGATCCCGTGGATATGGGCTGAACCATGTACTAGCCGTTGATGTTTTCAGCGGGAGGCCGGCGAACAGACGATTTGAGATCCAGGCGGAGCAAGCCGGAATGTGTACCTGCCGTCAGACGGGGTGGACACGGCATTCCCGAAAACCGGCGAGATCTCCAGACAGGTCATAGTCCCGGTACGCATTATCCAGCTTCTCATCACGAACCTCTGCTCTTTACGCAGTCATCGCTCACTCTCTCCCAAAACAGACCAGGATGACAGATCCCGGTCTGAGGGTTCGCACAGATGGAAAGCGATCTGCTGCAGACAGGCCTATGCGTCAACCTAGCCGTTAAGCTCCTCACGGAACTTACGTGAGAGCCTGAAGACCACGACCTTGCGCGGCGGCAGCGTTATCGTTTCTGCCGTCTGGGGATTGCGGCCTTTGCGGGCTTCTTTTTCGTAGGCGTCGAATTTGCCGAACCCGCTGAGCAGGAGGGCATGGTCGTCCTTGATGCCTTGTTTCATGAGGGCAAGCATGTCCTCGACGATATCTTTCACCTGGTTGCGATTATACTCGAGGTACTGTGTGTAGATGGCTTCGACGATGTCTGCTTTGGTGAGAGATTTTTTCATCCATTCCTCCCGACTGTGCGTTCTCGAATAGTATATTTTAGCCCATGCATGAATAAATTTCAATCCTGTTTTTTGTTATTACATATGATCCCATAACATCATATTTTAATCGCTACAATTTTATCTTATTCAATAGGTAATAACAGAGAATTATGTATTCATAAAATCGTAAAATGCAGGCACTGTCATGGCTTGTGCTCTTTGCGCTGGCCATGGGGGTCGGCATGACGGTTTGCCGCATATGCCAGCAGCAGAAACGCAAGAGGCGTTGAGAGAGGCACAGGAAGCCATGAAGCAGCTCCCCATGCCCGAGACCAATCAGCCCACATCTGCAGCGGCGTAAAGGACCAGGAGATCGAAATGGATAACTGCGCCTATTTCTCCACGGGCGTTTTGGCAGGAGTGCCGGCTCTGCTCATCGAGCCTCCCTGAGCACTCAAATCAACTATTCGGATCCTATGCGCTCAATAACATTGAAAACATGAACATATAGCATGATAACTTGCACATGTAAGTTCAATATATGCGCGTAGCTGGTTTTTTAAAGAGACAATAATGTGTTATGCGCCCATGATTGTCAGAGTGCTGCCAACCTGCTTTTCAGCAGCGGGATGCCTGTTTCCATCCACCATTCGTTATCAACACCGCCGGAACTCATTCCTCCATGGGCAAACTGCTCTATGACGGCAAAATCGCCGTATTCGTTGGTCATGATCTTGCCGGAAAGCGAAAAGTATTCCTTCTTTATCCACGCTTCCAGCGCGTCAGGAGGAATAATATCCATATCTTCCGCGAGTTTCTTTAAGTGATCCCAAAAATACGGATCCCCCCTGAACCCCCATTGTTTGGGTTTTTCTTCAAATATTTTTGACAGTTTCATACTCTTGATCCTCCTCGGATCCCGATTTGACGGTTTTGCTGTGATGGCAAAGAAAGACGTTTAAAAAGGCTGTGGCTGACCATCCAGGCGTGGCAAATGATGCATACGCCTTCTTGGCATAGGACATTGGGTATTTCAAGCGATCGTGCCAAGACAGGACCGAAAGGATGGAGCGGCGTTACGAAGCCGTACCGTCCGTCCCACTTGCACACGGGAATTTGTCAATCCGTTGTTGATGCCATGATGACGACGTATCTGTTCATGCCATGATCGTATATGCTCCAGCACGCTGTGCCCCACCATTCATGACCGTCATCAAAGTAATTGGACCAGTCTGTCGTCCATTGATATGCTTCAAGTTCATTTGTGCCCTTCGGAAACAGGATGGAATTGACTTTTTGAAAATCATCCGGTCCATATCCCGAGCCATGGGGTGGTTCTAAAAAGGCATACCAATAGGGTATCTGTTCGCCTTTAGCAGGATCCGGCCACGTGCAGTCATATTTATCCATGATGCGGCCATGCTTTTTTCTGTTGATCGCCGGCACGTGCAGGAGTGAAGCAGGATCGACCTGGATGGCTTTTGCCTTTCCTATGTCCAGATCCCACGGAAAAGGCTCGTCTTCGATCTCCCCGCTCTTGACCTCATCTTTCAGCTGCGTATCGACATACCGCTCGATCACTTTAAGCATTGCAAACAATATTGCATCCTTATGGGAACGCTTCCCCTGATGAGGCACATCATCCTCCATGATGCAATAATCAATGATGCAGTTCTCATACCCGCCGATCATTTCATAGAACGGATCAGTTATTAATTCACGCATCCTATCCCCCCCCGATCCCGATGAGGATCCTCTTTATGATGCGATCCATCCGTAAAGCCCTGCCCTGGACTGACGGAACAGCTTTCTGCAGGACCTTTCAGCAGCCGAACGTTTTTCGGCATCGTGCCCCTCTCATTTTTCCATGCATTGACGACAGCATGGTGATTTCAATAGTGCCAGATTTTAGCGCATATGCAGGCTGGTTTCAATCCTGCATGTTGTTATTTCATAAGATCAGCAGCAGGAACAACAGGAAGCCTTGAAAGGAGTCCAAGAAGGCATGAAAGGAATCGAAATGCCAGATATCAAGCAGCCTGATCCTGTTGCTGCATCGTGGCGGCTTCCATGGATAATGCAGCCGGTCTCTTCTCAGGAGTGCCGGCGGTGTGGCTGGTCAGACATCCTTGGCGGTCCCCGACAGCAAATACGGCATGATGCCCAGCCCTCCCCCACCGCAGCCCACGACGACACCAAGACCGTGATCATTGTCAAAGATCGCAGCGAAATCACGAAGGCTGACAAAAGGCCGAAAACCAGCACCCGATCCCCAGTCTGCAGGCACCGGCGCAAATGCTTCCATGCAACCGAACACTGAACGGGCTATGCCATAGATCCCTGCGCAAAAGAGGCTGCTCAAGAAAAGCAGTTTCCTGCTATGCAAATATGGTTTTTCCAGTCATTGAATGATGGCATCGATAGAACAATGGCACGAATAATCATGACAATAAAGAAATTGACGGGGGATTGTGCATTGGCTATTTTGTGCAACACAACGTAAATGATGGATATTTTGCCACTCATGAAGGAGAAGCTTCATGTCTCAGATCAACATAAATTGAACGAGTTTCGATTTGATCTGACATCCGGCTCCTGCCTGCGGCCATACGCATCCGCTGGCAGCAAGCAAGGGCGGAGGATGTGCAAAAGGTCGCCAGGCCAAGCAGCGCCTGTACGGAGGAAAAATATGCAGGACAAAGCCAGGGGATGCCTCATAGGGCAATTTGTCGGAGACGCATTGGGAAGCCAGGTCGAATTTTTCAGCGCACAGCGCATCAGATATCACTATCCCCATGGACTGCGTGAGATATCTGCCAGCCTGACCTGGGATACGCTGCCGGGACAGATCACGGATGACAGTGAGATGGCGCTGGCTTTGGCCCGCACCCTCATCAAAACAAAAAAATACGACCGGCAGGCCACGCACACAGCCTATAAGGATTGGCTTCACTCCCATCCCTTTGACTGCGGCAATACCATCCGCTCCTCCTTGCTGGGGAAGCCAAACCCGGACAGCCAGGCCAATGGCGCCCTGATGCGGATCAGCCCGTTAGGGATATGGGGAGCGGATCAGGATCGGAAAGCCCTGTGGCAGGCGGCGAAAGAAGACGCCATGCTTACCCATGTCCATCCTGTATGCCAGCAGGTCAACCAGATATTCGTCACGCTCATTGCCGAAGCCATACGCTCGGCGAAAACGGCAGCAGCATTATACAACGAACTGTGCCTGCATCCTGAGAACTTTTGCAGCGGACCCATCCTTCCGGAGATCAGGGGCGTCATCGAAAAGGCCGAGGCAGAAAGACCAGTCCTGGACGGCGAAAACAGGGGCTGGGTGCTCCTGGCATTCCACAATGCTCTCTACCAGCTGGTCCACGCCAGCACGTTTGAGCAGGCTGTGGCCGACACTGTCATGGGTGGAGGCGACACCGATACCAATGGAGCAATTTGCGGTGCCCTGATGGGGGCTGTCCTGGGGCATTCTGCCATACCGGAAGGATGGAGCACCAAAGTATTGAACTGCAAACCAGATAAGCAGCACAACGCCGCCTATCCCAGGCCAACGTTTTACTGGGTTGCGGACGCCGCAGCTTTGGCTGATGAACTGCTGAGCTGAAGCACCCCCATCCGGGCGGCCACCGTCCAGGACGGGGAGAAGCATCTGGAACTCTATCCCGTGGCCGGAGGGACATTGACGATATCCGATCCATGCATAAGCACCTGCAGTGATACGGAGTGCATAGCCACGGTGCGCGTGTGAGGGGACAAAGCGAATGTCCAAAAAAGAATTGAAGCTTCATGCTGTTGTAGCCCCGACCCAGACGGTCATCGTTTCTGCCTATGATGAAAGCGGCAAGGCAGACGCTTGCACCCTGGCATTCTACATGGTGAGCAGCCATGTGCCGCCCTGCGTCACCATAGCGATCAATGCCTCGGCGAGGAGGAAAACGCTGCAAAGCATTTTGCACAGCAAAGCATTTGCCCTTGGCTTTCCCAGCACCGGGCAGGTCACGGAAGCAGACTACCTCGGCGTCGAAACCGGCTACCATGCCGACAAGCTGGCAGACGTGGGCTTTACCACTCAGGAAGCGCGGACTGTTCATGCTCCCATCATCCAGGAGCTCCTCCTTTCCCTGGAGTGCGCCGTCGTGCATGCTGTCACCGTTGGCAGCCACATGCAGATAACCGGCGAGGTGAAAAATATCCTCGCTGATGGATCGATCCTGAATGACAGGAACAAGATCGTCCTGGGCAAATTGCAGCCCATCATTTATGACGAAGAAGATCTTTCCTACCTGGGGATCGGGAGCAGGATAGCACCTGCCTTCAAGCCCGGCGTGGATCTAAAAAAATCCCTTGGAAGATAAGGCGGCGGACGGCTGCATTCTGACGGATGACAGCGATGGCAAAGGGGCACGCTGGGAACAGATGATACTTATCCGGTCAAGGATAATGATCCCAAGGGGCTGAACAGCGAACTGGCTGCGGATCAAAGGGCTGCGCAAAGGAGGCGTCCATTCACAGGTCGCATCCTCCCCTGCCCCACCGGCCGACCGCTTTCCAGGAAGGGCTCCGGCAAACGATACGAGACCGTTGCTTGATCGGAAACCGGATCGCCCTTCAGCATTACTATGCAGGCCGGGTCCTACATCCTGGAACGGATGATGAGGCACGCCGCCCCGGCCGCAGCCAGGACGAGCCCGACCACCAGGAAAATGATCATCCTCCGGTGCAGCCTGCCGTAAAGACCGGCTGGACCGTCAAGCACGTGGTAGTATCCAAACATGTTCAGCAGGGCATAGGACAGTGACACGACCCCCGCGATGGCAAGGGCGGTGCCGGCGCACAACAACATCGTTCTCATGCTTTCCTTCCGCAGATCCCTCGTTTGCCGGCTCCATGCCTTCCAGAGGAGCCCGTGCGTTCGAGACGGGGGCATCAAGGTCCCCGCCGGCACGCCATCCACCGTGGACGGCCTATCGGGGAGATGCCAGCATCTCTGCAAGGGAGAGCGCCAGCGCCTCGTCTTCCTCCGGACGGCGTCCGGAAACAGCGACAGCGCCAAGGAGGCGGCCGCCGGCATCCCGCACAGGGACGCCGCCGCTGACAGAGGTAAAGCTCTCTTCGTTGAAGTCCGCCAGCGTCAGCTGCTCCCTGACAAGGCGTGCATGGAACTGGCTCGTCGACACGCCCATGCGCGAAGCCGTGCGGGCCTTGGCGATCGCCATGAGGAACAGGTGCGAGTTGCATCCGTCCATCTGCGTGAAGCCGAGCAGGAAGCCATGTTCATCGGTCACGCAGACGGCGACGGGCGCCCCCTCCCCCGCCAGTCCGGCTGAAGCCTGCAATGCAAGAAGGACTTTGGCTTGTTCGATCATAACAACATCCTTTCGCTATGCGTTTTGCCCGTTGATCAAAGCCACCCTCAGGAAACGCATCCCCCGCTGGGCGGTCCCTGCCGGTCCCCTGCGATCATGACAGCCTGCGAAAGCAGCACGCTGGCACCGGATCCGGCGGCAACAGCATCTTCCGGCATCTGCGCATCCGGTGTCAAGGATGCGCTGCCTGAAAGATCAAAAGATCCCCAGGAGGATCTCCAGGCCGATGCAGATGAGGATGATGCCGCCGACGACCGAGGCTTTCTGCGCGAGCCGCATGCCGAAGATCTTGCCGATGCTCACGCCGGCCATGCAGATGGCAAAGGTCACGGCGGCGATGATGATGCTGGCTGCAAGCGCCATGGCAGGTTTGTGATCGGCGATGGCAAAGCCCACGGAAAGTGCGTCGATCGATGTTGCCACGCCCTGTGCGAGGAGCATGCGCAGCGAGAGTTTTCCCTGGCCGGATGAACACTCAGGGCAGTAAAGGGCTTCCCGGATCATTTTGCCGCCGATGAAAGCGAGCAGGAGGAAGGCGGCATAGGGGATGAACGCCTGGATGGACCGGAACGTCTCGACGACGGCGTGCACGCATGCCCAGCCCAGCAGGGGCATGGCGCACTGGAAAAGGGCGAAGGTGCCGGCGATGAGCGCCATCCGCCTTGGGGGCATGGCTGGTTCGTTGAGCCCGTTGGCAATGGAGACGGAAAACGCGTCCATGGCCAGCCCCGCGCCGAGAAGAAGGCTGTTTGCAATGAAGAGCATCCACTCCATGTCGTCCCCCGGCCCCATGCCATCGAAGCCTGCTTGCTGCGCCTTTGACCACGGTCAGCGCATGGGGCGCATCCATGCACGGGCGTGCATGGCGCAGGGTACGTGCGGACGTTGCCGATGTCAACGCAGCGCATGCTGACGGCTCCCGGCAGTTTCCCGGACGACGCGCCATCTGCGCCTCCTGCGGTCGCGCCCGGATACCTGCAGGTGCCCTGGTGCTCCACCGCACGCAAAAAGTACCGCCGCATCATGCATCCCCATGGCCTCTGCGCATGAAAAGACCTGTGCAGCCATGCACGCAATGCATCCGCCCCGTGTATCCCGGCACCTGTTTACAGGCGGATGGATGGCGCCTTCTGGTGTCTTTGCAAAGCCTGCAACGATCGTTTGTTGACAAGCACCCGTTTCTATGTTGTGAAAAGTTTACTGGTAACCTAGCAAAGACCCTGTGCAAGCAGGATTCCGCCAGATCCGCTGTCCGGCAAAGGAGTTGAACGACGATGGTCCGCGAACGCATCATGGCTGACATCGATCTTTTGATGAAGGACGAGCGCTTTCAGGGAGCACTCCGCTTTCTTAAGGAAGACCAGGAAAACAAGATCGATGAGTTGAAGGAGATGGCGCTCGTTTCCGGCGCCCCATTCACCGAACCGGAACGGCGCTCCCCCTATTTTTTGAAAAAGCTGGAAGGCTGCGGGCTGGCGGACTGCCACATCGATGAAGTCGGCAACGTCTTCGGCAGCCTGCCCGGGGCCGACAGGACCGCCATCCTCGTGGAATCCCATCTCGACACCGTTTTCGGACCTGAGGTCGCGCTCGATCTCCGGGAAGACGCCGATGGCGTCCTCCGCTGCCCCGGCGTTGCCGATGACACGGCGTCCCTGGCCAATGAGCTTTCCGTCATCAGGGCCATAAGGAAAGCCGGGCTCCAGCCTGTCCGCACGCTGCTTTTCGGCGGGACCGTGGGGGAAGAAGCGCCGGGGCTTGCACGGGGTGCGCGGCATATCATGGAGACCCGCCACGACCTTATCGCCTATCTTGCCCTGGACAGCGGCCAGGATTTCGACATCATGACAGGGGCTTTGTCCTGCCAGAGGTACGAGGTCATCCTCCGCGGCCCCGGAGGGCACAGCTGGCAGGACGCCGGACGGACCAACGCCATCGCCGCCATGGGCAGGGTCATAGCCCGCCTTGCTGATCTGCAGCCGGAGACGGACATCAAGACGACCCTGAACTTCGGCATCATCTCCGGCGGGACGACGGTCAACTCCATCGCGTCATCCTGTTCCATGCACATCGACGTACGCTCGCTTGAGCCCCGGGAAAAAGACGCTTATGAAAAGCGGATCATCGAGGTCATCGGCATGGCCGTGGACGAGGAAAACATGGCCCATCCCCTCTCTGCTCCCATAGGGCTTGAGCTGAGGCCGTACGGGACCAAGCCCGGCGGCAGCACGCCTGCCGACAGCCCCATCGTCATCGCCGCCCTGGAGTCGGCCAGGGCCGTAGGACTTCCGAGGAAGATCTGTCCCGCAGGCAGCACCAACGCCAATTTCCCCATCAGCGTGGGCATGCCCGCGCTCTGCGTCAACACCTGCGGGCGCTGCGGCGACATGCATTCCAAAGATGAGTGGTACGATCCTGCAGACAGCTGGAAAGGCGCCCAGGCTTTGCTCATCCACATCTTCCTCCTGGCCGGGCTCAGGGAGGTGACGGACCCCATCCTTTGAACAGGACCGTGCCCTTGGGGCGCGTTTCAAGAAAAACCTTTAACCACGGAGTGCTTTCATGAAGCTTTTCACCAAAGTTTTGATGGCTGGCGCATCATTTGCGGCTGCCCTTGCGCTTTCCGGTGCCGCCCTGGCTGCAACGACGCTCACCTATGCTTCCAACGGGCCCGAAAACTCCGTCCGCGGCCGTGCGGAAAAGCTGTTCCTCGACGAGATCGAAAAGCAGACCCAGGGCCGCATCAAGATCCAGTCTTTCTGGTCCAACACGCTTGTTTCCGGCAACGAGCTCCTGAAGGCCTGCTCCGACGGCATCGCCGACATGGTCTTCATCAATGCGAACTTCTATCCGAAGGCCATGCCCTACGGCAACACCTTCATGCTGGTGCCCTTCGGACCGCAGAAGGGAGAGGACGTGGTCGCCTGCTATCAGGAAGCCTACGACACTGTGCCGGCGCTGAAAGACGAATACGCCCGCCACAACATGATCCCGGTCTACTTCTTCGCCACCGACAACAATTCCTTCACTTCACGCAAGCCCATCGGCTCCGTCGAAGAGCTGAAGGGGCAGAAGGCCCGCGCATCCAGCCGCTGGGCCCTGGCCGCCTTCAAGAGCATTGGAGCCACGGCCGTTTCCGTGCCGTGGGCCGACTGCTACATGGCCCTGCAGTCCGGCACCGTGGACACCATCCTCACCTCCGTGGAGTCCCAGCACCGCGGCAGGTTGTATGAAGTCGGGCCCTACCTCTGGGTATGGGACAAGATGTGGCTCGGCACCCCGTACATCATCTCCATCAACGCCAAAAAGTTCAAGAAGCTGAGCAAGGATGACCAGGAAGCCATCGTCCGCGCCGGCAAGATCGCCAGCGAACAGTTCGCCAAGACCTTCAATGCCGACACCGAAGCTGAGATCGCAGACATGGCCAAGAAGGGGACCACGGTCACCCATGCCACAGAGCAGGACTACGCCGCGTGGATGGCTCTGCCCGCCATCGAAGAAAACGTGAAGACATGGCTAGCCGAAGCGGAAGCCGCCGGTCTCAAGGATGCGGAAGCCAACTTCAACGCCATCCGCGACATCATCAACAAGTACGTCGCCAAGGGCAAGTGATCCCGGCATGACCGCCGCCCCTGCCTGAATGGACTGCCATAGGGGGAAAGGGGCACCAGAGCCCTTTCCCCCTCGTTTGCATCCCCGATGCTTTTCAGGAGTTTCCATGATCAAGCTGCTTG
>JAEEGF011751629.1_pt1 | contig 15927 bp, 12 predicted proteins | sample 9134171 | NCBI WGS metagenome assembly JAEEGF01 (sample SAMN16246542, study PRJNA631951) | gut metagenome | biome: gut microbiome; feature: rumen; material: AP-attached | host: Bos | place: Iran: Karaj | collected 2018-10
TTTGCTTTTTTACCATTGATAGTGCCGTAATCTCTGATAATATCCCTGAAAATAGTAGCTCTTGTATCAAGATCACACAATGGTTCAGAAAGTACAAGAACTGTTTCCTGTTTGCCAGTGACCTTTTCGGAAATTTCATGAGAGTTTTCCACAAAAAGATCCAGCATCAGATTCTTTTCCACCTGAGTAAGTCTGTCTGTGAGTTTCTTTCTGGGAAGCTCAACATATTTAGGGCATGGATATTTCAAAACAGATATGTTATTTACCTCCATATCTATGCAATACTTTCCATAGCCATTCTGGATGTGGATAAGTCCCTTTGATGCCATCCATGCTTTGATCTTAAAATGACCTCTGTTATCATATCTTGCAGTATCATAATATCTTATGCAATCAAGTCCGTCCTCAAGGGCATGATATCTGATTTTCTTGTAATTCAGATAATATCCGATGGGATCCGAATCACAAAAAACATATATGTCCTTGTATTCAGAGAAATCAACTGGAATAAACTGTTCCTGAAGCTGTCCAAACTTCTTGCAGAACTTTATCCTCTTTAGCATGTTAAGAGCTATGTTTCCGGAATCTTCCTTAAGAGGCTTAAGTTCCGGGAAGAATGTATCAAGCTTTTCGTCATATTCTACGACTTCATCAAATATGGGACTCTTTTTGGCTCTATCCACCATCTTTCCAAATTTGTTGGACATTTTGGAAAGAACAAGAGTAGCCTTACCGCCATCTGCTATATAAAATTCTTTTAAACATGCCACATATACATGGTAAAAGGTGTGGCATACGTAAATTCTATCTTTCATTTCAATTCTTTTTTCCAATTCTTAAATCTCTGTAAAACCACAGCAGTCTATAGTACAGATAAAAAAGCAGTTGTGATTTCATTTGGTAAGAAATAAGCTTCTTTTCCTCGGGATGTATTTTCTCAATATAATACCTGTTATTCTGAAAATCAGGAAAAGTCTCCTTCATTTCTTTTGCCAATGCCTTTGTAAAGGAATAGCACCCTTTAAGCCTTGAACTCTTGGGCATTGCTGAAAACAGTGTATTAACATAAAATAACACAGAGTATTGAAACTCTATCTCTGATTTGTATTCATCAAGATATCCGTTTTCCTTTGCTTCCTTTACGATAAGTCTTCCTGCTGCCATTCTGTCTTCCAGATTCTTTTTAGAAATACTGTGAACCGTAGATGACTGATGCTGATAGTAGAAATACAAAGGCTCCTGAATATATTCAAAATGCTTGGACCTGAGCATCCATGTGTTGCTTACTGCATTGTCTTCATAAAAAATATCTTCAGGGAATATATCAAGCTTTTCTAATGTCCCTGGCTTATAATCTCCGACAATAAGCTCTCTTTTATAGACCTTGACTACAAGACTTCCCGTTTCAATAAGGAGATTTTTATATCGCTCCTTATCCATAACGCCGGTCTGGCTAAAGTTGTTATTGTGCACTATCTGCCCCACGGTAAAGCTGTGTTCATCTGTAAAACAGTAATCACAACCGACCATGTCTGCACCGGTTTCTTCTGCCTTTTTTAGAAGTCTTTCATAATAATCCGGAACAATCCAGTCATCAGCATCAATAAAACCAAGCCATTCACCCTTAGCTCTGGCAAGGCCAATATTCTTGGCTCCACCCTGATGATGATTGACTTTGGAATGTATAGCTATAAATTTGTCGGGATAGCTGTTTTGATAGGTCTTTAGAATTTCAAAAGAATTATCAGTTGAGCAGTCATCGACCGCTATTATCTCATAATCTGAAATCGTCTGATTTATCAAACTCTTCAGGCAAAAATCAAGTTTTCCATCCCCCGCCATATTATAAACCGGCACAATTATACTTAATTTCATACAAGTTCCATGATTCCCCGGGCAATTCGCACGGCTCCCTTTCCATCTATTATGCTCTTTGCCTTTTCACTCATTCTTTTCCTAAAGCCTCTGTTCTCAACAGCAGCAGTTCCCCAGGTTACTATCTTTTCAACTAACCTGCGATCAGTTCTGATATCTCCTGCATATTTTACCGCTCCTGCCTTATCAAAAGCCTTTACAAACTCCATCTGGTTGTCAGCCATGCTAAACACAACAGTAGGAACACCCACAGCGCAAAGCTCGTATAAAGTTGTTCCACCCGCTGATAGTGCAAGGTCAGCTCTTTTCATGATACTGGCCATGTCAGACACCGATTCATGAATACTAATGGCACTATTCTGGCTTGCCATTTCTCTAAGTTCTTTTTTGTAGTCTTCCTCAAAAAGAGCTCCTAAAACAATCTCAAATCTAAAGTCCGCATTATACAGTGTTTTTCTGCAAGGACTGGTAGCCGCGTATGATTCCTTTAATATTCTTCCAATCACGTGATAAGGGTCTGTACCTCCTGTTGCCAGAAATGCAACGTGAGCTTTTTCACTTATCTCATAGTCGCTTCCTACAAACTGTTCTCTTAGAGGTGCATACTCAGGCCCCAGTAGCTGCGTTGGGGCAGTGTAGAAATTTTCTGGTATTTCCAGATCATAATTTATGACCATATCCACAGGATAATCAAACTTGTATAAATCGTCTATATATCCTGTTTTGGTTGGTAATGAATATTTCTTTATAATATCATTTACCGCTTCAAAATATTTAATATCCAAATGATAGGAATCCATCAGGAAAAAATCGGGCTTCTCTTCTGCAAATATTTCCTTTAATACAGGTATATCCTCCATAGGTGAAGAAAACAAAGTGTGCAGAATTCTTGCTTCATAGCATACACCATCGTCATTGCACAAAGACTTAAGGATATCCGCACTTTCTTCATCAGACAAAATGAACTCAACAGATGCTCCCTGACTTGTAAGCTCTTTGGCGATAGTCATACATCTTCTGATATGTCCTGTAGCAATGGTTTCATTTGCATCAGCTTTGATCCAGATTTTTTTATTATCCATCTTCCCTCCTATACAAACGACTACAAGTTAGCAAAAATCGTCTTTGTGAAGTGGCTCTCCTCTGAATAAATCCTTTGAAGCTTCTTTACCAATTACATTTCCATACTCAATCGGGTGAAGTCCATTACCGGGTCTTATAGACCTGACATTTTCCGGTGTTAATTTCTCACCCTTTTTAATATCTGCAACTACAAAAAGAGATCTCGCACCCTCTCTCTCAGTTTCCTGAACAGGTGTTAATGAGTATTCCTTTTTGCCAAGTGCCTTCTCTACAATTCGTACATCCTTAACAAGCTGTGCGAACTCATCCGGCTCCATGGAGAATGCTCCGTCAGGACCGCCGTCCGCTCTCTTTAGTGTTATATGCTTTTCTATCATTCTGGCACCTAGAGCCACAGATGCTACAGCAACTGCAGAGCCCATGGTGTGATCAGATAATCCCATGATACATCCATACTCAGAAGCAAGAGTAGGAATCATATTCAGATTAACATCCTCATAAGGAGTAGGATAAGCTGATACACATTTTAAAAGAATAATATCCTTATTATTCTCCTGAAGACAAGCTTCAATAGCAAGTCTTATGTCATCCTCTCTGGCAACTCCCGTTGCAAGTATCATTGGCTTACCTTTGGAGGCGCACTGCCTTATAAGCGGAATATCCGTAATCTCATAGGATGCGATCTTATATGCCGGCATATTCATCTCTTCCATAAAATCAACCGCTGTAGGGTCAAAGGGAGATGAAAAACAATCAAGTCCAAGTTTTTTTGCTTCTTCACAAAGCTTTGGCTGCCATTCCCATGGAGTGTATGCTTCCTGATAAAGCTTATGAAGTGTTGTGCCATCCCAGATTGTTCCACCGGTAATCTGGAAGTAGCTTTTATCTGAATCTATTGTAATTGTATCGGCAGTATAAGTCTGGAGTTTTATAGCATCTACACCGGCCTCTTTGGCTGCATGGATTATTTCCAGTGCTCTGTTATAATCCTGTAGATGATTGGCTGACATTTCAGCGACGATATAAACCGGGTCCTTTTCGCCGATAAAATGCTCTGCCAGTTTTATTCTATTACTAAGTTCGAAATTTGACATATTACTTATACCTTATTAAATAAAATTATTCATAACATACTCATCATTAGTCCAGGGTTTTCTTGCCTCAAAAAGCGTTCCGTCGCTCTTTTTTACATAAACAGCCGGGAAGTAATGAATAAAAAGCGGTGTGAGGCAGACTGTATATCCACCTGCATTTGTAAATACTACCCTGTCGCCCGCCTTTAACTCTTTCTCGTTTTCTACCTGGAACATTCTGTCATATTCCATGCAGGTCGCTCCACAGATCATCTGGCTCGGAATCTCTTTCCTGTCCTTCTTAGAAGCACTGTACTCAAATCTGTGAGGATACCATCTTCTTGTTACCTGAGGATTAAGATTAACCCTGCTGCCATCTATCACAACGTATCGGTGCTCTCTTATATCTTTGGTATCGACAACGCCTGTCACAAAATCAAAGCTCGATGAAACCATAGATACACCCGGCTCCATAACAAGTTTTGTTTCTTTCACATCAAAGTATTCTGCCAGAACACTTGCGATTGCAGGCACATATTCCCTGAAATCAGGCTTATCTGCAACACCGCCATAGTAGCCGCCGCCCATATCTACATATTCAAGCTTTAAGCCAAACTGTTTTGCTACAAGAACCGCCACCTTAGCAAGTGCCTTATATGCGTTTATCGACCTTGACTTGGTTGACGAATGCAGATGTAGTCCCACAATTTTTACATTAGGCAGCTCTTTTACCGCATTAATAACCTTGGCAAGCTCGTCGTTTTCATAGCAGTATCCAAAACGGCTTCCCTCTTCGTCCGCAAGAACTTCATCAGGAATTAATTTGGCAATATCGTAGTTTACTCTGATGCCTATTCCGAATTCCTTTTCCGGATGGGAATTTGAAAGTTCTTTTAACCACTTTGGTTCATAGCTTGAGTCCATATTGACAAGTCCACCGTTTAAAAGAACTTCCTCAAAGGTATCTCTGTCCTTAATAGGACCATTGTATATAACAGAGCTTGGCTTAAATCCAAGTCTTACCGAAAGCTCATATTCTTCTTTGGATACAACTTCAGCAAAAAATCCGTTGTCCTTAAAATGCGCAAGAAGCCATGGAAGTGAATTGGTCTTTACAGAGTAGGAACAGATGTAATTATTCCAGTTACTCTCCAAAGCTCCCTTTAATAACGCGATGTCAGAATCAAGAGCCTTTTCATCAATGCGATAATACGGTGTCTGCAATTTGGAATCGTCAAAAAGAACTTTCTCCTTATTAGAGGCACTCTCTTTAGCTTTAAGGTTCTTAAACTTGGACTCTGCAATTCTCCAGTCTTCCAAAGTATCTATATCCTGAACTTCGTCTTCACTTAGAATTACAGGAACCATATCATCAACATCAGTTGTATTGTCGCGGAAAAATGCATCTGTTCTGCATGCATAGAACTGTCCGCTATCGTGATACAGCTTCTCAAGGTCCTGTGACCTTGTGGTGGCAAACTGCGGATATTTCCTTACAAGTCGCTCGTTCTCAATAACGAAGCCCCTCTGAGGCGGATAAGAAAACTGACATACGGGAGTTACCGATTCATGCTCATCAAGCTTATCCATTGCTTCTTTTAACCTGCCTGGAGTGATAAAAGGAGCTGTAGGATAAATGCAGCAGAATCTGTCAAAGCTCTTGCCCTGTTCCCTGTATGTATTCAGAACCTCAGCTATAACTTCATCCGTTGTAGCATAATCGTCCGAAGTTTTGTCGGAGCGCATAAAAGGAATTGTGGCTCCGGCTTTTTTTGCTACTTCAGCGATCTGCTCGTCATCCGTAGATACCATTACTTCATCGAATGCACCGCTGTTTATAGCGGCAGCTATAGAATAGGCAATGATAGGTTTTCCGCAAAAATTCTTTATGTTTTTACCGGGGATTCTTTTGCTGCCTCCCCTTGCTGTAATTATAGCAACGCTGCTCAACCTATCGCCTCCAACTCAAACTCACTTTTTATATCATCACAATATCCGTCAAGCTCAAAAGGAGATGATGCCTCTAATACATAAAAGCCCCTTCCCATGATTGACGCTCCGTTTGTGACTTTTCCAAGGAACATGCCCTGCTTTAAGTTGCAGTTCCATGCCTTTATAGGATATTTATCCATAAGATAATTTACATCAGGTACTTTATTTACACGGACATTTTCAAAATCAAAATATCTGATGATCATATTTTGGTGTACACTGCTCTCAAATACATATCTTCTTCCGAGTTCAGGCAGTGCATATTTGATAAACTCTGTCACTTCATCAACACCACTTGCCATAGGCGTAAAGAGGTTGTGAAGGTTATGCCCCGACGGACGTGCAGAAGTTTCAATGAGGAACGGATTTCCGTTTTTATCCTTGATGATATCCGCATGGATAAGATTATTCTTAAATCCTATCGCGTCACCGGTCTTCTGAAGTAAATCCTTTATCTTATCAAAAAAGTCCTTATTCTTCTCAGTTTCGATAATAGAATAATAGCCTACACATTCCCTGTATGGAGGAAGGGTATTCTTTTTCCCTCTAAGGAGAATCAGCTTAAATTCGCCATCAAGGAAAACACCGTCAACGCCGTACTCCGGCCCATCTATGCAGCTCTCAATGCAGTAATCCTCATCATATGGCTGTCCGGATAAAAATCCTTTGATAAGTTCCTGCCTGGTGTTGTATATCTGAACACCACGACTTCCGGAACCAAATCTTGGCTTAACTACAACAGGATATTGAACATTGAGTTCATCTGCATCACTTTCCTCTGCGCCTGCCGGAATCAGATATAACTCGGCATTTCTAAGGCCTTTTTCATTGAGTATCCTGTGGAATTCATACTTATCAGTACAGATTGCCGCTGCATCCTCTGTGACACCACAAAGGCCGTAATGGTCATTTACCACTCCGGTAGTTGTGAGATACCTTCCTATAGGAACAGGCAAAATCACATCAGGCTTGTTCTCATCAAGAACTTCAATAACCTTATTAACATCCCTTATATCAACAACGAAAGACTTGTCGGCAGCTTTAAGCCCGGGCGCAGCCGGATCCCCGTCAAGTGCCACTACCTCAAGTCCCATTTCTTTGGCTTTACCAATAGCATATATCGATTCAGAACTGGCTCCAATCACTGCTGCTATCATACTCATTCCTCTTTCCTTAAACTGTTGCTGTTCACTTGTTCCGATATCCTTAACCTACAGTATAACATATGATGAGATTTTTCTTTAATTGCTGCTCATCTCGTAGGTAGTCCACATATCCTCACTGCTGATATATGATTTAGACACTATCATTTTACAACAGTCGATTAAATTGTTTATAGCCTCATCTTTAACCTGATCATCAGCGACGTACAGTATTATCCTTGAAGCTTCCACAACTTCTTTTTCAGTAATTTCATCAAGATTTTCTTCATTCATATAGAAAACCTTGTCATACTCAAGAAGTTCATCCGTAAGACGCCAGACATTGTAGGCAGTTGCGGGATTGTACATCACAACAGCAACTGAATCCTCATTCATTTCCCTGGCATATTGAATCTTGGCTGTATCTTCCGGGTATAGGAACAATACATTCCGGTCATATATGAGTCCCTTTAGCAAAAGAGCTATCATTGCCGCCGCAAAGGCATAGAGATAAGTCTTGTTCTCTCCGGATTCAAACACATAATATACATCCCAGAAAGCTAACAGGATAATAAGACCATAAACCGGCATCTCATATCTGTTAGAAGCACTTCCCACAAGAAGTGCAGATTTTGCTGTAAGCAAGAAATAAGATAAAGTTCCTATCGCCAAAATAATGGCCTCGGATTTCATGCGCCTATGTCTTTTGTTCTTTATCATAAGTGCCATAGTGCCTGCTACCACAAGAAGAAGCGCTATGATAAGGCCACCGGAAAATACGTAGTCATTCAAAAGTCCGGTAAAAAAGGCAATTCTCATACCTGTATTCCCGATATCAAACAAGCTTCCTGATGCATCACTTCCTCTGTATCCGCCAAACATATGATGAAGGCTGGCAGGATATGTAATTACCGCAAGCCCCAAAGAAACTGCGCATCCAAAGACATATGCGATAGTATTCCAGATATCCTTCTTAAAGAAAAACATCCATACCGCCAGACAAAATCCTATACTTACAAAAAAGAAAATATAGAAGTACTGGATCAAAAATCCAACATAGGAAACAGCCATTATCGGCAATAAAAGCTTTATCACAAGAGCCTTTAAATCAGTCTTATACCTGGGATATTCCTGCATAAATCTAACATGGGTATAGGCACATAAAAAAATAGCTGCTGTAAGAAAGCCATACATTCTTGTAAGCATATTGCAGGAAATAGTCTGTGGATTACAGCTCCAGAAAACCAAAGTCAAAATCCGGACATAATACGGCACATTGAGCCTTTGCATAAGCCCATACAAAGCAAAAAACGCTATCACAAAAGCTATAAGATTAGTGATAATGCCTGTCCATTTCGTGAATACTTCAGGCACTAAAGAGCAGACAGTATGAAAAATCATATAGTAAACAGGCGGATGAACGTCCCAGGACTGCACAAGCTTTACCAGTCCGTAGTTAAATCCCTCGCCTCTTTTTACCACAAATTCATCAAGAACAGTCTGTCTGTCCTGCCACTCTCTATCAGGCTGATAAAGCCCCAAACTTCTGTTGGATGAATAATATGTATAATACTCATCCTCATGGAATCCCTTCTTCTGAAAACCAAAATAAACTGAAACAGCAAGGGATATGAATAGAATTATGTAGATTGAAACTCTCTTTATATTATTCATAGCCCTCTTACCATTGCGTGTGCTTTTCTGATGCCTCTTGGTCCCAAAGCCAGAATGCACAGATATATTTTCTGTTTAGTAGTCAAAAAACTGTTAGAAAGCGCACCAAAAAGATTTCTTCTTATATTCCTTACCACATCCATATAAAAAGAATTGTCTCTGTTCATCTTACTTACCGGAATATGCAAAAGATAATCCAGTCTCTGTACAAATCCAAAGCGCTCAGCAACAGGAACCAGCTCCGGATAATTCTCTTTTACCAGATTAAGTGCCACATCGGCATTTCTTACAATATCCGTAAAGACAGGTGGAAAATAGTCCTTTTGATCCTTATTCTTTCTGGAATTACTTCCCAGACGGTAAAACACATGATAGTGCTGTTCAGGCCTTATGACCAGCTTATTAACATGTAAAAGAGCATGTATCATAAGATAAAAGTCTTCATTGAGTTCTCCTTCCGGGAACCTGAAGCCCTTATCAAAAACATCTCTTTTGGTAATCTTAGTACAAAAAGAAGCATCTCCGGTATGCATAAGAAGTCTTCTAAGCTGCTCTTTTGGCTCAACTATCTCTTCACTTGCAGGCGGAATAACTACGTCAGGAAGCTTTTCTCCGTTTTCTGCTATCTCATCTCTGGAAATCTGCACCATATCTGCATTGTTCCTGATTGCTGCCTCCACAAGTGTGCTATACATATGAGGGTCAACAAAATCATCGCTGTCAACAAATCCGATATAATCGCCGGTAGCATGTTCTATTCCAAGATTTCTGGCACTGCTTGAACCACCGTTTTCCTTGTGTATTGCCTGCACGTTTGTGTACTTATCTGCAAGTTCCATAGCAACCTCATAAGTCTTGTCGCCGGAACCGTCATCAACAACAATTATCTGTAAAAGTTCCTTCGGATAATCCTGAGCTGCTACAGAATCAACGCATCTTTGTAAAAGCTTTTCCACATTGTATGCAGGAATTATCACTGTTAGTTTTGTGGTAAAATCATGCATTTTTAGCTTTTACTCCTTTTTCCGAATTGTTCATCTGAGTATAGAAGTCGTAGCCTATAAGTAAGATAATAACAAGCATCGCACATGTAAGAGGCCACAAAGTAAGCACTGTTGAACCAAACAAAAATCTTGTATATGTGATCATTGCTATTACCTGAAGTGCTGCACAGATAGGAAGTCTCTTATAATTTGTCAGCGCATAGATCACAGTCAGTATCTCCGGGAGATATCCATATCTTTCATGCATTGCAGGAAGACAGAAACAGCATATCTCTGAAGTGAATATAACTAAAGTAAGCATATACATTGAAGTGATTTCAAATTTCTTTTTGTATACATAATACGCGATCATTCCCATAATGATCACAGTAGCCATTGTTCCTCCGGTAATAATAAGCTTTCTTACACTCTTATTAAGATCACTTGTTATTATTGTATAGATACTTGGGTAATTCATTGAAAGCCTCGAAAACATTGTAACCTGCTTGCCATATATTCCCAATAGATCTCCCCAGCTTCTGCCCGCAATAGCACAAGGGATCATAGCAGCCACATGAATAACAGGTACCCACAGAATGTATCTGATCTTTACTCTGTTCTTGAGCCACATGATAATGATAAATGGCATAAAGAAAATAGCCTGCTGCTTGAAACTATAAGACAAAGCAAGGTATATGAAAGCTCTGTTGTCTTTTCCTTTTAAAATGCTCAAAAAGGACAATAAAATGAATGATGTAAATATTGAATCATTCTGAGCCCAGGCTGCACTGTTAAGAACTACTGTAGGAAGGAACATAACTGCTGCAAATGCCATAAGAGACTTTTTAACACTGCCCGCTGTTACATTATATGTTATGCGCATAATAGTTATTGCACATACATAATCAAAAATCACAGAAACTGTTTTTACCAGATACATATCGCTGATACCGCCACCAATATAGTGAAGTATCACAATTATGTATTGGAACATACAGTTGTAATCAAAGGTACTTGCATCACTTACTCCGGGTTTGATGCCAAGATAGGCAAATCCTCCCGCCTCATGACATTCTCTCATCCAGTCCGCAAATGCAAGAGTATAGTCCCCTGACGCGATATCATAGAGCGCCAGTCTGAAGTACATTCCAAGACATGCAATTATTGTAAAAAAGAAAACGTCAAAAAGTGTTATTGTTACTCCAAAAATTTTAAATTCTGTTTCAAAAAACTTATCAATAGGTCTCATAATTCCCCTTTATTCCAAATGATTATCTTCCTGCATTGTTCTCAAAAATCCCGCAGGCTTAATATTTTTTGCGGTGCTCATCGGTCCCTCTAATGAAGGCGCAGGTTTCCTTCCTTCATTGTATTCACGGCAAAACCTTATAAATTCATTAGCAGCATTACGGGCATTCCACTCATTTTCAATCGTCCTTTTTGCCCTTGCACCAAACTGCTCGATTTTATCCTTTGTCTCAAACAAATTCAAGACCTTTTCGACAAACTTATCAAAGCTGCCATTGGCATAAGTATATCCATTAAATCCATCTCTTATAAGAAATGGCACTGCTCCGGCTTCCGCTGATGCCACAACTGCGCATCCACATCCCATTGCCTCATTTACAACGGCTCCCCAGCCTTCCAGGTAATTGCTGGTGAAAAGAAAAATATGTGATGCCTTCATGTATTCCAAAACTTCATCAGGATTCTTTTTCCCAACAAGTTTAACTTCATTTTCAAGACCTTTTTCCTGTATAAGTCTTTCCAGTTCATCTCGTCTGTTGCCATCGCCAACTACTGTCAGCTCAAAGTCATAACCCTTTTCTTTTAGTAACGATGCAACATTAACCGAAAATTCAGGATGCTTTAGCTTTATCAGTCTTCCTGCCCAACAGATTTTTATCTTTTTATCTATGGAAGACTTTTCCACATTGCCATACTCTCTGTCGGGAAAATATCCCCATTTTAACTTTTTTTGTGGATAACAATGGATGAGATTAAAATCAGATGCAACATATGCTCCTGCACATAATAAATACACCGGTTTATTTCTGTATTTAAAATGCTGATGATACTTTTTCATCAGACCTCTTGGAGATATGGCTTTCCACTGTCCTTCTCTGTAAATTCTCTCACTCAAACGAAAAGAGAGCCTTCCTGATGACAGTCTCTCCTCCTCAAGCTCCTCAATAAGTTCATCTGACCAGCCAAAAATAACCACATCACTGTCTTTGATCAGTTTCACACATTTTTCTTTGTCTTCATAAAACAGCTCAACATAAGGAAATGCTGCCGGATCAACCGCCCACCCCATCGCAATTCTTTCTTTTTCCATAGGCATAGTCTGGATAAAGTGAAAAGAACCTTTATCCATTGCCTCATCCATAGCATTGCAAAAAGGAATCTGATGATGATTTATGTAATTGGAAACAAATGAAATTACCATATTCACCACTCTTATTTCTTGCTTATTTCATCATATATCTCAAGAAGTCTCTTGTAATTCTTGTCTGCGTCATGTGTTACTCTGGCTCTTTTAGCTGCATTATCACCGTAAACTGCGGATATAACGGGCTCATCCCACATTTGAATGATAGAATCCGCAAGCTGCTCTACGTTTCCTTTTTCAAACAAAAGGCCTTCTCTGCCTGATTGAATAAGGCTTGGAATACCACCTGCCTGTGATGCCAGAACAGGAACTCCCAGAAGCATAGCTTCTCCTACTGAATTAGGTGAATTTTCTACAACTGACGGACAGATGAAAAGGCTACTGTTTAAATACCTTTCCTTCATCTCCTCATCAGAGAGCATTCCGACCATTGTAACATTCTTCTTGAGTTTACCTTCGGAAATAAGGCTCTTTATGTACTTTCCATAAGCACTTGCTCTCAGGAAATATGGATATTTACTTTTGCCTTTTCCGATTATATTGTTGCCGGCAACGTAAAGATGCGCATCCGGATATTTTTCCAAAACTTTAGGCATTGCCTTTAAAACAAAGTGAAAACCCTTTAAAGGATAATCACCCTGTGAAAGAAAGATGCTATGAGGCTCAGCCTTTTTCTCTTCCCATTTTCCTTCATAAAAGCATGGACGCATTGTTTCGTTCATACTATAGTAGGTGGCCTCAGGATTTATCTTTTTGGTTGCTTCCCTGTCGAACATAGTTCTTCCGGTAATATTACCGGTCAATAAAATGGCTGCTTTCTCATTCTCAGCTCTGCTTCTGTACTTCTCAACCTGTTGAAGCAGCGAATCATGTTTCACTCTGTCTCTAAAAGTTGATGATCTCTGAACATGTTCCGGAATATCAGCCATATATTCTTTTGCAATCTCGCTGCATACCCCCTGTATACCCAAAAGAGATCTGGAGAGATTGTTAAACGCTTTAAGCATTGCAAGACTATGAGGAAACTCTGTTCCAAAAATATGAACTATGTCAGGATTAAAGTCACTCAAAATCTCAGAAAATCTCTCCTCTAATCCTTCATCATATTTTTCCGGATGTGAAAGATCTTCTTCAAATCCATAGAACGTAATACCTTCTATTTCCTCTTTATCCTGCACTTCTGAAGATTCCTTAGGAAAACAAATAGCCAGTGTGATATTATTGTCATCTGTTTTCTGGAATCTATCAAGGCATCCTGACAACCATCCTTCCCTTACCGAATAATCCATATTCTTGGCTTTGGCATAAACAGGAAGCATTATATTACACAGCCATAATACTCTCACTTGCTTTTCTCCTCTTTCCTGCCTTTGGCTTTATATACAGCATCTTTTACCGCGTTGTAGCCCTTGGCAGTAACTTTATTGTAAGCCAGAAAAGTCCTGAATCCGGCGAAGGTTACAATTCTAAAAAGATCATATTTCCTGATCTGTGCTCCGGTAAGATAGTGCTTGATAATTTCTTTTCTTTCTTCTTCCGAAATCTTTTTGTTCTGGTCCGAAAAACCACCACCCTCGTAGTTTGCAATGATTATCGGCATATATTCAGTAACAGCTTTTTCTCTGTAAAAGCATCTGAGAAACTGCTCATAATCTGCTCGTACCTTATATTTCAGGTCAAAGTGATTTCTGAATATCAGTCTTTCATCATAAAAACATGCCTGATGCGAAGGAACATTTCTATAACATGCAAAATCATCAATATGTGGATTGGAAGTTATCTTATTGTTCGCTACGCGGTCATATATATCGCCATAGAAAATTGAAGGAAGAGTTGTTCCCTCTTTTTCCTGCTTATTCACTATGAAATCGTGAACGTTTCTAAGTACATTATTGTCTCTGAAGGTATCTCCGCAGTTTAGGAAAAAGATATACGACGGAGATTCTCCTGCCTTGTAAAGCTTAACGTCTTCACCGGATACTTCCTGCTCTCTGGCTTTTGTGCCCTTGATTCTATCCTCGAGATAAGATACTGCGATATTCATGGCATGATAAATTCCGTTATCACAACTCTCCACCAGAGTAATCTTGCCACTACTATCTTCATCTTTATCGGCCACATCAAATTTCTTCTTCAGCATATCAATTGAGCCGTCAGTTGACATACCGTCTTTAACAAGAATCCTGTAATCCGTATAACTTTGTCCCATTATACTTTCTATTGTTTCTATTATTTTTTTACCCGGATTATATGAAACTACAATTATAGTAAAAAAAGGCTTCTTCATTTGTAAAACCGCTCCTAATCAGTATCCTCTTTCCGATAATGTAAGAGGCATTTCATCAAAAAGAATCGTCTTATAGGGAAGGATTCTAACTCCATCCGCAGATGCTCCACGCATATAGAGAGCAAAATATCCAAGACAAGCCACAACAGTAAGGGCTGTAAAAAGTGTTCTTTTCCTTTCATCTTTTATATGAAGTAAAAGTGCAGGAATAAAAAGCAAATGTGTAACTGTAAGATAATAACCTATTCTTGAGATAATAGGTAAAAACGATCCAAAAACATACAGGCCAAGAGCCATTAGATTACAGTGAAAATAAAATTTGTAGCGGGCATTATTTTTTATCACATTGCCATATAAAAGTAGCGAGAACACCAGTATTGCTGAGCACCTTAAAATATTAACCACACTGGTTCCACCGGTAAGATATTCAGTATCCTTATATGACGGGTAAAGAAAAACAACTACCTTAAGATAAAAATCCTGCAGGAACAGGCATGAGACGCACATAAGTCCAAACAGACCGTACATCCATCTTTTCCATTCCATTCTGGCTATCGGATAAAGAACTAAAATTACCAGAACCGATTTGTGGAAAAAAGCACCAATAAGCACCATCAGAACAAATCTTGGCCAGTCCTTGTTAATTATGAATTTCACGGAATAAACAGCCATACCAAGCGCAAGATAATAACGCACCGTACTGATTGACTGGAAATAATAGCCCAGAAACATAAACATCATAAAGCTTAAGGTAAACCAATCACTCTGCTGCCACATTGCCAACATAAAAAAGAAAATGGTAAAAAATGCAAACACTGCAAATACGAGAATATAATTCTCAAATCCGCAAAGGTAATATATCGCATAGGTAAGCCCATTAAATCCCGCTTCGGTAGGCACATAAGCATGACTAAATACCAGATGCATGAACTCAACGTACTTGGCATAGTCATTACCGACATTAACTCTCAGCGCAGAAACCCAGAACAATACCGAAAAAATAAAAATCAGAACAATCGTATTTACGGCTGTCTGTCTTGTTATCACTCCGCTTCCTATATTCACTTTTGTCTTTTTCAGAAGCATGGCCAATAATACTACCACCGCTGTCAAAGATAAATATATCGCCATTTAAACCTTCTCTAATGTCTTTCCGTGACTTACACCTTTGCAAAGAAGAATAACGCTTTTGAATAACCCTTTTTCTTTGCACATAATGTTTCTGTTTTTTAACAGGTATCTAAAACCTAATACATAAGCCATTTTTCCGTAGAGGAAATGATACAACACCCCTCTGTCGAAAAAGAACTTATCAGTATAGCCCTTAAACCAGGTTGAATCATTCGCTGTCTCATGTCCGATTGCAACCGTTGTTCTATATATATTCAGTCCCGCCTTTAATGCATCATGCAGAAATAGACTGTCC